>ERZ791864.805-NODE-805-length-27531-cov-3.118867_pt1 | contig 27531 bp, 22 predicted proteins | sample MGYA00510282_ERZ791864 | MGnify/ENA primary metagenome ERZ791864 (study PRJEB30046, sample SAMN00792087) | human gut metagenome | study: EMG produced TPA metagenomics assembly of the A metagenome-wide association study of gut microbiota in type 2... | reverse complement strand
GAGTCTCTGGACGGTCCCGGTCGGGCTGATGTTCACGGGCAAGACGGCAGCTGCCTCCGGGTGGACTCTGCAGCCGCTCTTGGATGTCGCCTATGTTCGATCCTTCGGCGACAAGGATGTCGAAGCAACGACGACTTGGGGTTCTACTGTCGGATCCGTCAATATGGTTGTTTGGGCAGAAAATGTTCTGCGCTCGCGCGCAGGCATTGAAGCCCAGAAGGGCGCGCTCAGTCTGGGCATTCAAGGCGGAGCCGCCTGCGGCAGCGACAATATGAGCAGCTTCTTCGCTCAGGTTTCGGCTCGCTACAGCTTCTAAAGAGAACGGCAGGAACCTTCTTAAGGAGGAAGGTTCTTATTCCAAACTCCCGAACGACTTGATCCTATTCCATAGGGCATGAGTCTTCGGGAGTTTTGTTTTTTCCCCGAGAGAGCCATTAGAGCTTGATGCGGGGAGCTGAGATTGCCGCATACAAACGTCTTTTTTGCCCGTAGGGGCAGGGTTGTATGCAATGAAGTCGGTTCGCTCGGATGTGCGATCTCAGAAGCAATGCCTCAAAGGTGGTGGATGCCTAGGTCGTTTGACCATCTTGCAGTATCTGGAGCAGAGCGTATGATGATTTAAGAAAACGTATGAATATCTGCTCTCGAGCAGTATTCAAAGCATTTATCTCCTCTCAGAAGGCATCGAGCAATGAAGCTTCAACTTCAATTCAGCACAATTGCCGCAGCTGCGGTTCTTTCGCTTTCAAGCGCTGTCGCTTGGGCACATTTCGGGATTGTGATTCCAGAGCATTCCGCCGTTTTGGAACAGAAGGATGCAAATGTGCATTTCACTATCGCCTTTGCTCATCCGATGGAGCGCAACGGGATGACAATGGCTAAGCCCGATGCTTTCTATGTCGTTCAGGACGGACGAAAGACGGATCTTTCGGGTTCACTCAAGGCTGACAAGCTTTTTGAAAAGGCTTCTTGGCAGGCAGACTACCGTTTCGCGCGTCCCGGGGTTTATCAATTTGTGGTTGAACCCAAGCCTTACTGGGAACCTGCGGAAGACAAGTTCATCGTGCATTACACGAAAGTGATTGTTCCTGCCTACGGCGATGAGGATGGCTGGGATAAGCCTGCAGGCGTTAAAACTGAAATTGTTCCGCTCACACGGCCTTTTGCCAACTATGCCGGCAATACTTTCCGCGGTCAGCTTCTGGTTGACGGCAAGCCCGCGGCAGGGGCAGACGTCGAGGTGGAGTACTTTAATCGCGACGGCAAATACGAGGCTCCCAATGACTACTTTGTCACTCAGGTCGTGAAAACCGATGCTCAAGGGATCTTCGCTTTCACTGCGCCGTGGGCCGGCTGGTGGGGCTTTGCTGCGCTCACGGACGCTGACTATAAGCTCAAAGAAGCCGGCGCTGAGAAGGATGTCGAGCTCGGGGCCGTGCTTTGGACGGAATTCACCGCACCGCTGGTGAAGTGAGCCATCATGCATATCGCCGAAGGTGTTCTTTCCGCGCCAGTGCTCATTGCCGGCGCGGCTGCGGCTGCGGCAGGCATCGCCGTCGGATTAAAGCGCCTTGATGAGTCCCGCCTCATGACTGCGGGGCTCGTTGGCGCCGCTTTTTTCATCGCTTCCCTGATTCATGTGCCGATAGGCGTGTCAAGCGCTCATCTGCTGCTTTGCGGACTTGTCGGCGTGATGCTGGGAGTCTCTGCCTACCCTGTGATTTTTACAGCGCTTTTGCTGCAGGGAGTGCTCTTTGAATTTGGCGGGCTCACCGTGCTCGGCGTCAACACAACTACGATGGGAACCGGCGCATTGGCTGCAGGCATGCTTTTCCATGCGTTGGTTCACCCTGGCGTATCGCGCCGGCGATTGATGATTGCTGGCGCTTTAGCGGGCGCAGCAGGCGTTTTAATTGCGGCACTGATGACCGCCTGCGCATTGGCATTTTCGAGCGAAGGTTTCGTTGCTTCGGCGGCTGCGCTCCTTGCGGCACACGTCCCCATTATGGCGGCGGAAGCCGTGATTACCGCTCTTGTGGTCGATATGATCGCTCGAACTTATCCTGAACTGCTTCATCTTGGTGAAGAGAGGCCCTTGTGAACACATCAAAAATCGCAGCCGGAGCGCTTGCGCTTTTGCTTTGTGCGGGTGCGAACGCACACCGCGTGAATATTTTTGCTTGGATTGAAGGTGATCAAGTTGTCACTGAATCCAAGTTTTCCAGCGGCAGCCGGGTGCAAAAGGGAGCCGTTACGGTGAAAAATGCCGCCGATGGTTCTGTTTTGGCGGCCGGCGTCACGGACGATGCCGGGGTCTGGCGGTTCGATGTCACTGACGCGATGCGTCATGCGCCCAAAGGCCTAGAGTTGGAGATCAACGCAGGAGAGGGCCATCAGAATCAATGGTCGATTCCCGCTGATGAGCTTGCTGCGGCCGACGGAGCCGGCGCATCCGAGCTCCCGGCAGCTGCTCCCGTCAGCACGCAAATGACTCAGCCAGCTGCACCGCCGAAAAAAGACAGTGCTGCGGCGGCTATGAGTGAGGCCGAGCTTGAGGCGGTCTTCAGCCGCGTTCTTGATAAGAAGCTTGCACCGGTTTATCGAGAGTTAGCGCTGAGTCACGATAAAACGCCTGGGATTCCGGAAATCGTGGGCGGAATGGGCTGGCTGATTGGCTTGGGCGGCATTGCCGCATGGGCTCGCCGCCGGCGGTCATAAGCATGCGTCTCGCTCTGTCTCCGGCATTGCGGCTAGCCGTTCCGAGCATCCTTGGGACGGCAAGTGCTTTCCTGACCACGCTGTCGGCGGCGGAAGCGGCACTCTTGGGAGCCGTTGTGATCCGTCTAGCCGCATGGTTTAGCGGCGAACCGCTTCGTCTTCGGCGGCTCGCCGCCGTGAACGGTTTTCTGATTCTGATCTGGTGCTTCACGCCCTGGAGCACGCCTGGAGTGACGGTTGCTTCAGCGGGTGTCTTTGATATTACGAAGGAGGGGCTCCTGCTATCGCTTCTCGTCACGATGAAGTGCAATGCAGTTTTTCTGCTCTTCGATGCGTTTGTTCCAGGTATGCGGCTCACGGAAGTGGCTTCCGGTCTGCGGGCTGCTCGTCTGCCGATGAAGCTGGTGACGCTTTTGCTTTTCATGGCGCGTGAGACGGAACTGCTCAGCCGTTCGTACCGTTCACTTTCGGAATCTGTTCAGCTCCGAGGTTTTCGGGCTTCTATGAATAAGCATTCTTACCAAACGCTTGCAGCCTTTATCTCGACACTCTTTATCCGGGCATATGCAAGAAGCCGTGTGCTCAATGAGGCGCTGATTCTTCGGGGATTCTCTGGGCACTGGCCAGTCCCTGCAAGCGGATTGAAGAATGCCGGTGAAGCGGGACTTCTTGTTCTGACGATTGGCCTTGCTTTTCTGCTTCTCGTCTGGGATTTCGTTTCATGATGCAGACTGCGCTTCTTGAGGTGAAGAACCTTTCCTTTTCACGCTCAGACCGCGTGATTTTTCGCAATGCGGCATTCTCACTGGCTCCAAAGGAATCGCTCGGCCTCTGTGGTCCGATCGGCTGCGGGAAGACCACGCTGCTGAGAATCCTCACGGGACTCGAGCGCCCGCAGACGATGTCTCTTTCGTTGGAAGGCGTGCCGGTAACTGCACAGAAAGACTTTCAAAGACTCAGAAGAAAAGTGGGCTACGTGCTGCAGAATCCGGACGATCAGCTCTTTTTCCCGGAGGTAATTGAAGACGTCATGTTCGGGCCGCTGAATCTCGGTCTCTCATACGCTCAAGCGCGTACTCGTGCATTGGATGTGCTTTCGATGCTTGGAATAGCAAATCTTGCTGAGAGCATCTCTTTCCGGCTCTCCGGCGGGCAGAAGCGGTTGGTCTCCATCGCCTGCATCCTTGCGATGGAACCTGAAGTGATTCTTTTGGATGAGCCGACTACGGCGCTCGACCCCGCATCGGTCGATCGTCTCACCAAGACAATCGAGTCTTTGCAGATCGCCAAGCTGATCGTCAGTCATGATTACGCATTTCTCAAACGTGTCTGCGGCCGAATGGTGACGATTCGCGACGCTCAAATCTTGGCATTGGAATAAAACAGAGGGGATGGCGCTCACCGGGCAGAGACGGTCGAGTGCAGAAAATGAGCTTTCGCTGCAGCGCTGGAAATGCTCTGCGTTCCCACAAAAAGCCAATGGTGGTTGGCGGTGCATTCAGCCGGTACCGGCAATCTGAGGAGATGCTGGATTCAGCCTTCAGTTCAATGCGGCAGTGATCTGGGCTTTCCGGCTGAGGAAGGCCTTTATTCTCAATGCCGGCCTGACAATCGTCGTGGAGCGTTTGGCTGCTCCCAACAGGACTCGCGTCATTTGGTCAGTCAGAGTGAAGCTTTTCGGCTTTGCAAGCAGGCGGGAATGTCAGCGTACTGAGGCGACGGCGTGAATGACGTTTTTCTGAGGATGTCTTGAATGATTCATGGAGAATAAATAATAAATTCATAAAATTGTAAATATTGATGTCTGTTGATTCCCATGTGAGTCAGCCGTCCGAGCAGTCTGCAGGCTGTTTGCTGGTCAAAATATTTTGCCGGAGGCTAGATAATGATTTTTATAGTGAAATTGATCAGTCACCGCTGTGTATTTATCAATTGAAACATATACAATAATGGATGAAAACGGATTTTCAGCAACGTATACTAATTAATTTAATTAAATGAAATTTTATTCAGTCAATGAATAAGTAATTTCACCAAGATTACAACTGACAATTTTAGACTGTGATGAAAACAACTGATGCCGTTTTGTTTAATCCTAGTCGCAGTCTCAGATGGATGAAATAGGAAAGGCAGAGTAATCAGATGTATACGAAAAATTTGGAAGAATGAAAGGTCCTTCCGGGAATGTGTTTCAAAGATGAATTGAGAATGCACTATTCATATAATGCGAACAATTCTCAATATCAATTTATTTATTGATAGTAAACATCTGATTCGCTTAACCCGACAATGCCTATAACTTTTATTTCTTCTGCCGCCCATACGAAAAGATTAACGGCCCAATGGAGTTTCAAACATTCCGCCGTCATGGCAGCCCTGCTGATGGCGTGCTGCAGCGCTCAGGCACAGAATGCGCGTATGGATGAAGATCCAGCATCTGATGACGCTATTGAATTAAAGACGACTTATGTGCGGCCGGAATATGTAGAAATCGAACGACTGCGTGAAACAAAGGAAATTATCGTCATTCCAAAGGAAGATATTGTTGAGCGCGGCAACAGAACAATTTCCGATGTGCTTGAAGGCGTGCCCGGTGTTTCCGTTAATACGAGCGGGTGGGGCAGCATCGATTTGCGCGGTCAGGGCAATGATACGGCTAACCGAAATCTTCAGGTGATGCTCGATGGTGCGCCCATTACGACCTTGCTGAATCATCCTCACTCTACGAACTATGACGTCGTTCCCGTAGAGGAACTCGAACGCATTGAAATTATTCCGGGCGGCGGCAGCGTCCTTTATGGTTCGGGCACAGCGGGCGGCGTGATTAACATCACAACGAATCTTCGTTCGATGAAGGATCCGAAAACGTCAGCCTTCGGCGAATGGAATTCAGACGGATATCGTATCGGCGCGAGCGTGGGGGCTCGGCTCAATGAAAAATTCTCTTTCTTAGGCACCGCTTCAAAAATTGATCGGGATCTCTACTTCAAGAATACGTATCGCAATTCGAATTATTACTCTGCCGGTATTCGATGGGATTTAACCGAAAAGCAAAGTCTCACGCTTCGTGCCAGCCGACTTGAAGAGGATTCTCAGTTCATCAAAACGGCTTCTGCCAGAAACATTCAAAAATACGGGAAAGACTACGTCCCTCCATGGACTACGCAAACCGTTGGCGTGGACGAAAATGGTCAGCTTATTAAACGCCGAGTTAGGGGTTATCTGAACGGAGATCGCGCGATCAACAGCTATAACCTCAGCTATGCCAACGATCTCACGGATAGACTGCATTTGACGGCGGATGGTTTTTACAGCGATGGGTATTTCTCCAACAATCAGTTCGGGGATCAGATCATCGATCAGGAAAGCAAGGGCCTCAAACTGAAATTGGATATAGATTATCTTGAAGGCAGCGATCTGCTGCTTGGGTTTGACTACACCAAGCAAAGTGCTGACTTTAACTACATCGGTTCATGGAAGAAAGACAGCAGCGGCAAGTTTTATGGAGAGCCCTACAGCTTCCTTTACGACAAAACAGTCATCGCGCTATACGGTTTGAATACTTTGAAGTGGGGCGACTTCAGCTTTACTCAGGGGCTGCGCCGTGAGCTCACTAAATGGGGATATGACAAAACGGGCAACAGGATTGCCGGCGCAGATACCTCAGATCGCTGGAATACGGCGTTGGAATTGTCGGCGGCTTGGCGGTACCGCGATACCGGCAGAATTTACGCTCGGTATGAGCGCGGCTATACCGTCCCTGACGGTCTGATGATTGCAGATCAAGCGGTTGTCAACGGGGACAGGGTTTATAAAATCACCAATGCCGAAGATGAAAAGTACGATATGTACGAGATTGGTCTTCGCGACAAGGTCGCCTTCTCAACCGTCAGCGTTTCACTCTGGATGTCGAACACCAACAACCAGCTGTACCGAATGTATGTCAGGGGACTCAGTGATGCTCGGACGCTGAATTTGCTTCAGACGCGCCGTTGGGGGGCTGACGTCAGCCTTCAGCAGACGATCGGCAGGCTGACGCTTACGGAATCGTATTCATGGCTTAAAGGAAGGTCTGACTATACAACTGCCGGCAGTCGATTCATGGATGAGGTCGGCAAGGACAAAATCGATTTCACGCGGAGCGGTCTGCAGAAAGTGCCGCAGCACTCTCTGTCGGTGCTTGCAAAGTACGACTTCACAGACAACTTCTCCGGTGACGTTCGCTATACCTACTATGGGAAATACAACAATTTCCTCTCAGATGCTGAAAAGGAAACGGACGGTATTGTCAAGTCCAGACAGATCGTCGATACAAGCCTGCATTTCAAACCTTGGGAGCATTTGGAAATTTATGCCGGCGTAACGAATCTCTTCAACGAGAAGTACTACGACTACGTATCAATCGGGAGCTGGTCGCTGATACCAGGACGTGAGCGGACTTATTTCGTTGGCCTGCGCGGCACGTATTGATCTCATTCAGTGCGAAGGAGGTGCAATAGCACCTCCTTTCGACGTCAGATCTTTTTTTGGGAACGCTGTCTCATGTCTCAGTTTATTCAAACCTTCCTGACAGGAGGGTTCATGATGTGGCCGCTGTTGGCGGCCTCCATCGTTACGATCGCCATCGCCATCGAACGAACAGTTTTCTACCGACGCTCCGCATCCGATATGCAGGTGCTTCAAGGTGAATTTCTGTCAGCAGTACGTGCTAAAAATTTTGATGCTGCAGCCGCACTTTGCAAAAAAGCAGGAGGCACCGTCGGTGCAGTTATTGAAAAGGCCATTGCAGAGCGCAATGCCGTGATCAATGCTGAGCAGTATCTTTCCGGAGCTGCGGCTTACAGCGCAGCGCGGCTCAAGGATCATCTCAACTATGTGAGTGCGATCGTAACTTTGGCTCCTTTGATGGGGCTTTTAGGAACCGTGACCGGCATGATCCGATCATTCGACATCTTGTCGATCTCTGAAGGCCAGCCGTTTGCTATTACCGGCGGTGTTGCGGAAGCTTTGGTCGCAACGGGGTTCGGGCTGCTCGTCGCCATTATTGCAATGCTGGTTTATGTCTGGCTCTCTCAGCGGGCCAACCGAATTATTGAAGACCTTGAGGCTGCGGGTAGTGCTTATCTCGCCTGTCTTTCGGAGAAGTAAGGCATGCGCATCAACAGTCTCAAGGAGGACAGGAAACCGCTGCTGATGATCATTCCGATGATCGACATCATCTTTTTCCTGCTGGTGTTCTTCATGATGTCGATGCTGACCATGGTGACGCAGAAAACCATTGCCCTTAATCTCCCCAAGGCGGCCATCGCGAAAGTGGACACCACCAAAACAGTCCCCGTGTCGATCACAGAGGACGGGCGTCTTTTCCTTGAGCAGAATTTAGTTTCAGAGGAGGAGTTAGCTCGACGGCTTGTGTCTTTAAAGACTGAGAATGAGAAGCTCACTGTGGTGCTGCGCGGCGATGAAAAAACCGATTTCGGCACGGTGGTTGGCGTTATGGATGTCATCCGCCGCACAGGCATTGAACGAGTCTCCATAGCAACCGAGGGAAGACGCTGATGAGTCCGAAGCCACTTTCCTGGCAGTCGGCATTGAGCGCTTCTGTCGTTATTCATGCTTTATTGGTCGGAGGTATCGGTCTTATCTTTTTCCAATCCGCGCCTGTCGGCGGATCCGGCATGCTTACCGTTGATCTTGGCGGCCCTGCAGGGAATGCCGGCGGTTTGGGAGATATGCATCAAGACGGCCGACTTGGCAACGGCGGGGCAGGCGGGGACGGCGCAAAATCCCATTCCAAGGACAGGCGTCTGGAACCGACTGATGAGCCCGAAAAGCCATTGGCCCCGAAAACAGAAGGAGAGACACTGGACGAGCCTCCGAAAGCCGCTGCCGCTGAGACTTCATTGGATTCGAAGCCCACTCCCAAAGCGCCTGAACTGACATCGACACAGCCAACAGCAGATTCGGGGGATGAGCAGGTGAAGTCTGCGCAGGCAAAGCCTATTCTCAAAAGGCAGAATCCTCAACCCCAAGTTTCCAAAAACATAAAGCCGGTCAGCAAACCCAAAAGAGAAAACTCGGAAGGCAAAGCTTATAAAGGCGAAACCCAAAAGCCCGCACCGCTTAAAGAAAAAGCTTCCGCTTCCGAAACGGATGGCAAAGACGGCAAGACTAAGCATGTCAGCGCAGGCTCCGGCGGTGCAGTTGGAGCGAGCGGAACGGCTGACGGCAAAGCTCAGACCGAAGGATCCGGAGTGGGGGATGGGCAAGGAACGGCTTTCGGCAGCGGCAATTTCATTGCGAACGGTGACGGCTCCTATACGGCATTGGGTTCCGGCGGCATCTCGTACGAAATCCTTTCGGAGGCAGCGCCAAGGTATCCGCGGGCAGCTCGTTCCATTGGCTTCAACAAGGTCGTACGGGTGCGGGTGAAATTCTTGGTAGGACTCGACGGACAGGTTGAAACCACAGAGATAATCACCCGAAATATCCCGGATCTAGGTTTCAAAGAGGCTGCTGTCGAGGCAGTAAAGAAAATGAAGTTTGCGCCTATTTATCATCAAGGGCGTAACATTAAGGTTTACTTTCAAAAAACTATTGTGTTTCAACCTTAAATTTTCGTCGTGCTGCTTCCTTATTTGAGAACAGCACGGCACTAATTTCACAGCATTTTCCGAGCGATAAATTTAAAAAAACAGGCTCCGGCAGATTCTGATGCCTGACTGCACCTTCAATGCTCTGAGGGGCAGATGGCTGTACTGCGTGCAAACATAACCAGCACCAAATTGCAGACGTATCGCGGATGCGGCACTTAACTGTGCTCTTCTAGTTTACACATTTGGCTGCGGCAACTGTTTTTAAAGATTGGAACCCAGCCCCTGTCAGGTATCTAAGGCAGTTGTATGCGCGTTCTTTGCCGCAGTAAGATGATTAAAACGGTATACAAATGAGCCAAAGAACAAATAATATTTAAAATATAGGAACGCAAAATGGTTCTGTATGCGGCATCAACTACTGAGTGCTGCATGTTTATATAGTGTAAGCATCACATGGTCGGATTGATGTTTATTGAGCGAGAAGCATGAATCTTTAGATTTTGACTTATCCATGGATATTAAATCATATTCGTTTAAGATCCAATTGATCGATCTGTCGCTAGTTAGAATTTTTATATTATGTGCTTTTGAAGGTGAAGATAGGTGATGAGAGGGTAATAGAATTAAGTCGAGATATAAAACATTTTATGCAATGTTTAAATTTGATTTTGGATTATCTTATGACAGTAAGTATTAAGAAGCAAATTCTAATTCTCATTTTGGCGGCTTTTTCTCTGAATGGATCATGTGGGATGTTGGATCCTAAAGTTAATGCTGATATTAAGGAACTCAGCCCTTTAAATTGGTCCCTGACAGTTAATGATCTTGAGTTGTGGAATAAAGAAAATTTAGTTGTTGCCAAAAATGAAAAAGAGCTCCTTGCTCATTATATGAGATATTATCATGCTAAATATTCTTCATTGAAAAATGAATTCTATGATGGATTTTTATCTCGCTTCTGGGGGTATTTTGTTTCGTGTGTGGCATCTAATCCATTTCATAAAGAAGAAATATCTGTATTTGATGTCGCCTATAACCATAGTTTTGATATGGAGTATTTTTATTTTTTGTACGGTCTTCCTGGCGGCAATGCTTGGTCAGTTGATTCTAAAAAAATCGATGAAATCAGAACTAATTTCTACACAATGATTAAAGCTTACCCTAAGCTGAAGGATTACATGACGCCGGAAATGTATAAATATCATCCTTTAATGTTTGCGAATAAAGTTTTTCCTCCCCGATTTGAGGTTTGTGTCAATCGATCTGGGAAAGTTTTTGCACAAATGCAAGAAGCTCAATCCTTTAATGAGGACCCGCTTAATAAAGCTAAAGGATTGAAGTATCAATTTCAATATGAAGGAACGACCAATCGTAAGCTTACATATATGTTATACAACACCCTTATTAGAAAGGATGAGGATGTTAATCAATATGTATACGAATACAGCCTTAAAGGTGTGAAAAAATAATTTAGATTGAAGGCAATCTTGTGTGTGAGTGAATAACTTTGAATTTTAGGGGTAATGGGCTGCGAATGAGGAAGGATAAAGAGGGGGCAAAGCAATTTCTAGCGGTGAGGACCTCCTGATTTCTGCTGAAGACCGCTCAGGCTGATTCCCAACTTTGGCACATCTCAAGAATGCCGGCGGGATGGGAGCATGTTTGTCCAGCGATGGATCCGGAGCCGCCTGGGCTCTGACCGCAGACGAGCTGTGTCAGAAAATGATTTATAGCGGGCGCGACAGCCGCTCGGTCTTGCGCGAGCCCAAGGCGGAGCGGCAAAGCGGCGGTCTGACAGGATCAAAACGCCGTTACTTCAGTGGTTAGTCGGCCAATACATCGCTCCATGCTTCAAGTATTTCATGGCGTCTCAAGTCGAGCGCATGACAGTAATACGGTGCGCCGTAAATGCGTCCATTCTTTACCGCATTGCATTCGGCGAATTGGGGGTGTTTCCGGATGAATTCAGCTGTTTTTTGGCCGCAAGCGGCCGCATCGCCGGTATAGACGATGAGGTCCGGGTTCTTTTCGAAGAGGTCGGAGAGGTCATCGAGTTCCTGAATGCCAGGGATGCGTTCTTCGGCATTTGGCCGAACATTGATGTTCTCTATTGCAAAAGTGTTTGTGAGCAGTTGAGAGAGTGCACTGCGCTCAGAGATCCGGAAGACATAGCTTTCATGGCGAACGGGACTGCGGATCGCCAGAAAAATTGCGGCCTTTTGTCCCTTACGAATGGATTTGCGCACATCGTCGAGCGCTGCCAGTCGCTCCGTTCGTTCACGAATAATGCGTTCGGCTTGTTTTTCCTCGCCGAAAAGTTTGCCGGCGCGGCGCAGAACCGATTCTGTTGATCCCCGCACGTCAAGAATTTTGACCGATATGCCTTCTTTTTCGAGTACTTCTCGGCCCGCTGCAGGATTGAAGTCGGCGGATCCGTTTTCCTCAAGCACCACAAAATTGGCTTTCATGCGCCGCACCGCCGGCAGGAGCACCTGTGTTGGGTCATTCAAAAAGCACGAAACGCATTCAAGGTGCTTTTCCATCGGATGGAGAAGTTCCATGGATGGTACGTCGCCGCCAATCAAGCCGCGGCCATAGATGCGCAGTGCACCGAGATATTCAGCGGCGGCATCGCCGACGATGATGATGTTTTCACATCTGGGAAACGGAATGAACGGATTGCCCATGAGCTGGTCCTTGGAGGTTGATGATTTGGTCCGCAAGCGGCCAAAGCGATTGCTGATGTGTGACGAGAAGCATTGCGGTCTGAGGGAGTTTCGCCTTGAGCAAGGCGATCATCCAGTGTGCATTGGCCGGATCAAGGCCGCTCGTCATTTCGTCGAGAAGCAGGATGTCAGGTTTGACAATAAGAGCCCGCAGCAAAGAAAGCCGCTGCTGTTCACCGCCGGAAAGCAGTGCAGACCAGTCGCCCGAGTCGTAAAGCTTTTCTTTGAGATGGTCAAGGTGTGCGGCACTGAGCAGTTCCTGTGCTGCCTGCTCCGTGATCGTTTCAGGACTTTGCGGATAGGTGAGCGCAGCGATGAGCTCTCCTTTTGGCAAATAAGGCTGCTGCGGCATCCAGAAGATGGATCCGCGTTCAGAGAGTTTACCTTCGTAATTTCCGGCGAAGCCTGAAAGGACTTTGAGAAGCGTGGATTTTCCGATGCCAGACGGGCCGCAGACGATGGTGAAGCTGCCCGGGACGAGTTTGAGACGGACGGGCACGCGGCTGATGTTTTTTCCGTTTGGAACGATGAGGTCAAGGGCCGCGGTGAGACCAGTGCATGAATTGTCCTGACATCGTTTCTCCAAAGCTCGGCGTTGATCGTCCGCTTCGGAGAGCCCTGCTTCAAGACGGCGAAGACGCTCATAAGCGGCAGCAAGGGCGGCCAGATCGTCGTAGGACATGATGATCCATGAGAGTGACCGTGCCACGTCATTGAAGGCGCCCCTGATCTGCATGAGTCCGCCCAATTGGATGATGCCGGCGAAAAAACTCGGCAGCGCGAAAAAAATGGGAGCGAGGTGTGTGAATTGTCCGACGCCGACCGTGAAGAGGTTGAGGTCTCGCTTTCGTTTTACCAACGCAATGAGGACAGAGAGAAGCTGCCGGAAGCGCTCGACCAGACCGGCTTCCTCCACAGCCTCAGCATGAGCCCCGGCGATGGCATCTGCATGACGGCGTTTTTCCATCAGGGCAGCACGCAGATTCGCCTCCATGTGCTGAGCATTGATGTTGAGGCCTTTAAGCTTGCGTCCGATGAGGTGTGTAATCCATGTGGCAACGATCGTATAGAGGATGCAGACCCAGAACATGTAGCCGGGGATCGTGATGCCGAACATTTCAGCAGAGCCTGAGAGCTGCCAAAGGATGACTGAAAAACTGCCGATCGTGAGCATGGCGTCGTAAAAGCTCACCAGAAGATCGACGGAAAGATTGACGAGCTGCCGAACATCCTCCGTCACGCGTTGGTCTGGGTTATCGGGTTCTCGGCCGCTCTCGCGCAGCAGATAGTGAGCGCTTTCCGGAGATAGCCAGCGTTTGAAGAAAATCTGCGTAAGGTCGCGGCGCAGCGCAAGCGCCAAGCGGTCCTTGACATAGCCAGCCCAGACGAGCAGTACGATGATGACGGCGGCAAGCCCTATGAAATAAAAAAGTTCTCGGAAGATCGCATCGCGATTGACCGCCTGAAGTGCGTTAAAGAACCGTCCGTTCCAATCGTTATAGAGAACAGCAAGCTTGATATTGAATGCGTATGCCGCAAGAACGATGGCAAAAAGTCCCCACAAGCGCCATTGACTGCGGGTAAAAAGATACTGCGTGATAAGACGGCATAAGCCGCTCGGACGCGGATTAAGGAACATGCTTGTGCTTGAATGGTGCTGTGCCGAAAGCGGTTCGGGGAGACCGCTTTCGGCAGACTTTTTCAGGTGAAATTAGAACTGGGCCGAGAGCCAGGCACGGAAGCCTCGAGCATAACCCACGTTGTTCTCACGCATGCCGAACAGCGCAACGTACTTCTCATTTGTCAGGTTAGTGACGGCGAGACCTGCCTGAATGTTGAAGTAATTCGGAATCTTCGGCGTCCAATTGATGCCTACGGAGTGCAGGGTGTAGCCTCCAAATGGGTTGCTGCATATCCTGGGAACGGAACGGTATCGCCGCCCTTAGCCCAATGGAGCCGGTACCAAGGCTCAAGTTGGGCAGCTGCAATTTTGTAGCTCAGCCGCAGGTTGGCGCTCTGAGGCGTAACACCGCCCAGCCGTTCGCCGGTTTCCTTATCTTCGGAATGCAGATAACCGTATGAAGCGGAGGCTTTAAAGCCGTTGAGTTCATAGGTGCCGGAGAGCTCAGCGCCCTTGTTGACAACGTGGCCGTAGTTCACCGTTTGGTATTTGATCGGTCCGACCATGCCGCCTTGCCACCATTCGAGCATATTATCCTGAACCGAAATGAAGTCCTTGACGTCGTCATAGAAGACCGCAACTCGCCAGGAAAGATGATCGTTCTCAGTGAGAAGATCGCCGAACAGGCCGCTCATGCCGACTTCGTAGTTCGTGGATTTTTCAGGCTTCAGATTGGGATTATTGATGACCTCAACATTCTGACCATAGTCTGTGCTGTAGAAGTACATTTCATCGAGCATTGGCGGACGGTAACCGGTATGTACGGACCCCCAGACCAGCAAAGATTCATAGGGCGTCATCTTCAGCGTGATGCCAGGCGTTACTTTGGAGTCGGAAAGCGAAGGGAAACCGGTATTCGATTCGCGCTTGAAGTAGTTGAAGCGTACGACGGGTACCACGGAGAAAAGGCCGTTGATCTTATATTCGTCCTCAACGAAGAAGCCGCCGTCAAAACCGTCAGCGTCCGGACGAGTTGAATCTTTGTCCCATTCGTTTGTCGTTTGATCTAAAACTAAGCCGCTTTGCGATGTCTTTGAAAAATCGAACCCATAGGTGACGGCATGCCGGCCGAGTCCGCTGAGGAAGGAGGTGTTCTGCACATTTCCGCTCACGGAGTCGAACTTATCTTTGGAATTGATGCCGCGCCAAGGATCAGGATTGACGTAGTGGAATTTGGAGTGGGCGTATTGAAGGGCTGCGGTGAGATTCCAGAGGTCGCCTCGTTCGAACTCCCATTTGCCGGTGACGCGTTGCTGTTCATAGCGATAGAACGTATCGCTTTAGAATTTGCACGGTCAAAATTGTATGAGAGGCTCAGCACGTTGGCATCGTTAGGCATGAAGGAGGCTTTGCCGAATGCTGCTGTGCTGTAGGCATCGATATCGGCTTTGCTTCGTTTGCCGGTCAGTGAGTTGGTGGAAGCACCCGAGTCACGGCGTGAAACCCCAAAGACGACGTCCCACTGATTGGAGCGGCCGAATGCGTAAGCGCTCTTTTGCCATTCCAGATTGTCTGAGGTGTAGCCGGCCTTGACTTTGGCGCCAAAGTTTCGATCGGTTCCCTTCAGGAAATCATTGGCGTTCATTGTGGTGACGGCCAATGTGCCGCCGATACCGCCGTTGCCGTAAAGCGCGCTGCCGCCGCCGTGTTTGACTTCAACTTGTTTAAGAATTTCAGGATCAATGAAAATGCCGCTTGGACGGTTGCCGGCCATTGTTTGGTCGTCCTGACGCATTCCGTCAATCAAATACGTAATTTGAGAGGAGCTCGATCCTCGGATTGAAATTTGCGACGATATGTAGGCAAAGTCAAGAACGTCAACGTTGGGAATATCTAAAAGCAATTCGCCCAAAGTAACAGGCTGATCTTCCTGAATATCCTGCTCTGTGAGCACGCTGAGTGAGCTTGCGGCCTGAGAGAGGGGCTGAGTGGTTCGGGTAGCCGTTACGACAATGGGCTGCGTATCAATGTAAGTCGCTTTGGGAGTCGAATCTTCAGCTGCGGCAGCACTATTCATTCCTGCAAATAGAAAGGATATCGTCAGTACGAGAGGACGAAATGAAAAATGGGGGGAGGGGTAAATATTAGAAGGGCTCATGCCAATCTCCGTTGACAAAGCGGTCTGCTTTAGTAGACTGCAGACGACCTTAATGATGAGAATGATTTGCATTCTAATGTGAGGTTGGCGAAGCTAACAGATTATTTTTATTGAAGAATTTTGATTACGGCGCTAAATGATTGGTTAACAAAGGACAATGACGAATTTGAAATTAATCTGGAGTTTTGATGAAAGTGTTGGTTTTTTGCTCAACTTCAAAACCATTGATATCCAGTTATTTAGGCATTAATGCTGTTTATAGAAATAGTTTTGATAGTTTACCTCCTGAACTGATCGTCATTGCACATGACAATGATCAGCTAAGTGGCGATAGGGGAAATTTGTGGGGGGGGGGCAACAATAGAATTTACTAATTAACTTGTAGTTTCGCTATTGTATTGATATTTGTGGAAAACAAGGAATTATTCAAATCTTGACGGATTTGAATACTTCGATTACTCACCTAACATGCAGGCATCCCGTTCTTCTTCACGGCAGATCGGGCATTGAGTTTGAGTGTCCTTCAAACGATGTAAATATAGATGCCAGCAGCTCAAATCAATCCATCATCATCTGTACTAACTGCCGCAGTCAGCATTGAGCGTGAACGGCCTGACTTCCCTTCTGACAAGAAGCGCAGGGATGCGCTTGTCCTTTTTAACTGTGGGCTGGGCTATTCGAAGGTTGCAGACATTTTGGAGCTGAATCCCAACACGGTCCGTGACTGGGCAAAAAGCTTTTTGGCCGGCAAGTTTAAAACTGAGCTTTCAAAGACGCAGTTTCGCTATTCGGAAGATTTCAAGCTTCGCTGCGTGACCATGCGTCTGAGCGGCATGAGTTGGTCGGCCATTGAACGTGAAATGGGAGTTGCACAGGCTACTGTGCGTCGCTGGGTACGAGCAGCCGAAGCTAAACAAACAGGCAAAGAAGATCTTGTCTGATGGCAGGTAGCAACATTACTTGCCGTCTTTTCGCCGCTTTTGAACGTTTCAAGAACCCGAATTTGATTCGATTGGCGAAGTATCTTCCAGCTTATAAGGGAAAGATCGGTCTGGCTGTCTGCTGCATGCTGACCGCCGGTCTTTCCTCATCGCTTATTGCGACCCTTTTGGGGCGGCTCACCGATGCTGGCTTTTATCAGCAGCAGGCTTGGGTGGTGCTTGCGGCTCCGATCGGGCTCATCCTCATTTCGCTCCTCCACGGCGGGAGCATGTTCGGCAGCAACTATCTGCTCGGGCAGGTCTCTCAGTCCATTTTGGCTGAGCTGCGACGCCAAATATTTCACCGCATGCTGCATTGGCCAGCAGAAACCTATCAGACGAATTCAACTGGTTTGGTGACTTCCAAATTCGTCTTTGAAGCGAACTTTGCGCTCAGCAATGCAGCAAAGTCTGCGATCACTCTGGTGCGAGACAGCATTCAGGTCGCCGCGCTCACAGTTGTTCTTTTCTGGCACAACTGGGAACTTGCCATGATTGCTTTGGTGATTGGACCTTTTGTGGCTTGGCTCCTGCGATATATCAGCGCCAAGATGAAAAAGGTGATGAGCTCAAGTCAGGCCAACATAGCTGAACTGTTGGTACGAGTCAAAGAAGCCTATGGCGCCGAGCGTTTGGTGAAGATCTCAAATGCCTATGAGCAGGAAACATCTCGCTTTGCCAGATTAAATGCAGACATTAAGGATCTGATGATTCGCATAACCAAGGCGTCATCCTTGGGGACGCCCCTCACGCAGCTTCTCTGCATGATGGGTATTGCCGTAGTGCTCACGATCGCGATGTACCAGACGCAGGCGGGTCTTCTCACCATTGGTGAATTCGTGACGTTTCTGGCTGCGCTTCTTCTCATCATGCCGCCTTTGAGGCATTTGGCAGGCTTGAATGCATCTTTTGTGATGATGACGGTGGCCGCGGAAAGTCTCTTTGCAACACTTGACTTGCAGGAGGAGCCTGATCAAGGTACGGAGCAGTTGTCTAAAGACATAAAGAACGTGGTCTTTGACCGCGTCGGCCTGAGGTATCCGGGGGCAGAAAGGGATGCTGTGGAATCGGTTTCCTTTGCCATTGAAAAAGGCAGGGCTATTGCTCTCGTTGGTTTCTCGGGATCGGGGAAGACGACCATCGTCAATATGCTTCCGAGGTTTTGGAATCCAACATCAGGACGGATTCTTATTAATGGCGTTGATGCACAACGCTATACCTTGTCAAGCTTAAGAAGTCAAATAGCCATCGTTTCGCAAGACGTGCTGATGTTTGACGACACGATTCGCGCAAACATCACTTATGGCTGTGTGAACGCTTCGGATGATGATATCAGGCGCGCAGTAGCAGATGCTGCTTTAACCGATTTTGTGGAAAGTCTTCCGCAAGGTCTGGACACACCGGTGGGTGAGGCTGGAGATCGTCTCTCCGGCGGGCAGAAACAGCGGATTTCTATTGCACGAGCATTCCTGAAGAACGCACCCATTCTGATTCTGGATGAACCGACGTCTGCCCTTGACGGTGTGTCGGAAGCGCAGATTAAAGAGGCTTTAACGCGTCTCATGGCCGGACGGATCACGCTGATCGTTGCGCATCGTCTGACCACGATTGAGCATGCAGATCAAATTCTGGCATTAGCAGACGGCAGGATCGTTGAGTCCGGAAGCTGGCAGGAACTTATTGAGCGAAACGATCTCTTCGCGAAGCTCTGTCGTCTTCAGGGCATCAATGCCAAGGGCGAGCAGGAGGATGCAGCATGAACTTCCTGCGGCGCGTTTTTGCGAATGGTCTGGATGCGGATCTTATCCGCCTCTTTCGCATGCTTCTCCCATATAAGGGGCTCATTGCACTCGCCTGCATCTTTCTCATTGGCGCGGCAAGCATGTCGTCCCTCACGGCGACGCTTTTGGGCAAACTCACCGATCTTGGTTTTTATCAGGAAGAAAAGTGGGTGATCTTCGCGGCGCCGGCAGCTTTGATCGGTGTATCGCTGCTGTTTGCGGTTTCTACCGTGATGAGTTCTATTTTGATGGCAAAGGTGTCGCAGTCTGTGCTGGTCACCTTGCGAACTGAGCTTTTTGAACGGATGCTGCATTGGCCGGCGGAGGCGTATCAAAAGTTCTCGACCGGAACGGTTTCTTCCAAATTCGTAAATGAAGCCAACATTGCTTTGAGCGGCGCAACGAATTCAATCATTGTTTTGGTGCGAGATATCGTCCAAGTGATTGCGCTGCTGGCAGTTCTCTTTTGGCACAACTGGCAGCTCACGCTTGTGGCGTTCGTTATTACTCCGGGGCTAGCACTCATTCTTCGTGCGATCAGCCGCCGCATGCGAATGATCGTCAAGCGTTCGCAAGAAGCATTGGCCGCCATGATTTCGCGTGTGCAGGAATCTTACGGCGCTGCGCGCATTGTGAAGATTGCGGGTACCTACGATTTTGAGGACGAGCGATTTGCTCAGATCAACGGTCGTATTCGCAGTCTGGCCATGAAGACCATTCAGACGCAGAGTCTTTCAACGCCGCTCACGCAGATGCTCACGATGGTGGCGATCGCGTTTGTTGTCGGCGCCGCACTTTTTCAAGCTCAGCAGGGACTGCTGACTTTCGGCGAATTCATCACATTTCTCGCAGCCTTGCTTTTGCTGAGAACGCCGATACAAGCGCTTTCAGGATTAAACGGTACGTTTGCGGCGATGTCAACGGCAGCCAAAAGCATTTTTGACATGCTCGATGCTGAGCCTGAATTGGACAAAGGCACGATCAATTTAGACCGAGCTAAAGGCGAAATTCGATTTGAACACGTCTTTCTGAAATATCCAGGGCAGACGGAGTTTGCGCTCCAGGACATCAATCTCACCATCAAACCCGGCGAACATGTTGCGTTAGTCGGTCAATCGGGATCGGGGAAGACCTCGATCGTGAATCTCCTGCCGCGTTTCTGGGAACTGACGAGCGGTCGAATCACATTGGATGGTCACGACATTCGAGATCTCTCTCTGGAGTCACTGCGCCGCCAAATTTCCATTGTGTCCCAGGATGTGACGCTTTTGGATGCCTCAATCCGCGAGAACCTTTCCTATGGTCTTGATGACATTACGGATGAGTGCATGTGGACTGCGCTGCGAAATGCAAATCTTGAGGCTTTCGTCCGTTCACTCCCCGGTGGATTAGATGCGCGAGTTGGAGAAGGCGGCGGGATGCTCTCAGGAGGTCAGAAGCAAAGACTGTCTATTGCTCGAGCACTGCTCAAGGATGCTCCAATTCTCATTCTTGATGAGGCGACTTCGGCACTGGATTCTGAGTCCGAAAGAGTGATTAAGGATGCCTTGGTTGTGCTAGCCAAAGGGAAAACAGTTTTTACGGTAGCGCATCGCTATTCGACGATTGAAAACTCGGATGAGATCGTGGTTTTGGATTCAGGAGTCATTTCTGAGCTCGGACCAACGAGTGAACTTTTAGCGCAGCCCAATGGTGTTTATCGGAAATTAGTGATGGTCCAGTCGGGTAGCAATGCTGACGAAAAGACAAATGTGAAAACTGCACAAAAAGTCATGGGAGAAGAGGATAAATCATGAAAGGACTCGTCTCCGTGATTGTTTCGACCTACAACAAACCTGATTATTTGGCTCTTACGTTGCGCTCGCTGAGAGCTCAGACGGATCGAGATTTTGAGGTCATTGTTGCCGATGACGGCTCGGATGAAAGGACGAAATGTGTCGTCAAATGCGAGGAGAAATTCAGTGATTTGACGACCAAACATGTTTGGCATCCGAAACAGGGATTCAGGTTGGCGGCCATTCGTAACCGAGCTGTTGAGGCGGCATCCGGTCAATATCTGATTTTCATGGATGGTGATTGTTTGGCACCGCCCGACTTTGTCGCAACGCATCGCAGGCTTGCTGAAGCGGGATGGCACGTCATCGGACAACGAGTGCTTCTGAGCCGATCGTTCACGCATCGGATTCTTCAGAAATTTAGTGATGATCAAGACGAAATTCCATTTATCAAGTGGAATCTTGCGTATTTTGCTTTGCATTATTGCGGACGAAGCGTCAACAGATTGCTCCCCTTTGTGAAGCTGCCTCTCTGCTCATATCGGACCCATGCTCCTCGATCATGGGATCGTGTACGCGGCTGCAATTGGGCCATGTGGACGGCCGACTACAAATCTGTCTTTGGCTCTGACGAAGCCTTTGAGGGATGGGGGGCAGAGGACACTGATCTTGCGGTTCGTCTCTACAACCGTGGAATAAGAGCAAAGTTAGGCACTTGTGCAAGCTATGTGCTTCATCTTTGGCATGAAGCCAACCACAATTCGGTCGATGGGGAGCGGAAAGAAGCGCTCATTCAGGAGCGTATTCAGTCTGGTACTTTCATGCCAGAACGCGGCTTGTCGACACTCAAGGGAGACTTCTTGTGCGCTCGTTGATTGTCGTTCGCTGCGGAGATCAGAGTCTTCACCTCAACTGGTGTGTGCCGCGTGAACAACGCACCTATGACGTGGCCGTTAGCTATTTTGGCAGACATCCGGAACGTTGGGTTGAAAGCTGTGACATCTTCCACGCCTTTCAGGGCAGCAAATGGGAAGGGTTGGCCGATTTTCTCCGCGTTCATGACGGTATTTGGAAGAGCTACGACTACATCTGGTTTCCCGATGACGACTTATGCATGTGTCGCGACGACCTTGAGCGCTTCCTCTTTATCTGCAGGCAGGAGCGGTTTGTCGTTGCTCAACCGGCGCTTTTACCTTCGAGCTACTACAGCTGGTCTATCACACTTCAACGTCGGTGGTGTCGATGGCGCAGAACGAATTTCGTCGAAGTGATGGCGCCATGTTTTCGTGGTGAAGATTTTTCCCTCTTTCAACAAACCTTTTCTGAGAATACCTCTGGTTGGGGGCTTGAATACCTCTGGTGGTGGCTCGCTAAGAAGCATGGAAGAGATCGCTTCGCCGTTGTTGACGAAACGGGAATGTTGCATACACGTCCCGTTGGAACCGGTAAATCGGGTGGAGCTAAGGCAGATCCTCGTTTTGAGGAAGAACAATTATATCGAAAATTTAGAATAGTTAAAGAAAAGCCGAAAAATGTATCTTCAAATTGGAAGGTTTTGACATTTTTTTTAGGAGGAATAGTCAATAGATATAAAGTGATGAGAAGGTTATTACCGAAGCGTCTAGTGAAGGTTGTCTGCTCAAATGGATGTGTTCGAAATATTTAACAATAATAAATCGCTAATAATAAAAAGGACGAAAGTGAAAACGTTGCAAAATGTAATATTGCCAAATGAAAAAACTGGACCAGCCGAGGCTTATTACCGATCACGCACCCATGATCTTATTTCTATTCGTTCCCATGGAAGTTCGCTAGGGCTGGAAATGAAGGCAGGATCAGACATCAGTCTAGATACTTTTTATAATGCATTCCCTTTAGCGCCGTGGACATCCTGTACTGAACTGAAATCACTTTATTTGAGCATTACTGTAAAAGGCTGCTTAGATATTTTACTTAATCAAGCAATACTGAAAAGAAATAAACTACAAATAAGTAATATTTTAGAGTATCGCACAAATAATTTTGATTATTCGGAATCTATTCTGCAGATTCCATACCTTAGTTTGCGCTGTGGACTGTTATTTGTGGAGATAAAAGCCATCACTGATGTTTCAATTGAAAATATCAGATTTGTGACCCAAGACGATGCGATTCAGAAAGTAAAATTGGGGTTGGTAGTTACGCATTATAGAAGAGAAGCTTGCATGCGCAACTTTATCGAGCAATTTATTCAAGAAGATACGCCTGATAAATTAACAGAAACATCATTGTTAGTAGTAGATAATTCTGGAACTTTAGTTAATCTTCCGAAAAGCAATCGTGTAAAAGTGATAAAGAATCAAAATTATGGAGGAAGTGGAGGGTTCGCTAGAGGGCTATTAGAGTTGAGTAATGGTGATTTTACGCATTGTTGTTTCATGGATGATGATGCAAACAGTAACATTGAAAACTTTCTAAGAACGGTAGCTTTTTTTAAATATGCAAAGCCTGGCGAAAGAATTTCGATAGCTGGCATTCTACTACAGAAAAATACAGGGAGCTTTGTGATCGAAAGAGCGGCCAGATTTGATAAGCGTTGGCATCCTATAAGTAGAGGAATCGATATATGTAACCTGAGTGAGTTGCTTCAATCCGAGAGCAGCTATGCTAGTGGAGAATATGGTGCTTGGTGTTATTTTGCATTCAAAATTTCGGATGTTAAGAAATACCCATTTCCTTTTTTTGTGCGAGGAGACGACATACTGTTTGGCCTTCAGAATGGTTTTAAAGTTATCAGTCTAATAGGAGTTGCTGCGCTAGTTGATAGCTTTGAATTAAAAGATGGACCTGTAACAAGGTATCTTGGTTGTAAAAGTGAACTAATAATAAACACATTAATTAGAAACAGCGTGTGGGATGTGTGCTCCAGATATAAAAGTTGGTACTTACATTCATTGAATTCATATAACTATGCATCCTGCGATGCCATAAATCAGGCTGTTGACGATTTTCTTCAAGGACCGAAATGGATTGTCGAAAACATCGCGTTAGGAGAAAAATTGTCAGCTATGAAACGTCTGCATAAAGATGGAGTTGTCGGACATGATATCAGTATGAGATGTTTACAGAATAAAAAACAAGAGAGGAAAATTATAAAATTTGTCCGTAGAATATCGCTTCAAGGCTTACTTATCCCTTCATTCTTTTTCACTAACAATATTTCATACCAAAAGAAGGGGTTTTCTGCCGATCTATCTACAACATTCTTGCATAAATATATTTGTTACCTAAACCCTGAAAATGGAGAGTTCTATATCACAAAACATGACAAAAATAAAATATTCAAGGGGTATATTGAATTATCTAAGAGAATAATCCGCATAATATGGGCATTCCATCAAATTCAAAAACTATATATTAAATATGAGCCAAAGATTTGCGTTAAATCATTTTGGATAAATGTGTATAAGTTGATCGAAATGAATAAAAAATATTATCACAAGAAAGGGAATTTTTGAAATGTTTACTTTGCAACATCTAGCTTTGCCCATAACTGAGTTTAATTGCCCATTGGATATGTATGTTCGCTGTGATTCTCGAAATTTAGGTAATTTTTTAATATCGAAAGAGTGTTTCACTATTGGCGAGGGAGAAGTTGCTACTTTTGATACATATTACAACTTATTTTCAATCTCTAAGTGGCGGAAAATTAGCAACATACGTGACCTTTTCTTTACGCTAAAAGGTAACGGAGAAGCAATAGTTCAGATTAACTGGTCAGATAATTATGGCCAATCGAAAGTCGTGCAATCAATTCCTGTATCCTTGTATGGGAATGAATATACAGTTCATCTCCCCGAATTTAATACTCAGGAAGTTGGATATTTGTATATAACCATTGTAGCTAAAACAGAGTTCAAACTTTTTCGAGAATCTCGATTCGAAACGCCTGATGAAATTAGAAACAAAGTCAAATTAGCTATTGTAATAACGCATTTCAATAGGGCTGATCATGTAATACCGACGGTTAAAAAACTCCTCAATTTCATCGATAATTACGGATTAAAAGAAAATGTATGCATTTTTATCATCGATAATTCAAACAATCTAGACTGCAATATATCGTCTACAAATTTAGTTGTAATTGAAAATCCAAACTTTGGAGGAGCTGGTGGTTTCGCGCGTGGCCTAGTCGAAATCAAGCATAGAGATTTCACGCATTGTCTTTATATGGATGATGGTTCTTGCCACTCGGAATCGATTTATAGGGTGTTGTCGATTTTTCAACATTCCCAAATCCAAGATTTGGCATTGGTTGGAACATTGTTGGCCGAAGAAAAGCCAAATATCATTCTACAAAGTGGTGCAAAATATCAGTATCGTGGGTGGAAAAATATTAATTTTGGAGAAAATATCTCTTCGAGGCTAGGGATTTTTCGATCAGAAAGGGCATTTGAAAAGCCAGACTATGGGGCATGGCCGTTTTACGCGTTCAAAATTTCGTCCATAAAATATTTTCCTTTTCCATTTTTTGTTCGCGGAGATGATGTCTTCTTTGGCCTGCAGAATCAATTGACAACAATTTGGTGGCACGGAATTGCGGTACTAGTCGGTGATCTTGTCGCACGTGAGTCGCCGGGCACTTTATACCATGATGAACGCGCTATGCTCGTGATTAATTTAATGAGAAATACTCCATTTCTAAAAATTATTAAACAGTACAGCAAACTATACTTTAGTGAACTTTTTTCCTATAAATACGCTTCTGCGCGTGCCATGCACATGGCTTTTCGTGATGTTCTTAATGGACCAAAATTCTTTTCAGATAATATGGATTGTGCAAATGTTCGGGCTATCCTAAAGCCGTTGAATTACGAGGAAAGATTGATTGATGTTAATCTGGAGCCAAAGTTTGCAAAACCTGTAAAAAAGAAAACAAAAATAATGTATGCCCTTACTTGTAAAGGTTTGTTTCTCCCGAATTTCATGCTTAAGAAAGGTGCGATTTATCAAGAGAAGGGGTTGGCAGCAAATACTATTCAAACTTTCAATTATGCAAAAATTTTTTATTATTGCCAAACCAATAATAAATGTCAAATTCTTGAAAGGGATTTGCTTAAATTCGTTAATGGTTTTGTTACATTTTTAATTGATGCCTGCCATTTCATAATTGCAGGAAAGTTAATTAGAAAAAAATATCAAAATACAAAAGTTGGCAGTGAAAGCTTTTGGTTAAAAAAATTCAACATGGAGTAATTGTATGAAGTTCGATTATCTGTTAGTGGGTTCAGGTCTTTTTACTGCAGTCGTTGCGAATTTGCTTATGAAACAAGGCAAAAAGTGCCTTGTTATAGAGCGTCGACAGCATATAGGTGGTAATTGCTATACAGAATTTCAGGAAAATATTGAAGTACACATGTATGGTGCTCATATTTTTCGTACATCTAATAAGAAGGTTTGGAATTATGTTAATGAATTTGCCGAATTTAATAACTTCATAAACACGCCAATGGCTAAATATAAAAACGAGTTATATAATCTGCCATTTAATATGAATACATTTCATCAAATGTGGGGTATTTTTACTCCAGAAGAAGCTCGTTCAATAATTGATCGGCAGAAAGGTGAAGTTGTTGGCATCCCTAAAAATTTAGAGGAAAAGGCAATTTCTCTCGTTGGTCGCGATATATACGAAAAGTTGATCAAGGGGTATACTGAAAAACAGTGGGGACGTAATTGTTCGAATCTGCCGGAATCTATTATTCGGAGAATACCTGTTAGATTTACTTATAACAACAACTATTTTAATGATGAATACCAGGGTATACCCAAGTCCGGGTATACTGCAATGCTTTTATCAATGCTGAATGGTGCAGAAATAATTCTTGGAGTTGACTTCAATAAAGATAGGGAAAAATATATTGCGATGGCAAATGCAACTGTCTACACAGGGGCTATCGATGAGTTGTTTGATTACTCTGAGGGAGCTCTTGAATACAGAAGTCTCAGGTTTGAAACTTCGGTAGTCGATTGTTCCAATGTTCAAGGTGTTGCGGTAATGAATTTCACAGAAAGAGAGGTTCCTTATACTAGACGAATTGAACATAAGCATTTTAAATTTGGACAACAGCCCAAATCGGTCATAACTTATGAATATCCTGTTGAATGGAAATTAGGGGACGAACCCTATTACCCAATTAATGATGTTAAAAATAATTCTGTCTATCATAAATACTTGGAGAAAACGAAATCTCTACGAAATTTCTACATTGGCGGAAGATTGGGTGAATATAAATACTACGACATGCAGGATACAATTATCTCTGCAATGAAGATGGTCGATAAAATAATTAATGATAGATTTAATAATTTAAAATGAACGTATTAATTCTTGACGCCCGTATGAGTAAACGTATGGGATCCCCTGTTCCGAAGGTCGTGCTGTCCCCGGCAGGGTGTTCGATGCTCGGCCCCGTACTCGACGGCGCCGTAGGGCTCTCCCAATTCACCAGCGGTGTCGTCAAGGGGAACGGCGCCGAGAACGTCATGGTTCGTTGCGAAGGCTGCATGGATGTTGCCTTCGTTCTTCAGTCCGGGCAGTTGGGTACAGGGAATCTTCTGCGCGAGGCTCTTCCTGAGATTGATCCCTCCGATCCGCATATGCTCGTTTGCTTCGAAGACGTGTTGCTTCTAGATCGCACGATGTTCGAGCGGGTGGTCGGTGCAACGATCGGCGCGGGTTCGACTTTCACACTCAAGGTGCAAGAAGGGAGGATCACGGTGAGCCGCCCCCGTCAGGTCACGGTAGAAGATTGGAAGCGGCCTTTGAAGAAGCGCTACGTCCACGAGGAGACAAACTGAAATGTGTGGAATAGTTGCCGCGGCCAGTCGCCGCAACGTTGTGCCGTTGTTGCTTGAAGGGCTGCGGCGTCTTGAATATCGAGGGTACGATTCCTGTGGCCTGGCGACGGTTGATATTGAGGGGTTGCATCGAATTCGGTCGACTGCACGTGTGATGCATCTTTCAAAAGAAATAAAAAAGGTCGACCTTGAGGCGGTTACGGGCATCGCTCATACTCGTTGGGCTACGCATGGGCAACCTGAGGTATGTAATGCGCATCCACATTTCTCACGTGGCATGATCGGCATCGTTCACAACGGCATCATCGAAAACTACGAACTGCTTCGTGACCGCCT
>ERZ791864.784-NODE-784-length-28012-cov-3.048646_pt1 | contig 28012 bp, 18 predicted proteins | sample MGYA00510282_ERZ791864 | MGnify/ENA primary metagenome ERZ791864 (study PRJEB30046, sample SAMN00792087) | human gut metagenome | study: EMG produced TPA metagenomics assembly of the A metagenome-wide association study of gut microbiota in type 2... | reverse complement strand
CTGCAGGCTGACGCAGCAGCACGCTTAAAGACTGCCGTTTGTCCCTTCTCGATGCATGAGGCGCTTTCTGATGAGCGTTGGAAAGCGCCTTTGCTGGTTTTTTTTTGACGCGTTCGTTTTTTGCAGAAACACAGAAACGGACAGGCTCACGGCTTTTGGAAGGTGAACCACACGGCCATCACCAGACAGAAAAAGGCGGCGAGATGGTTCCACTGAAGCTTGAGTCCAAAGAGCAGCATTGAAAAGAGGGTGAAAACCGTGAGCGTAATCACTTCCTGAATGACTTTGAGTTCGAGAAGTGAAAAGGGCCCCCCGTTGCCGTCAAAGCCGATGCGGTTGGCGGGCACCTGGAAGGAGTATTCAAAGAGTGCGATCGACCAGGAAAAGAGCACCACCGCCCAAACGGGCCAGAAAGAGATGACCTTTGCGGCCTGAAGCTTGAGGTGCAGGTACCAGGCGAGCGTCATGAAGACGTTCGAAATGATGAGGAGCCCGATTGTCAGAAAGCCTTTGCTGAGCATGGCGGAAACACTGTTGCGGAATGAAAGAGGCGATTCAATGGATCTGCGGCAGATCCCTGAGCCGCACTTCGCAGATCAAGAAAAATCCCGCCGCACGTTTTGTCGTGGACGGGATTGCGAAGCATACGCCGAGCCGCAGCAAAACGGTCAGCGAAAGGCTTGAAAAGTCGAGCGGTTAGGCGGCAAGACCCGCATCAATGAAGGCCTTGAGTTCGCTCGGGGTCTTCACTTCAACAAGGCGGCCGTCAAGCGGCTTGCCGTTCTTAAAGATCACCATGGTCGGGATGTGCTGAACGCCCAGTTCCTTCTTGAGGTTGGGGCAGGCGTCAGAGTCAGCAGAAGCAAAGACCAGACGGCCTTCATAGTCCTGAGCCATACGTTCATAGAAAGGACGCGCACGACGGCAGTCGCCGCACCACGAAGCACCCAGCGAGAGAATCACGGGCTTCTCGTTTTTCAAAACGACTTCATCGTAATTCTTTTCATCAACATTGAGAATCTCGGCCATTTTCGGCTCCCTAAAGTGAATTTGAGCAGTTAGAGCTCTGGGGGCAAGGCTTTGAGCGCCCCCGAAGCAGCTTAGCGTTTCTACTACTATACCCGTGTTCAGCCCCATCAAGCGGTGCTCTTCATGAAGATTGCAAACGAGTACATCTTCTTACAGTTCCTAGGATGCGGCATGACGCCTCAGGCACCTGCGGTGAATCAACGGGATGTTTGGTGCGAAAACGCTTTCAAGATTTCATGACTACCGCCTTTGCGTCGACGCCGGAGTTTGCGGTTTTAGCCCTCCAAAGGCTAAGATTCCCAAACTTTTCGCAACGACGTCCAACCACAAGATATGGTGGTTCTTTGACGATAAAACCCTTTTATAAGGGCTATTAAGGGCGGTCAGTCAAAATGAGCTGATCCCTCGTTTGTCGTCTCAGAAACGATGCATCCAGCACTGCTGCTTCACCGCCGACGTCCTTTTTCAATGTATTTTCGGGAGCCGTCATGGCGGTACAAATGAACTTTGAGCGAGATAAGCTCTTTGACGAACTCGGCCTCATGCGTCTGCGTGAAAGCTATATGCGCAGCAGCGAAAAAAGCCCGCAGGAACGGTTTGCCTTCGTGGCGGAAACTTTCGGCAGCAACCCCGAGCATGCTCAGCGCATCTACGATTATGCGAGCCGTCACTGGCTCTCCTTCTCTACGCCGATTCTTTCATTTGGCCGCTCGAAGAAGGGGCTTCCCATTTCGTGCTTCCTCACCTATATGGAGGACAGTGCTGAAGGGCTCGTCGATACGCTCTCCGAAGTCAACTGGCTCTCCATGCTGGGCGGCGGCGTGGGCATTCATGTCCGCATCCGCAGCGCCGACGAAAAGAGCGTCGGCGTGATGCCGCACCTGAAGGTTTATGACGCCGCGTGTCTTGCCTATCGTCAGGGTTCTACGCGCCGCGGCTCTTATGCGGCCTTTCTCGATATTGATCATCCGGACATCATCCCCTTTATCGAGATGAGAAAGCCTACGGGCGACCAGAACATGAAGGCGCTGAACCTTCACCACGGCGTGAATCTCTCTGACGCATTTATGGAAAAGATTGAAGCGTCAATGCGCGACAGTTCCTACGATGACACGTGGGAGCTTCGTCATCCGAGCACGCATGAGGTAGTGGCCAAAGTATCAGCGCGTGATTTGTGGCAGCGCATCCTTGAGATGCGCATGCATACGGGTGAGCCCTATTTGGTCTTCATTGACACCGCCAACCGAGCGCTTCCGTCTTGGCTTAAGGACAAGGGACTGAGCATTCACGGCTCCAATCTCTGCACGGAAATTTTCCTGCCGACCTCTCATGACCGTACGGCGGTCTGCTGTCTTTCATCGCTCAATCTCGAATACTTCGACGAGTGGAAGAACAATCAGCAGTTCATCACCGACGCCATGGAGCTTCTCGACAACGTCCTGCAGTACTTTATTGACCACGCTCCCGATCAAATCGCCCGCGCACGGTATTCGGCCATGCGTGAACGCTCGGTTGGACTTGGCGCGCTGGGGTTCCATGCCTATCTGCAGAAGAAAGGCGTGCCCTTTGAGAGTGCGGCTGCAAAGTCCATCAATAAGCAGGTTTTCCGGATGATTCGGACGGCCTGCGCAGAGGCCGACAAGAAACTCTGCGCAGAGCGCGGCGCATGCCCGGATGCGGCCGATTCCGGCGTTTCGCGGCGCTTCTCGCACTGGATGTCGGTGGCGCCAAATGCTTCGTCCTCGCTCATTATGGGCGGCACATCGCCCTCTATCGAGCCGTATCGCGCCAACATTTATCGTCAAGATACGATCTCCGGCGCCTACATCATGAAAAACCGCTTCCTCAAAGCCAAGCTTGCCGAACTCGGACTCGATACGGAGGAGGTGTGGGCAGATCTCATCGCTCACGACGGCTCCATTCAGCATCGCGACGATATTCCGCAGGATGTGAAGGATGTTTTCAAGACAGCTCCTGAAATTGATCAGCGCTGGATCGTTGAGCTGGCGGCAGACCGCCAGGAGTTCATCGACCAGGGACAGAGCGTCAATCTGTTCTTCCCGCCCGACGTGTCGATTGCGTACCTTCATGCCTGCCACTTCCTAGCTTGGAAGAAGGGCTTGAAGAGCCTTTACTACAACCGCTCGGACAAGCTGAGAAAGGCTGACCGCGTTGGAGTAAAGGCTGAACGCAAACGCATTGAGGATGAAATCGATATGCGGGCCGTGGCTGACAATTCGACGTGTCTCGCCTGTGAAGGCTGAGTTTTGTCGGCCGCTGATGGAAGCATTTGAAATAACGTAAGCAGAGAAAATGATGGAAGACGAAAAGATCAATCAGCCGATGACGGAACTGGCCGGAGAAGCAGCCAAGGCTGAAAGGGCGGGCGGGCTTCTCGAGTCACGCGATTACTACAAGCCTTTCCAGTATCCCTGGGCCTATGAAGCGTTTATGCAGTCTGAACAGATGCACTGGCTCTGGACGGAAGTGCCGATGCTCGAGGACGTCAAGGACTATCAGCAAAAGCTCACGGATTCAGAGCGCGACTTCCTCACGAAAATTTTGCGGTTCTTCACGCAGGGCGACATTGACGTGTCAGGGGCCTATGTGAATTCCTATCTGCCGCGTTTTAAGCAGCCCGAAGTCCGCATGATGCTTTCGAGTTTCGCCGCTCGCGAGGCCGTGCATATTGCGGCATATTCGCATCTCATCGAGACGCTGGGGCTTCCGGAGTCGATTTATAACGAATTCCTTCAGTATGAAGCCATGGCGGCTAAGCATGACTTCTTCAATGAAGTCTGCCGCGACAAGGGCGATCTTGCGGCGCAGATTGCCGCTTTCTCTGCTTTTACAGAAGGCATGCAGCTCTTCTCGAGCTTCGTCATGCTGCTCAATTTCACGCGCTGCGGCACGATGAAGGGCATGGGGCAGATCATTGCCTGGTCTATCGCAGACGAAACGCTTCACACTGAATCGATGACGAAGATTTTCCGTGAATACATTACGGAAAATCCGGAGTTATGGACGGATGAGCTTAAAGCCAAGATTTACGGCATCGCGGAAGTGATGGTCGATCTTGAAGACAAATTCATCGACTTGGCTTTCGGTGTTTCCGAAATGAAGCGCCTTACCCGTGAAGATGTTCGTGCCTATATTCGCTACATTGCAGATCGTCGGTTAATGGGCCTAGGTTTGAAGGGTATTTTTAAAAGTACGACAAATCCGCTTCCCTGGGTTGATGCAATGCTGGGCGTAACCCATACCAATTTCTTCGAAAACCGTGTCGTAGACTATGCTAAGGGTGCTTTGACGGGCAGCTGGAGTCAGGTTTGGGGGAGTGTAAAACCATAAGCATCCAATAAATACCCATCAGTTGCCTTCGCATCTGCCCTTCCGTTAGAGGGCAGTTTGCGAGGCTCTGGACCTGCTGATCATCAATTCATTTTAGGGTATGCGTTACAATTGGCCATATTATTATGGCAACTCTATAGGTGCAAACCCTAAAAATGCGAAAAGAATTCAGGTCGAAAATTTTAATTCTCCAGCCGCCCAGGATTAACGTCTAGCAAAAAGCCCTTATTTTGTTTTCATATGGGGCCTGTTAGGTTGAACTCTTGGTGAAGAATAAATCTCAAAAGAAGTCGACGCTTTTTCTCATTCAGATATTTGAGTCCAACTCTGGGCGTGCAGCTAGTCCCAGAAAATCTGTGTAGGTAAGGGCAAACCTAACAGGGTAAAGAGATATCGGATTTTTTCTGGATAGCTTTTGTTTTCTAAGCAATGCGATCTTTGAGTTTATTAGCTTTCAGATAACGAGGCTCCATAATGGCCTTCATTAAAGAATTGTTGGACGAGGCGGTGAGCGTGAGCAGCTGTTTTGTTGCGTCGACATGCCATACGCGTCATCAGGCTCAGTGACCAAGCTTCGCTATTAGTGATTTTTGTATGATTTGAAGGATCCATCTCGGAACGGAAGACTCTGGGAATCATCTGTCCAACGGTTCGGCATTGGCGCAGAAGAAACTGAATTCAGCAGGCCGCAGATGAATTGGTGAATGCGACGGTAATGGATCTGCAGGAACGTTTGCTCAGAAGGCATTTACTTGCAAGCAAAAAATCTCAAATACTCTTTACACATCAATTAGATAATTGATGAGTTCCAGCAAGCATTCAATGTTGAAGCCTAGGAAAAAGACAAAACGATAGTAAACAATGAATCGCTTTTCTGTATAATTTTGGAACCACGAAACAGGATAAATCTGTCGAGTCAGTCTCTGCCTCTTTGGTTCGGAGCTCTTGAGCTTAACCACCAGCTCTCAGCAAAGAACAACGGCTCCGGCCGTTGAGGTCCTCGCAAGAGGTTATTACGACAAAGCCCGGTGATTGCGACACCGGGCTTGCCAACATGAGGAGATATGTGATGTTAGGAGCATCTCTGTCCTCGTGGGAGATTATGCCACACACGATACTCGTGTGCACCGGTGACATTCATGTTGACGGTGTTCTGGCGGCGGTCCTTGTGATCGCTTGGTATCTAACCACGACGCGGCGTTAAGCAAGCCGCAGAACGGCTCCTCCCGGACAGCGGAAACCCCAAAGGAAAGGAGGAGTCCAGCGGTGACTATTCGCCGGCAGAGCTGCCGCAGAACAATCGTCAGTAGCCTTGGATTTACGGTGCAGTGGAGCGTGAGGAGGAAGCGTGTCACATCCAGAAGGTCACGCGCTGATTATCGGCACGATGGGTTCGGGCAAAACTCGTTGCTTTGATCTTCTAATTTTTTGGACGTTTCTGCGAAACGGTCTTCATCATTAGTTGGACGAGTGACCGGGATCTGCGCGGCGTCAGCATGACGCATTGGGGTTCCGCTGATAGTTAGAGAATCAACATGCTGACACAAAACTGTATGAGTTTGCCGTACTTGTTTAGCCGACGTCGCTGAAAAGGGCAGAGAAAGATTAAGCGCGATTGCCTGAAAATATGTGGTTTTGATGACGAGCTATATTCGGGTGTGACGCAAGAGGGGCCGTCCCGAAGGGACGACCCTAGTGCCTTAAGGCTTCTTGCGGATCATAATCCACAGCACTATCACGATAACGAGCGAGAGTCCATCCAGATGGACGCCGCCGTCAATCGCGATCGATAAGTGCTGTGGTATGATCAAACACGAAGCAAGGGTTTGGTGTGTCATGACCGTTCCTTGCATCATTGACTTAGCCCGCCCGCAAGCGGGCTTTGTCGTTTTTTCCACCCTTTGCAGAGGCTCCATCCACGGCTTACGCCATGAATTCCTTGCCCGGCCGCGGTAGGTATGGATGGGCAGGCGGCATGCATGCCACCTTGCTTCGTGTCTACGGGGTTATGCCATGTATCGAACATCCCATTGGTTGGTTCGATCAGTGTGAAGCTTCATGGCAAATGGGATAACTTAACGTTCAGTCGCGGTTCATCACGCCTTGCCGCCGATGTGATAAGTTTTTTGAGAATTGCAGGCCTGTTGCAGTCGGCAGTTTTTCTGATCACGATCCCATACGTCATCTATCATCTTTGCCAGTCTCGTAATAATTTCGTTTTTGTTTGGCGGTTCTGCTTTAAGGATTGTCACTCGCTGCATGACTTTGGAGAAACTGCTTTGATTGACGGACAAACCGCTTATTGCTGGATTGCTGGGTCGTTATTTGGGATTATTCTCATGATTCTCTATGTATACGTGTGCCGCAAAGAGAATCAGGAGGCTCAAAAGCACAAGGATCAATCCACGAAATAAATCTGAAGGCACGTTCAAGGTCGAGTTCTACAACAACGAGCTCCCGTGCTCAGTAATCGACGACCCAACGTCAGTGCGGTTTTATGGCCCCCTTTCTGGAGACTTGACGCGAGTATCTCGTACTCAGTCTGTTCAGTGACATGTAACGGCTGGACACGCTGAGGTGTTGCATATTGCACAAAAGCGATTTAATTCGCAATCGCCCCGCCGATGCTGTCAACTGGAATTGAACAGGTTAAAACGCATTTAAAATTTACTTTTTCAATCTGTCCAAAATTCCAATGCCAGTTCAGATTGGGGCGACCTTCTAATGAACTTGAGTTAATAATTTGTGTTTATAGATATTTGATTTCTTATAGATCATTATGGAAGCAAATTACTTTATTCGACACTTGAGGAATTCTTTTTTATGATTTTGTGCATAATAAAAAATATATTGTTGCATTATTCCGGCATTTGCTCCGTACGATGTAAGAGGATTATTCCCTCCATAGTATTTATCGATAACCTTTTTAATCCAGGTATCAGTCGGGATTAGGCCAGTTCTTCCGTATGAAAATAATCCGACACAATTGGCAATCTTACATCCTACACCTTTAATCTGCATTAAAGTATTTACGAGGTTAATATCAGAGTATTTTTCAATAAATTTAAGATTGACTTCACCGGACATTACCTTGTTGGCAGCATCTTGAATATATGGTAATCGGTACCCTAACTTGCATTCTTCAAGTTCTTTTGGAGATGCCTTGGAAATTTCGATAGCAGATGGGAACAAATGGATCGTTTCATATGGTGTAATTATAGGTTTCCCAAACTTTGATGCTAAAGATTCTAATGATGTTTTTGTTGCCTTAATGGACTTACGTTGTGAAAGAATGAAAGAGATAAGAGTTTCCCAGGGATCCTGCTTTAGTATCCGTATGCCTTGACCACAATTGGACGCGCGATGCAAAATACCATCTTTTGAAGAAAGGGATTCTCTCAATGATTTATAATTTCGGTTCAAGTCAAAATATGGCTCCCAAATGGAATACCATTCATCGTTCGAGCAACTGACATTATATCTTCCTGAACTCTGTTTATTGATATATAAGATATGGTTTATAATGATAAACCTATAAATATTATTATCAATTTTTTCACTCGGAAAACTTGACCACTATTAGCTATTGTCTGAAGATTAAAATCATCAGTTATGTTAATTTCCATTTTCGACGCCATGAGAAGTTGGTAAATTCAACATCAATACTTCAGTAATTATATGATGTTTTCAAGAAGAATATGTCGCCCTGTGCTCCTTACAACGTTAATGATGTGACCTCATCCACCTTGCATGAAGATAAAAGATGCCAAGAGATATTCTCGTGCAATGTAGACTATAAATATTTAGAATAATACATCATGATAACGATAAAATGGAGAAAATACAGCAGAGTTACTGCTTCCGAACTTCACATACTTCTGTTCTGGTAGCCTATTCAAGAGACAGTATCAAATATGGTACTGAAGCCATGATTGGCTCATGGTTAAAGACCTCCTGTACTATCCGCGTTATTTCTTCAGATAGTTCTGACATTGGTTATTGTACCGATTACAGTATTATCTGTAATCGCCATGATGACTGCATCGATACTGCATGGTCGAAATGGTGATTCTCTATGGATGCGGGTCGATCTCGGATGTCTGATCTCTGTCTACATTTTTTTTGTGATCGTGACACAAGAATTGAACCCTCTAGGCAGATCGAACAGAATCAAACACAAGTCACAATAACGTAACGTTAGTATCAACACATTCTAATTGTCATTTCGGAAAATAAAAGCAACTCGCTTTTTGCACTTCGACTCGGTCCGACAGATTCCCAAGATTGGCTTTCATAGCTTCAGCTGACTTTGGTGCGCTATTTAAAGTTTTATTCATGGATTAATTAGATGTGCATAGATGAATAAGCCCCACATTACGGCTCGAGCCGACATATCGCAGCATTTACTAGCTCGGACAGTAGATGAGTGTTGAACGTATTTCCGTATTTCTTGGGTTAGGTCTGGGAATCATGCTTAATCAGGTGTTTGAATGTATATAGACAGCATTATGATTGCGATACTTCTATTGAATATTTCACCGTCTCCACTCTAACGAATATCTAAATCATCTATTCAATTGATACCTCTTCGGTGACTTCTCAGAAAACGTAAATGCTTTCACGCTCGGCGTGCGCGGAGAAGTGCTCACCAAAGCCCGTCAGGTCAACATTGTTCCGCACTTTGGTCTGAGCTTCACGCGTCTCTTCACCGACGGTTTCACGGCAGGCTTCAACATCAACGATATTGGGTCCACAAGGACAATCAGTTTGGCCTAGACGACTGGGCTTTCAACATGTTGAAGTCAGTGCATACAGAACCCGTTGTTTTCTCTGAAATCTTCGTGAATGATGGTCATCTGATCATGTCGGACATTCAAAAGCGCTGATGTTTCAGAACTGCCAAAGATGCTCGGATATCAAGCGATTCCAGGATGCTGATATCGCTATTTAGAACAGAATCAGTGCTGTTTTATTAGGATCGCGAAAGTAAACGACAGTGTTAAAACAGCAACAAAGTGATCGGAAGAGGGATGATTCAGGGTCACATATGTTTGTTTTCATTGATGTAATCAGATACGGTAGTTAGTTTTTATATGAAAACATGTGTTTATTTATTGCTGAAAGCCGATGGAATGCGTAGAGTTGCAAGGGGTTCGAGATTTAAAGAAAACACTGTACGAGCGAAAACGTGCGGACGTTTCGTCGACCCGAATTCGTTTTATCTTCAAAGGGACAATAAACATGCAGAAGAGTACTCTGGCTCTTGCTCTGGCTTCGATCATAGGGATGGGGGGGGGGGAATACCGCTGTCGCGGGAACCCCGAAATACCTGAACGATCAGGTGGACAAGGTGGGTCATGGTATCGATTGGACTGAAACAGTCTCCGATACGAACGAAAGGGTCGCCTTGGTGAATGATGGGAAAGCGCACAGCATCACGGGTTTTAATGTCATCAACATACTCCATAATGCTCCGGGTAACAACGGTTCCTGGAAGGCTGAGAATGGCAGTACGCTGAATATTTCTGCGAATGAGATCAGGCTCTCACAGAAGGCGGTGGACGCTGGCAGGCCCAATCTTATTCATGCCATCGGCGGAACAATCAATATTCAAGCGGTCAATGATGTTGTTCTGGCGGGTGAGGGTGAGAGTGGTGCTGTTGTCATGACCCAGGCGTATTCTAACAATTCCGCTCTGGCCAATATCACCTCGACTGAAGGTAGCGTGACTATCAAGTCGAACGATAGGGGCGCGATCAATGCTGGTTTGCTTAACAAGGACCTGAAAGGTCTTACCACGACGGTGATTATCAATGCGGCCAAGAATGTGACTTTGGCAACCGGAGCACCTGATAGGGCAGCTGTACAGTTGTTTAATCAAAATATGAAGCCGAATGACGAGTGGAAGGGCGATGCAGGCAACGCCAGCATGACAGTAACGGCTGGCGAAGAATTGAATATCAGCGGTGGATTGGGTGTGCAGTCTAAAGTTACATTGGGTGAGTCCTCGCTGAAATCTTCATTTTCTGCCGGGAAGTCGATTAATATCACGACGGCTGGATCATCCTTGATTATGGATGGGGATGCTACTGAGGGCAGCAATTCCGTCGCCTTTGATGCGCCTGAAGTGAACTTAGCAAGCACCAATGCAGGGGTTTCGACCATTAATGTGTCGGAGCAGAACACCAGTATCGCTTTTGGCAACGGCAAGACTTCAAGCGTTGTAAATATCACGTCCAATCAGGGCAACGCAGTCTCCGTCACTGCTGAAACTTCCGCCTTGGCCTTCACCAACTCAACGGTTAATGCCGACGGGGATGTTTCTTCTACGGGTGTGATGAACCTCACTGATACGACCTTCAACCTTCTCAACGATTCGACCTTCACAAACGCCGTTTTGAAAGGTTCCAACAGCGCGATCGTCGTTGATGAGATCGCGGAGGGTTCAACCGCTGTCAAAATCGACGAAAACAATGTCAAAGACTTGCAGGTGGTTGCCTCATCCGGCCTCAACGATCAGTACGTCACGGCCGCTGCAGCCGCAGCAGCTCTGGCAGATGCCACGGCCGTCACAGACGGCACCAACGGGTCTCACACCCTCAAAGGGCAATCCGGTGCACTCTCAGATACTTGGGTTGCTGATGCGGACGGTACGATCACTACGATCTCTACGAACCAGTCCTTGGATGCATTCGGCAACTACAACGCTATGACGCTTGTCCAGTGGCGCAACGAAGTGAACCACATCAGCCAGCGCCTTGGCGACGTTCGTGATTCCTCGACGACGATTGGTGCTTGGGCCCGCGTCTACGGCTACGACAGCTCCTACGACGACAATGTGTCGATTGACTTCAAAGCCAATTCGATTCAGGCGGGCGGTGACTACCGTATCAACAACACCTGGCTTGTGGGCGGCGCTTTCAGCTACACGGACGGTGAAGGCAAATTCTCCAACGGTTCCGCTGATTCTGACGGCTATTCGCTCGCGGCGTACCTTTCCGGGTTCTTTGACTGCGGTGGGTATGTTGACTTTGTGGGTCGCATTGGCCGTCTCTCAACGGACATCACTGCCTACAGCGATGCGAGCGAATTTAAGGGGGCCTACAACAACACGACGTTCGGACTTTCTGCTGAAGTGGGCTACCACTGGAAGCTTAACGACACGTTCTATGTTGAACCTCAGGCTGAACTCGCTTACGGTTTCGTAAAGGGTGATGATTTCACCGGCGCCAATGACGTCAGAGTTGAGCAGGATGACTTCCAGACGCTGGTTGGTCGTATCGGTGCTCGTATCGGTGCGTCCTTCGCTGATGGTGCTGGTACGGTCTACGCTCATGCATCCGTCAATCACGATTTCCTGGGTGATGCAGACTACACTGCGTCGCTCGGCAGCGCTTCCCGCGATCTCAGCGTTGACATCGGTGGAACTTGGGTTTCCTACGGTATTGGCGCTCAGTTCAACACGTCGAAGAACCTCAATTTCTACGGCACGCTTGAACGCGCGAACGGTTCGGAATATCAAGAAGACTACCGTTATTCGGTCGGCATGAGCTATCGCTTCTAAGCCGCTCGAGTTTCAATAAACAATCTCTGCCATGCCGCATTGGAAAGATGCGGCATCGCTTTCGCCCTCGGATCTTCGGGTTCGGGGGTTTTCTTTAGATCGCATGCGTGAAGTTGTGGGTAGTCAGGTTATCTTCCAAGCAGTTCTGCGGGATCGTGATAGTGAAGTACGTAATAGATAGGCTTTCATGCTATAGTATTGCATACTATATCTCTTCATCATATGGTGATGGTTGATGGCAATTTTGGCTTTAAAAGGAGTTGCGAGGGCAATGCGTAAACTTCATTGCTCGGATGAAATGATGGCAGCAGCCTCTGCCGAAATTGCAGCAGGGTTGACAGATGCTGATTTAGGTTCAAATTTATATAAAAAACGTATCCCTATTGAAGGACGAGGTAAATCGGGCGGTTTGCGAACAATTATTGCTAGTCGTTTCAATGGGAGATAGTTTATTCTTGCAATTTGGGCAAAGAGCGATCTTGTCAATATTCCTAGTGATCAATTACGATGTTTGAAACAGCAAACTGTACTTCTTTTAGAACTAGAAGATGCGGCTATCGAAAAATTGATTGCAAATGGTTCTTTAGTTCAGATTTTAGATGAATCTTCGACAACTCAAGGAGTTTAAGATGTCTGTCAAAATGTCAGATGCGTTGAGAGAGAGTATTAATGATATTAATGAAATTCTCTATGCTCAGAAATTGATTGATAAAAAAGAATATGAACGTGTTAGTGCGCAGTTTCCAATGGCGGCGGTGTCAACAGAAATGGATGGACGTCAGTTTGCTCAGATTCGCCGAAAATTAAATTTATCTCAGGCGGCGCTAGGGCAGCTCCTGGGTACATCAGTTTCCACTATTTCAAAATGGGAATGCGGGAAAAATCCAATAATTCCATCGGTTATCGTTTTAATGAATGTATTAGACAAGCATGGTCTAGCTGTTTTGATGTGAATTTAACTTTAGAGAACTTGGAAGCTAATCGACTGAAAATACCTTTCGTTATCCTGCTGAGGGCTTGGGATAATCCTAAAGAGCCTTAATAGCGATTTGCAAGGTGTTTGGAATCGTCGAATTACGCAAGAGTATTGCCTAGACTATTCATCCGCAGAATCGAGGACCGCCATTCATTCAATGTGTTACTCACTCGAGAAGCCTATAACAGCAATCTCCCCGCCGGCGTTGGTTTCGACGGGTGATTGTCTATGAAGAGAAATAATCTGGCTTGTTTTCAAGCCGCTTGACAGGCAGAAGCGCACGGTCTACTGCTCTGAGCCAGAAAGCCTGACTGGCGAGGTCAGCGTGCAAATGTTTCGCCGCAAAGTCGTTGGCGGGAAGCGTGGCGCTGTCAATCCATACTGATTTGAGGTTGGCTCCGGAGGCGCTGGATCCGTGCTGCTCGAACTGATCAGCCAGCACTTGTGAGAGCAGAAAACCAAAAGTGTATTGCCAATCGTAGAAAACGGGCTGCGTGCGGTAGAAGTGCGTTTTATAGGCCCAGACATAGCGGTCTTCGCCCACTGCAGCGTCCCCAAAATAGTGATGCCATGACTCGACGGACAGTTTGTTTACCGTTTCGAGCGACAGCAGACCTTTCTGACGTTCAAGGAGAATGTGCTTCAAAAGACGGTGGCGCGCAGGGATCGTGAGCAGGCAGTTGGTGAGACGTTTGAGCATCTGCCAGCGGTGAAGTTTTTCCTCCGGCGTATTCTCCGCGGCACGCAGCAGCGACCGGGAAAGAATGGTTTCGCTAAAGTTTCCGGCGAGTTCCGTCATTGCAAGCATCGGCACTCGCGCGGGAGCAGGGGCCTGGTGAAGCACCTGCATATGCCAGGCCGCGCCAAGGAGATGTGACAATGCCGCTTCGCCCGAGAGCGTGGGAAGATAGTTTGCAAGAATCCTGACGGCGTCGAGAGCCGGCAGATCATCGCACCAAGTGCCGCCGGTTTTCATCGACTGACCATGTGCGTCAATCCAGCCCGAATGCGCAGCAGTGTCGAGGAATTTGGTGAATTCTGGGTCGAGCTGGGCAAAAGCCCTTTTCAGATCCTCAATGGCACCCCAAAAAAATCGGCCTTTTGTATATAGCGCGTCTGGCGACGGCGAGAGGAGATTCCAAACTCTCATTGGACCATCGCCGAAAGCGCGCTGCCGAAGCGAAACAGCCAGCCGAATGCGCGGCAGCCGGGCCTCCAAGGCGTTAAAGAGTGCTCGGTAGACGCGCAGATCCATGCGTTCAGAACGCATGACATAGGGAAAGAGCTCTTCTCCGGCGAGCTTTAAGAGCGCAAGGTGAAACCCTGTGTGAGCGTTGAGAACATCCAGAAAGCTCGGAGAGTGTGATGCGAACCAAGCATTCATCGCCGCAAAAGTTGTGCGGCGCAATACAGGATCATCTGCATTTTTGAGAACAGCAATGCTTGCGCCGAACCCCTGGATACGCGAATGGCCGTCAGAGTCCTTGACATTGAGCGCCATAGTGCTCGTGAGATGGGTGTGCAGTGCGCGGACCGGTTCGAGCACCGATGCGGAAACATCATTTGCAAAAGCGACTTTGTCGGGCGGCAGGTCGTCGAGAATGGTGCCGCGCAGGCGTCTTGCCTCTTTCCAAAGACGCAGTTCGGGGTGAGCGCTAAAAATGGGGTCATTGGACGCACGCTCAGCCAGATCGCGAAAAATGGGCTCAACGAGTTTGTTGAGCTCTGCGGCTTTGTGTCCGATATCCCCCCTGGCTTTGACCGCTGCCGTATCCGCTGCAGAAAGACCAAGATGTGCGCGGCAGATCGTCCGCAGCGTCTTCACGAGGTCTTGGCCTCGCGCAAAGAGCTGGAGGACTTCTGGATAGGTTCCAGGTCTCTCGGCCGCGGCTGCCGTAGCTCCAGCCAAAGCGCCGAGCGTCGCGTCAAGACTGAAGGAGAGTTCCTGAAACTTGGCGCTGCGGACATTGGCCGCACCGTCGTCAGCCCAGGAGGGCAGGGCGTTGGTCTGTTTCATAGAAAAAACGGTGGTAGTAGAACCACCTATCGGACAAGGGTTAACGTCAGTGTGACAGAAATTGGATGGTGCTGGAAGGGGGCAGATCACCGCATTTTGCTCTGGCTCTAAGCAATGGGAGGTACGGGAGTACCCCCGGAAGCAGTCTGACCATCCCGACAAACCCTAGGCAGGGTGCAGGCGGCTGAGCAGAATGGAATGCATTGAAAGAGTGCAGCGGGCGTAAATACCCGGAAAAACACGACCCGGATCCTGGCTGCAGTCTGATCTCAGGAGACTTTCATGGCCGGAATTATCTTCGGTTGCATCATACTCGTCCTCGTCGGATGGGCGATCGTAAAAGGGAAGTACGCGCCCTTTATTCTCATTGCAAGCGGCGTTGCCATGCTTGCTTTCTCTGTTTTCTTTGATACGGGCACATTCATGCCCAAAAAAGCGCTTCCGACTGGAAACGACTACCTGAACATTATCGAGTTCATCCGCTACATGTTCTCAACTCGTCTCGCCGGCCTGGGTCTCCTCATTATGACGATGGTGGGTTTTGCCTCCTATATGACCCATATCGGTGCGAATGATGCTTTTGTGAATATTGCGATCAAGCCGCTTTCAATCATCAAGAGCCCTTATGCGCTGGTGTTTCTGGCCTTCCTTCTCGGCAAGGCGGTCTCCATGGTGATTACCTCCGCAGTGGGTCTCGGCGTGCTCTGCCTGGCATTGATGGGCCCGGCGCTTGCAGCCCTCGGCATGAACAAGAAGGCAATCGGTGCGGTTTTTGTCACCTCCGGTGCAGCTTCACTCGTTCTCATCGGCGGCTTAACTGCGGCTGCGGCGAAGGCTTGCTCGCTCTCGATTCTTGATTACGTTTTTGTATTCAAAATTCCCGCCGCGCTTCCAGCCGTTCTGGTTATGGGTCTTGCCCATGTTTTCTGGCAGAAGTATCTCGACCGCCGCGAGGGCTGGAATCCCCAAGAACATATGGGCGAGCAGCTTGTCTTTGAAGGCGAGGATGTGAAGAAGCCGAGCACTGCGGCGCCGAAGTTCTACGCCATCCTGCCGTTCCTGCCGATGATTTTTGTGGTGGTTTTCTCCCGCTACTGCATCGACTCCATCAAACTCGACATCACAACCCTGATGTTCTTCTGCGTTGCGATTGCGATGATTTGTGAAGCTGTGCGCTGGCGCGGCAGCATCGAGAAATTAGGGGCCGGACTAAAGGCGTTTCTCATGTCCATGGGTAAGGCCATGTCCGGTGTGGTGGCTCTCGTTATTGCAGCCGGTATTTTTGCCGAAGGCTTCAAGGCACTCGGCATGGTGGATGCGATCGTTAACCTCTCGAGCTCAGTCGGTGCCGGTGCGATCGGCATGTCCATCCTTTTCGTAGTGATCACGACGCTCGTCACCATCATTACGGGGTCGAACGGCGCGTCCTTTTACCCGCTGATCGAAATGGTGCCGAAGATCGCCAAGGACATGGGCGTCAACCCGGTGATGCTCGTTTTGCCGATGCATCAGGCTTCAACCATTGCCAGACCGCTTTCGCCAGTTGCCGGCGTTGTGGTCGCCATTGCTGCAATGCTCAAAATGTCGCCGCTTGAACTCGTCAAGCGTGCAAGCGTGCCTTCGATCGTAGGCCTGATTGCTCACCACATCTTCGCTTTCTGGCTCTCTCTTTAATTGATGACTTCGACGAATAGGAAATAACAAAAATGACGAAGGATCTGCAGAGCATTCTTCAGGCTCCTGAATGGTCGATGGATGACGCCTACGGCTCGGTCGGTTCAGAGAAGTGGAATCAAAGCATTGAACGCGCGGCGGCACTTCTTAATGCGCTCCATTCCATGGAACGGCCCGTTGCCCGTGAGGCGCTGGCTGATCATTTCAAAGAGTTCGATGAAGCTAATACATTAATTTCGTCGCTCGCCGCTTTTGCGAAGTGTCAGGGGGCAAAGGACGCGGGTGATGAAGAAGCTTCTGCAGCAGCAGGTGCTGTGGGTACGCTCCAAGTCAAACTTGAAGCCGCGGCACTGCCGCTCTTTGAAGCGGCTGAAGCCCTGCCGGCAGACGATGCGCTTTGGCAGTCATCGCCGCTCGCTGATTGGCGCTTTGTGATTTGCGAGCGAAAAAATGAGTGGCACCGAAAGCTCTCGCCGAGCGACCGTGAGTGGCTCTCTGACTTTGAAGAAAAGTGTTTTCTGCCGCTTGGGGCTGTTTTTAAGACGCTCCAAAAAGGGGTTGACTTCGAGGCTGAGAACAGTCAAGGCGAATCTGAACGTATCCGTGCAGCCAAGCTCGTATCCGTCATTAAAGGGGCGCCTGACCGGACATTGCGCCGAAACGTAAATATTGGTCTTGCGAAGTCCTATGGCGAACGAGCTGAACTTTACGCAGCGCTTCTCAATGAACTTCATGGCTTCAGGCTCGCCGCTTTCGGGCGGGCAGGCGTTGATGCCGTGGATGTATCGCTCGCGCAGAACCGCATGAGCCGAGGAGCGCTTTTTGCCATGCGGGAAGCGATTGTGCGCCATCTCGACGAGATTCGGGAGGCGGTACGTCTGAGAGCGCCTTATTTTGAAAAGGGTGCGCGCAGGCTCGCCGTGTACGATCTGATGGCACCGGCCCCCCAGCAGGGCAAAAATGCGGTCCCAGCGCTGATTCCTTATGTCGAAGGCATTGACATTGTGAAGAAGGCTTTGGGCGCCGTAGATCCGGAAATGTCGGATTTCATCGAATTGATGCTTCGCAACCGCTGGGTCGATGCGGCGCCATCGGACAAGAAAATCGGCGGAGCCTTTTATTCGCGCTTCAATGAGTTTCGGATCCCGCGCGTCTTCTCAAGCTATATGGGCACGATTACAACCGTGCTGCAGCAGGGACACGAACTCGGGCATGCCTTCCATTACTGGATCATGCGCGATCTTCCCGTGGTACAGACAGAATTCCCCATGACGCTCACCGAAACGGCAAGCACCTTTAACGAGGCTTTGGTTCGGCGCTACCTTCTTGAGCATGCCGCGAGCGACGCCGAGCGTTTCTCCATGCTCTGGCAGGAGCTGCGCAGCGCCGCGAATTTCCTCCTCAACACGATGGTGCGTTTTGACTTTGAATGCGCCTTTATTGAGCAGCGAAAGGCGGGAGTGGTCCCCGCCAAGCGCTGTGTCGAACTGATGCGGGAAGCTTGGGGAAACTGGTACGGCGATTCGACCGAGGGGGCCGATGACTATCTGTGGGCCTATAAGCTCCACTTCTATAAGACTGAGCAACTTCTCTACAACTATCCGTACACCGTGGGCTATCTGCTTTCCTCGGGGCTCCTTGCCGAACTCGATAAGCGCGGTCCTGATTTCATGCCTTTTTACCGCGCAATGCTGCGTGATACCGGACGCGACACGGTCGACGGCATCGTGCGGCGTCACTGCGGTGCGGATGCTGCGAATCCCGCTTTTTGGGAAACCGCCATGCAGGCGCCGCTCGCCGCCGTGAAAGCGTTCGCGGCGCTCAGCAGCAAATGACCGATATGAAGCACTCTCAATTCCAAAACTTCAACCGTTTCCAAAGGAGGAAAACCATGAAGCATACTGCACTCCACCTTGCAGTCTTTGGTGTTCTGGCCGGCGCAGCTCTTGCTGCGCAAGCGGCCGATGTTCAGATTTACGGCCGCGTCGATGCAGGCTTTCTTTACGAACATAAGAAAGGTGAAGACACCTTTACTCAGAAGGCTGGCGGCCGTGCACACAACCGAATCGGCTTCAACGTCGTTGAAGATCTCGGCAACGGTGTGAAGGTGAAAGCTTATTTGGAGAACGGCTTTTACATCGACAACGGCCAATTTGATGACAGCAAAGTGCTCTTCAATCGCCGCTCGATTCTCGCTCTGCAAGGTTCATTGGGTGAAATCGGCTTCGGCCGCATGGGTACGGTTCAGTCCACTGTGGCGCCTTATACCATGGGCCTTATCAAATATGATCCGTTCGGGACGTCATACGGCAATGCTTCAATTGGATCAACTTTCTCCAATACGAGCCGGACGAACAACACCGTAACTTGGGTCTCACCTACGCTGAATGGGTTCCGTGTGGGGGCTTCCTATTCTTTAGGCGATAAGTCTGACGACCTTTATGCAAATCTCGCCGACCGCAGACATACGGGTGCGCTTGCTGTGGACTACACCGGCAAGGATGTGTACTTCAGCCTGAACTACGGCAATGTGGATTACGGCAACCAAGAAGCGAAGTCCAAGGATTCAAACGGGCAGGCGATTTCTTTTGGCGGCTGGTACCGCTTCATTCCGGAAGCAAGAGTCTTCTTTGGTGCTCAGTATTCAACCCATTGGGAAAAGGGGGCCGGCCTCTCGAGTTCAAAAGTGACAGTGGCAACGGCTGCTGAACAAAACGATGGGTGGGAGGGCTACAGCCTTCTGCTGGGTACGGATTACGTGATCGGGAGCCACAAACTGATCGGCGGCGTTCAGTACTACGACGGCGAACTCAGCGGCAATTCCGACTACAACTTCCGCCGCACCGTTTTTTCGGCTGCTTATGAGTACAAATTGGCGAAGAAGGTCTGGCTCTATTTTGCGGCGACACATTCCGTGGGCGGCGGGGATCTGAAAGCGGCTGCAGATAAGGAGGGCCTCACCAAGACTACACAAGTCTTTACGGGTCTCAACTTCAATTTCTGATGAGGTTTATTCGGCGCGCTTGACCGGCCAGCATAGAAACGCTTCCTTTTTGGAGGCTCCCCCTTCTTAAGGGCAGTGAAAGTGTGCCATTTAATTTTGTCAACGCTAAATTGACATAACTAATAATTTATTAAAAGCACGCGAGGGAGGTGAAGAGCTCTCTCTTGCAAGGCAATCAGTGCGTTCTCTTCAATCTTGATGAACTTCGTGTTTCCAGTCTTTGACTGGGATCACGAAGCTTTTTTATTGTCTACATTATTGTAATTGAGAATGTTTTTCATGAATAATGTATTTTTATTAAATATTGGTATTTATCATTTTGTTTGTTGGAATATGTTTCTACGTTATAAAAGGTAAGTGTTGGCAGGTCGGTTTTTAACGGTTTTCATGTGTCATCCACATATTGATGGTTCAACGACTCGTATAAGAAGATGTCTTCGTTCAAGACGTAGAGACGATTTTGTACAAATATGTGTTGATAGGTCGCATCTTTAAATCCTGTATTCCTGACGGATATTGAATTTCTTTATAAATAACAAAATATTGTGATGAATGCGGGCTTGCCTTGGAAGTTGTGTATCAACTCATAGTTAATATCTAACAACGAAATTATTTTATTAGATACATGAAGCTAACCCCTAGAAAACAGTAAAAAGTAAAGTAAATCTCATGCACACTAATGCTATAAGTTTACGTTTATAAATTTTTAAATTATTTAAGATTGATTTTGTGCGAGTTGTGCTTTCGAAAGGAGGAAAAGTCAATCTTTTTTGTGAGATGGGCATGTTTTTTGGCTGCTAAACGACGGCATGGAATACCCTTTAACTCTGGTTTAAATTGATTGAAGTCAATATTAATGAAGACGGGAATGACAGGATGCCTTTTGTCTTTTACTGCGTAAGTGTGAAAGACAAGGACCAACCAAAAATATTCACCAGAGGATGATGAAGATGAATAGGATCTTCAAGACGAAATGGAGTGACTCTCACAAACAATATGTCGTGACCGACGAAAATCATTCTAATAAAGGGAAAACTGCTAAGAGTGCGGTTACTCTGGCAGTTTCAGCCTTAATGCTTGTCGCAGGCGCAGCTTCTGCAACTTATATAGAGCCAGGCTTCAAGGCACAAGATGCTGCTCAGATGGGTCAAGCGAAAACATCATGGGAAACGGCCGAATATCAGAAAAATTGGGGCTTGTCAGCATTGAAAGCATCCACTGCCTATGCTCTTGGTTTTCATGCTCAGAGCGTCAAAGTGGGAATGATGGATTCAGGAATCCTGACCACACATAAGGAATTATCCGGTGATCGTTGGCATACGGTGGCTGCATCTGGTGAATTTACTCATGATGGTGAACGCTATCCGCAATACGCTTATGGACGCACTCCACAAGACACAGGAAAATATAAGAAGGGTGATAAATTCACCGTTGACGGAGCTTATAAAGCTGGAGTCAATGATAATCATGGGACAGGATGCGCGGGTGTCTATGCCGGCAATCGGGACGGTTCCGGTATGCATGGCGTTGCCTGGGGATCTGATTTTTATTCGGCCAATACCGGCGGATCGGACGACATGAATTACGGTCCGTTCCCTGATTATGGCTTTTTCAAGGCAGGTTATGATGCCCTAGTAAATTCAGGTGTGAAGATTATTAACAACAGTTTTGGTACTAACTTAAAACAGGTAGATGAAAGGGGAAATATCGTCTACTACTATTACAGTGGTCCTGAACTTACTACAGTGCATGATATTGAATACGAATATTTTCTGTTCAAAAAACAATACAACGAAGGACCAAGTTTTGTCGATGCTGCTTGGGATGCCGTGAAAGGAAAGGATGTCATTCAAGTCTTCACCAACGGCAATAACGATCGCGCCAATCCGTATCATCGCGCACTCTATCCGTATTTCAATCCAGAAGCTGAAGCGCAGTGGATTGCTATTGCTGGTTTGAAGCAAGTAGACAGCCTTAATGCCCCCAGCAACTACAAACTGGAAGTTAAATTTAACGAGGCTGGTTACGCAAAGTACTGGACACTGGTTGGTCCGGGCCAGAATGGCAATACCGCTAATATTGCTGGAGATGATAAGTATGGCCGCTACGGTGGTACGTCTATGGCTGCGCCGTTTGTTTCTGGTGCCTTTGCTGTCTTGGCTTCCCGCTATCAAGATATGAGTGCCCTGCAGGTTCGTGAAGTTCTTTTGACAACAGCGAACCACAAGAATACTGATGGTACGGACATGGAGGGCTGGGCGAATGCCAGCGGAGATGCTCCGGCCGAAGGAGAGGTTTCTGACCGTATGGGATGGGGCGTTCCTGATCTTGAAAAAGGTATGTATGGTCTTGGTCAGCTTTCCGGCAAGTTCGAGTACAACCTCAAGGCCGGTAATCTGGATGTTTGGTCAAATGACATTTCTCAGATCGCACTTGATCAACGGGCTCGTGAAGATCTCGCATGGCTGAAGTCGGCGACCGAAGACGGAACGACTGACGGTAAGGTTGTCGTCTCTAATGTACTGACAGATTACAAGCTGACAAATACAAGTACAGCTTCGGCTAATCAAGACGGTCGGGAACATAACTATGACCTTGCTGGCATCAAGGATAAAAATATCAGTTTGGAAGATGCTAAGAAGTGGCGTCTTGAATACTACGAAAAGCGTGCCGCAGCAATCCGCACCAAGATTGCAAATGGTCTTTATGACGGATCGCTGGTTAAGAACGGCGACGGTACGCTTGTTCTGACCGGCAACAATACTTTCCGCGGCGGCGTCACTCTTAATGAGGGCAGCCTTTATGGTTTCAACGACTCCTTCGGTATCACGGAGACCGCTGCGGGCAAGGCCAATGGCCTGGTCACCGTGAACGGCGGCAAGTTTGGCGTTGTCAATAAGTATGACGACAAGCTCACACTGAAAGGCACAATCACTGACGGCGCATCTGATCATTCCGTCGATGCCGTGATCAATGCCGGCGGTACATTCCTTGTAATGGCCGGTCAGGACGTTGAGATGGGCACACTAACCTTCAAGGATGGTGCAGGCTACAGTGTCAGTTCGACTGACATTGATGTACTGAAAGCCGCTTACGAAGGTAATGCTCAAACGGGTACTGTGAAGCTCGATAAGCTCACAGGTCTTGATGCTGCCGCTGCGAACCCCGACTATGCGCTCTTCAAAACTGAACTCACGTTCGACGAGACGAGCTCAATTCTGACAGGTACGCTTTCGGCAGATAAGAGTCTCTCATTAGCAAACTATGGGTCTGGCAACGGCCGCAAGATCGGGCAGGCGATTGATGCTGAACGCACCGGCGCTCTTTTCGAGAGCCTCCTCAGTGCCTCGAAGGCTCAGGTCGAATCGACCTATGCGTCTCTGGGTGACGATTTCTATCTCAACAGCCGCAATGCTTCCATCGTCAACGGCTTGACCCTCACACGCGCGGTGAAGGATCAGGCTGCCGGCATCGGTGAAGGCCGCGTTGTTGAAATGGCCGACGGCAATGGCCGTCTATGGGCGACGGGCATCGGCGCCTGGAGTTCCATTGACTACGGCAGCTCTGACATGGACAGCAACTTCTATGCCGGCCTTATCGGCGCTGAGGTTGATGTCGCGGATTCGACCAAGATCGGAGTTTTCTTTGGTGCTGGAACAACGGAGAACAAGGCGGGGAGCTTCAAGGTTGAAAGCAACGACATTCATGTTGGGCTCTATGGTCTGACGAACGTTGAAGACATCGCTTCAATCCATTATGGGTTCATCTATACCCATCAGTCTGCCGATGCGAACCGCACGCTGACTGTCAAGGATCTGGCGGGCTACAACAAGTGGTCGGGCGACGCTGATGTTACGCAGATCTTTGCTGAAGCTGCCTTCAAGGGTTTCAACACTGCGGCGTATTCAGTGGAACCTTACTTCGGCCTCGCATGGATTCATGCTGAATCAGACGGTTATTCCGAATCTGTCGGCGGCATGACTTTCACAACGAATCCTGAAGATCAAGACCTGCAGGTGAGCTCGCTCGGTATTTGAGCCGGTGTGCCGTTCAGCTTCGGTGCTGCCAAAGTTACTCTGAAGGGCGATCTTGCCTGGAACCACTTTTTCGGCGATACCGAAGCTGAGGCCCGCATGAATCTCGCCGGTTCGGGTACAGCCTTGATCAAAGGCGGAGAGCTCTCCGACATGGCGACGGTTGGTCTGGGTGTCGAAGCTCAGCTCAGCAAGACTGCCACGTTCGGACTTTCCTACACGGGTGCTTATGACGGCGATGTAACTATGCACGGTTTGCGGGCCAATCTGCGCTTTGCCTTCTAACTGATAACGCCTTATTCGAACTGGTCGACGTCTTGAAACGGCGACAGGGGAATTAGGCGATTAAAGAAACAGGACCGCTTCAGTTTGAAATGACTGAAGCGGTCTTTATGAACGCCGGCAAAGCTGGAGCAATGTTCAAGGAATAGGACTACATCGGGGTTGGCAGCCAGATGGTTCGTGGCGTTTGACCGTTGGCCGAACAAGCACTGAAGATTCAAACCTCACGCCATTCATGTTGCATATGGCGAAAGGCTTTCGAGCCCTTCGCGCGTGGGTGCATAGAATGAACGATATCGAGCGTCTAGATCAGCGTCTGCTGCTGACGGAGTCTGCAAAGGGCACAACGCGAAGCCATATTGAATTTAGAAAGCCCAATCAAAATTATCAGAATTGTGTTGGCATTTGGCGATTGGGCAGGGACTGCCGGCAGCTGTCTGGAAGCAGAAGAGGTTGCAACTGACAATCGCCGCCAGATAGGTGTATATTCTCTCCATTAAATAAACAAATGTTCATTTAATGGAGAATGAATATCATGCAGCGCAGAACCCTTCTGACTTCCGCCGTCGGGGCGGCCGTCGCAGCGACCTTTAGCACGACTGCAGGAGCCGTACAGAATCGCGTTACTGGATCACTGCCCAATGTGATTGATAAAAACATCCGCATTTATGGCAACGACGCTTATCCCGTGCCGCACCGTCGTGCCATGGAGATCGGCGCCGTGCGCGCCCGCATGCCGCACGACTTCGTTCCGGGCAGGCGGTTTCTGCTGAAAAAGGGTGAAATAAGAACGCCCGGCGGAGCGCCGCTTGAAAGCGATGTTGTGCTTGAAGAAAATATGGCTCTGAAGATGCGCGACGGCACGACCATCTATACCGATGTCTTCCGCCCAAATGATGACGGCCGCCATCCCGCGATTGTGGCCTGGAGTCCCTACGGCAAAACCGTGGGCGGTCAGCGTCTGGATGACGTCCCCAAACGTTCCGGCGTTCCGCAGAATGCTGTTTCTGGGCTCGAGAAGTTTGAGGGCGCCGATCCGGCTTTCTGGACAGCGCAGGGCTATGTAGTGCTGAACCCTGATCCCCGCGGCGTGGGGCATTCTGAAGGCGATATTTCCTACTGGGGGCGTCAGCTTGCTGAGGATGGATATGACTTCATTGAATGGGCGGCTGCGCAGTCTTGGAGCAACGGCCGGGTCGGCATGGCCGGCAACTCCTGGCTAACGGTTTCGCAGTGGTTTATCGCTGCAGAGAATCCTCCGCACCTTGCTGCCATTGCGCCGTGGGAAGGTTTCTGCGACCACTTTGAAGAACCGGGCACGCGAGGCGGCATTCCAGAGCCCGGGTTCCCGGAAGTGATCATCAAAACCTTTGCCGGTCCGAACTACATTGAGGATCAGCCGCGGATGATTGCCACGCACCTCATAAAGGATGCGTATTGGGAAAACATGGTTGCGCGTCTGGAAAAAATCCAAGTGCCCGCTTATGTGGTGGCGAGTTATACCAATCCGGTGCATACACACGGCTCGTTTGCCGGCTTTATGCGGATTGCCTCCAAAGACAAGTGGCTTCGCGTCAACAACACCAATGAATGGTATGACCTTTATTCACCGAAGTACCGTGCGGAATTGCTGGCCTTCTTTGACCGTTATCTCAAAGGCATGGACAACGGATTTGAAAAGACGCCCCGCGTGCGTTATTCAGTGCTCGACTCGGGCGGCACCGCAGAGCGGGTGGATGTGCCTGCTGAGAACTGGCCGCTGCCGGAAACTACGCTTAAACGTCTGTATCTGGCCGAGGACGGTCGGCTGACGGAGTCTCTTTCGACGAATGCCTCGTCCATGCAGTACGATTCGGCCTCCGGAAGCGTCAAGTTCCGCTATGTCTTCCCAGAGAATGCCGACGTGGTGGGATACATGCGTGCGAAGCTCTGGATGGAGACGCCTGAATCTGATGATATGGATGTTGAGGTGGTTGTCCGCAAAGTGTCGCCGACCGGAGAAGCCCTCCATCGTCCGATTCCAGAGTTTATTGCCCCCGATGCCGTCGCAACGGGAAGACTGCGTGCTTCAATGCGTGAACTCGACGCCAAGCGCACGACAGAGCTCGAACCTTTTTATGTCTACAAACACCCGAAGAAGCTCCGTCCTGGAGAGCGGGTACCGCTCGACATTGCGGTCTGGCCGATGGGCGAACACTATCGAAAAGGGGAGGTCTTGGAGCTCGAGGTGCGCGGCGTGAAGATTGTGCCCACGACCTTTGAAATGGGATTTGGCCGTCATCCCATTCCGGTGCCGGCTGCCGGCGGAACCTATGATCCGCTGCACCCGCCTGTCATGGAGGTGTTGGGAGGCGATGTGCCGGTGCCTGCGAGTGTTTCGGCAGCGACCGTGCCGACGCCGGCTTCGGTCAATCACGGCGCTCATATCGTTCATTTTGGCGGCGCCAACGATTCGTGGCTTCAAATTCCAATTTTGAAGATTTAAGCTCATAGCGGCCAGTTCTGAGCCTCGAGGCGTTAGAGTTGAGTATTCCATCGTTCCCAGCTGAATCAAATGAGCCGGAGCGATGGAGCTGCTTTCATTTTTGAATGCCTGCATATTGAGGAACAGAGCATTATGGACTCCAGCGCAAGACCAACGCAGACCGAAGGAACCGCCCGCCGCCGCGGCAGACGTCCGGCCTCCGAAGTTTCGGGCCGCTCAATACTGCTTGAGACGGCGCAGCGTCATTTTTCACGCTGCGGGTTCGGGGGCACGTCGCTCAGAGCGATTGCGCGGGATGCCGACGTGACGCCGGCTTTGGTTTGCCAGCTTTTCGGCAGCAAAGAGGGACTCTATGACGCGCTCCTTGAGAAGCTCGCTTTAGATCAGCAAACACAGCTCACCGAACTGGTTCGTCTCGCGGACCTTGCAGAACGTCACCCTAAAGCCGCATTTGAACGCTGGGTGCAGATGCTGGTTCAAATTGGTCCCGCCATTTCGGATGTTCCTGCATTGCTCATGCATGAGGTCGACCCCATGCCTGAGGAGCACGACAATGGGGAAAGCCGCATTCCGCGCATTACTGAAAAACTGGTGCGGCCTTTCAAAAGAGCCTCCATGCCCATACTGAGAAAGGCATTGGAAGCAGGCATTATTCGCGGTACCTCTCCAGACCTGGTCTTCTCCCTCCTGATGGGGGCCGTTTCTGCGACGCTCTTGGCGCCGCAGATATCCGGAGAATCCCCGGCAGCGAATATGGATTTTCGCGAACGAGCTGCGGAAAACCTTTTGCTGCTGGTTTTGAAGTGAGATTTTCGCTCACCGATAAATGATCGGCCGGAGGGATGCCTAAAACCATCGTGATCCCCGAAATGCAGACCGCCGTGTTCTGCGGCTGGATCTTGTCCTCACGCCTATAGAGATTGCGGGATTAGCGTGAGAGGTCCAGCCGAAAGCTCGAGATCAAGCGGTTATTTGGCGGCAGTGGTTTGAGTTTGGTCTTGGAGAGACTTCTTTTCTTCCTCGGAAGAAGGCTCTTCCGTTTCATCGTTTTGGGGAATGATGAAGAAGTTCACACGGTCCTTTTCGACAAAGAACGGAGGGTTCAATGCTTTCTCCGGCGCAGGGCCTTTGCGGGTATTGATGTAGGCGTAGACATACTCTGGGAGGTCAGGCGCCGCAGCCATCATGGCCTTTGCCCAGTCGAATTTCGGCTTCAAAACAGCGTCGCGGAACTTGAGCTGAACGTCCTTTCCTTGGATATACCAGACTTGAATCTGCGGGTCGGTGAAGCGCGGCGTTGAAATCTGCGGCGCGAAGGTCCAAAGGCCGAAATTGACAATTTCGATGCCGCACTGACCCATTCCCAAGAGGGTGTCCTTCCAGGGTTTGCATCCCAATTCTTCGTTGACGACCTCAATCCCGGCTTCATTGTTGCCGGTCCCCGTTTTGTCGATGTGGTATGAAATCTGATAGTCCTTGAACTGATCCTGCTTCTTGAGTGACTCAGCGATGGCAGGGATGGCCCTAGCAACGAAAGCGTTGACGGCGGCTTTCCTGTCCTGAGCTTCTTCGGCGCGGACGTATCCCACCAAGCTG
>ERZ791864.779-NODE-779-length-28205-cov-3.666643_pt1 | contig 28205 bp, 27 predicted proteins | sample MGYA00510282_ERZ791864 | MGnify/ENA primary metagenome ERZ791864 (study PRJEB30046, sample SAMN00792087) | human gut metagenome | study: EMG produced TPA metagenomics assembly of the A metagenome-wide association study of gut microbiota in type 2... | reverse complement strand
TACTTTGCAATGGCATTCTCATTCTGCCCTAAATTTGCGGCAATTATTGAGTCAATTCCGGGCGCAGTAGTAGGCGGCATTTCATTCGTTCTTTACGGTATGATTTCTGCTATCGGTGTAAGAAATGTTGTTGAAGCAAAGGTTGATTTTTCAAAAGCAAGAAATACAATTATTGCAGCTGTTATCCTTGTAGTAGCACTCGGCCTTACAGGCGGCATTACATTCACCGTAGGCGGCCACAATATTACTCTTACAGCACTTGCTGTTGCTTCAATCGCAGGTATCGTTCTTAACCTTATCTTCCCTGAAAAAGACTTTGACCCTGAAAAAGCATTTAATGCCGATGCAGTATCAAAGCAAATTGAACTTGAAAAAAAATAAAATAACAAATAAAAAGGTGGGAAATTCCACCTTTTTATTTACTGATTTAATGAGAGAGGTAAAATCATGAAAAAAACATTATCGCTTGCACTTGCAATAATTATGTGCATAACTTCCCTTTCCTTTGCAACTAATGTTTTTGCCGCAGATTCATCAAATTGTGCAACCGTTTTATTAGACGGTGTTGAAAACAACAGCCTTATTGATGACACCGCAAACGCAATCAATGAATGCAGAACTGCATCCGGTAAAACTGCAATTCAGCTTGATAATACGCTTTGTGAACAAGCAAAGCAGAGAGCAAAAGATGTATTTGTTTACTTTGATTCAGACGATAAATACTTACCAAACGGTGATTTGGTTTCATCATATCTTTCAAACGCTGTAATATCAGCAATTTATTATTTTTCAGGAACTCCTGATTACAATACAATCAAAACAACAATTCAGTCTTACGCTTCACATCCTGTCGGCCAGTATGTTAACAGTATCGGCGTAGGCTTATTCACATTAAACGGCATTACTTCAATGTATGTAATTTACGGTACAAACAGCCAAAGCACACCGTATACAAACTTTACCGACGCAAATGTAAAAGCAAGTGTCAACACACTTACAAGCAATATCACATTAAGAGTTCAGCAAGAAATTGTATACGGTAAGAATTTTGCTCCACTTACAACATACGCTTATTTTGACAAAGGTATTAACCCTAACGGTATTACTTTAAGCAATGACCAGGTAAGTTATATAAGCAGCAATTCAAATATTGCTAAAATCAAAAACAGCGTTATTTATCCAAAGAGTAACGGTAGCTACAACTTAACCGTAACTCTTAATTCAAATCCTGCAGTAAGCGCAAGCGAAAGCTATGTAATTTCAGGCCTTTCAAAGCCAAAAGCAACTATTTCTTCCGTAAAGAGCAAAAAGAAAAAGCAAATTACTGTAAGCTGGAAAAACAACATCAAGAATGTTTCAGGCTATGAAATTCAGTATTCTACTTCAAAGAAGTTTACTAAAAAGACAACAAAAACCGTTACAACAAAAGGTAACAAAGCAAAGTCTAAAAAAATTTCAAAGCTTAAAAGAAAGAAAACATATTATGTACGAATTCGTGCATATCAAAATCAGTCACAGGGCGAAAAGTTCTATGGCAGCTATTCAAAAACTTTAAAAGTTAAAGTTAAATAATAAAAAAATTAGAAACGGTCACATCGATTTGGTGTGACCGTTTCCGTTTTTAACTCATATCAAAATTTCATTTACATATTGCGAACTATTTATATTGATAAATTCACCTGATAAAATCATTTGGCTAATTTCATCTTCTGTTGCCCACTTAACATCACAAACTTCGTCTTTTTGAAGTGTTAATTTTGAAACATCAATATCATTTTTATAAATGTATACATCAACAAAATCTTTATATAACTCACGCTTATAAGAAGTAAAAAGCGTGAGTTTTTCTTTATCCACAGTTAAGCCGAGTTCTTCTTTAACCTCTCTTACAGCACCGTCAATACTGTTCTCACCCATAAGCACAGAACCGCCGGTCCAAGCCCATTTTAGTCCGTGCTTTTTGTTGGAACTTCGCTTTTGAATTAAATACTCACCCTTGCTGTTTTCTATCCAAATATGTACTACTATGTGATATTCATTATTTAATGAATCAAATTTTTCTCTTTTAACAGTGTAACCAAGAGGCTTTCTGTTTTCATCATACGCATCCCACAATTCCATAATTGATTACTCCCTTGTAATAATCAGCTTAAAGCCGTCATTTATGTTATTTATTTCATCCTTTATAAATTTAGGATAAAGAAGATAATTATCAAGCTTATCAATATAAAGCCAGCAATATGTATTTATCCTGCTTTCCTCTTGCAATTCAAATTCAGGCTCAAAATGATTAAAATCAGTTTTAGAAATATCAACAAGATAATACATACCGATTTCGTGAAAAGTACTTTTACAATGAACAAAGAAACATTCATTAAGCCAAAGAGGTTTATAATCTGTTATATCTATTTTTAGTTCTTCTTCTATTTCACGCAAGAGTGCTTCTTCACTCGTTTCACCAAACACAACTCTACCGCCCGGCAAATAATATTCATTTGTTTTCGTATTCCTTTGCGCAAGTATTTTATCATCTTTTATTATAACACCGGCAACACGATAATTAAAATACCCCTCTCTTGTTTTAAGAGTTAAATCCATATTCAACCTCCAACTCTGTAATATAATCATCAATTTGTGTATGAGAAATAAAAGTAACAACTTTTTTATCAGGATATTTTTCAAAAAGTGACAGCACAATCGGCTTGCAAACAGAATTGTACTTTTTAACATCTTCAATAAGTTCATCATTTACAGGCAGGAAACAAGGAAATTCTTTTTCCCTTTCTCTTGTTATAACACCGTAAATGCAATCATCAACCGGCAAATCAAGAAAATAAATAAGTTCGGCATTTTTAATCCTGATTTCAAGTGTTCGTTTAAAATTCCCGTCGATAATCCACTCGTCATTTGAAACAATTTCTTCTTGCTTTTGTTTGAATTCAGGCCTTTGCAAATGTGTTGCATCACTTTTCCAATAAATTAAATCCAAATGATATAACGGTAAGGCGGTTATGGCTGCAAGTTTTTTTGAAAATGTGGTTTTTCCCGAACCCGGGCAACCTATTATAGCAATTTTTTTGTATGGAAACATATTATTCCCACTCCTTTCAAATAAAATTAAAGCTCTTGCATATGCAAGAGCTTAACAACCGTGTTCGGAATGGGAACGGGTATTCATCTTTTCATCAGTTTTTGCTGACATCGCCAATATAGCATAGTTTCATATAAATGTCAAATCATATATAACTAATTAAGCTCCCCTTTTAATATTATAAAGGAGAGCTTAATATATTGATGAGATATAATTTATTTAAGTTTCAATGCACGGATTGCATTTAATACCGCAAGAACCATTACACCCACATCGGCAAAAATTGCTATCCACATATTTGCTATACCAAGCGCACCTAACACAAGGCAAACAGCCTTAACTATAAGCGCAAACCAAATATTTTCTTTTACAATTTTTAGTGTATGAACAGAAATTTTGCGTGCAAGAGCTATTTTTGACGGATCATCATCCATTAAAACAATATCAGCAGCTTCAATAGCCGCATCAGAACCGAGTGCGCCCATAGCAATACCAATATCTGCACGGGATAATACCGGAGCATCGTTTATACCGTCGCCTACAAAAGCAAGCTTCTTTTTAGGTGATTTTTCACCAAGCAATTTTTCAACCCATTCAACTTTATCGGCAGGAAGAAGTTCTGCGTGGTATTCATCAAGGCCGAGATTTTCGGCAACTCTTTTAGCTGTTTCTTTTGAATCGCCTGTAAGCATAACAGTTTTATCAATACCGCTCTTTTTAAGGTTTGAAATAGCTTTTTTTGAATTATCCTTAACCACATCGGATATTACAATGCAACCGGCATATACGCTGTCACAGGAAACATAAACCACAGTTCCCTCATTATGTTCAGCGTCAACTGCAATATTTTCTTTATGCATAAGTTTAATATTACCGGCATAAACTTTATGCCCGTTAACAACAGCAGATACACCGTGACCGGCAATTTCTTCAATATCAGATACGCTGTCACGCTTAATTTCTTTGCCAAAATACTTTTTAAGGCTGATACTTATAGGGTGGTTTGACGCACATTCAGCATATGACGCAAGGCCTACAATTGTGCTTTCGTCAAATCCGTTTGCAGGATAAATACCTGTTACTTCAAACACACCTTTAGTAAGTGTACCTGTTTTATCAAAAACAATATACTGTGTATCCGAAAGGGCTTCAAGATAATTTGAACCTTTTACAAGTACACCATTGGCAGACGCACATCCAATACCTGCAAAAAAGCTCAAAGGAATAGAGATTACAAGTGCGCACGGGCAACTGATTACAAGGAAAGTAAGCGCACGGGTAATCCAATCACCCCACATTGCACTTTCACCCATAATCATTCTGACAATCGGCGGTAAAACAGCAAGAACAAGGGCGCCACCGCAAACAGCAGGAGTATAATATCTTGCAAATTTAGTGATAAAGTTTTCACTCTTTGATTTTTTCATACTTGAATTTTCAACAAGGTCAAGTATTTTAGAAACAGTTGAATCTCCAAATTCTTTTGATGTTTTAATTTTTAATACACCTGTAAGGTTAATGCAGCCGCTGATTATTTCATCACCGCTTTTAACCGAACGCGGCACACTTTCGCCTGTTAATGCGCTTGTGTTCAGCGTTGATTCACCGCTTATCACAACACCGTCAATCGGCACTTTTTCACCCGGGTTAACAATAATATCAGTTCCGATTTCGACATCGTCAGGGTCAACCTTTTCAAGCTTACCATCAACTTCGACATTTGCATAATCAGGGCGAATATCCATAAGTGATGTTATATTTCTTCTGCTCTTGCCCACCGCAACACTTTGAAAAAGTTCACCGATTTGGTAAAAGAGCATTACTGCTGCACCTTCGGCAAAATCACCGAGTGCAACCGCGCCGATAGTTGCAACAGCCATAAGAAAATTTTCATCAAAAACCTGGCCTTTTGCAATACCTTTAATTGCCTTTTTCAAAATATCATAGCCGATAATTAAATATGGAACGAGATACAGTACAAATTCCACCCATTTATTAAGTTGAACCAATTTTGATGTTATCATCAAAGCCACAAGCAAAACGGAAGAAATTATTATTCTTATAAGAACCTTTTTCTGCTTTTTACTCATATTACCACCCCACATTTAAAAGAAAATATCACAATCATCTTCAACTTTACGGCAGTTTTTAAGCACCTGCTTCATAACAGTCTTTTCATCTGCTTCGTCTTCAAACTCGACTTTCATCTTTTGAGTCATAAAAGAAACTGTTGCATTTGCAACACCGGTAGTTTTATTTGCCATATCCTCCATCTTTGCTGCACAGTTTGCGCAATCCACTTCAATACCATAAGTCTTTTTCATATTATCATATCCTTTCGGTTAATCATCATTACAGTTGAACGACTGCTCAACTGTTCTATCTGTATTATAGTTGAACAACTATTCAATTGTCAAGTGCTTTTTTAATATTTTATGATGATTTTTACAAAAAGATACAAACATATAATCGGTATTGATAATGCAAGTAGCAGCACAACTACAATAGAAGTTATTACTATATACAGCTTTCCTATTTCTATATCAGAAAATCCAAAAATCTTCGTCATAGAAACAGATTTGCTGTTTTTCTCAATAATCTGCTTTGTTAAAATATACATAATAAGCAGGAATATCAATACGCCAAGGCCTTTGAACACTTCAATTTTGTTTTCGCCGTAACCAAAGTGTTTTTTTATGCTGTTTATTTCTACAAATGCCATATTGTTTCTCCTATTCTATTTATCACGGTTAGTGTCGACTAACTTTCAAACACTAAAATTAGTTAGTTACACCTAACTTCGCTATTATAATACTACTAATAAAATCAATTGTCAAATGCAAATTTCAAATATAAGCACATTCATAAAGAAAAAGGATATAGCTGAAGCTATATCCTTTTAGCTAATTAAAATTTGAATGTTTTACTTTCCCCTGCTTTAAATTCAACTGTTTGCGATTTACCGCCTGCTTTAATATTAAGCTTTTGGTCAATATCCGAAGTAACAGTTGCACTTATTGTTTTACCGCTGTCTGCCCACTTAAGTTCAGTTACGGTAGCGCGGTTGCGGGTTTTAATTCCTTTAAGCGTTCCGTTTTCAAAACCCGAATTCGGAAGTGCCGGAAGAAATTCAATATCATCATTATGTGAATAAACAAGTGCTTCATTTATAATACCGAGATAGCCTATCGCAAAATCAGTACAATAGCAACTGCCTTGGTCATAATCGTGGTTAGTCATTAGTGAATCATACCTGATTTTATGGTTCATAAGTTTAACAAGGGCATCGGTTAAAGAATCTGAATCTTTTAACCTTGAAGCAATAAGACTGCGGTGAACAAGTGCGTGTGACGCTTCATTTTCACTCTGTCTATTTGCGATTGCCTGCTCGCAGGCTTTCGACAGTTTTTCATTTCTCTGCGTTTCAAAAAGCGGCCATACACCGTAAAGGTGACTTAAATGGCGGTGTTCATTATTTTCATCAAATGAAGTTGTTGCCCATTCTTTAAGAGCGCCTGTTTCATCATAAAGATATGGTGGAAGATTTTTTTCAAGTTCCTGCCATTTAGATGTATCTGCACTTTTATCAACATCGCCCATAACTTTAATAAGCATATTAAGATTATCACGGCAGGCAGAAATATCAATAGCACAGTTAGCATCCGACGGACTGTTATAATTTGATGGGTTATTTTCAGGCGAATAGCTTGGCAAAATGCAATATGTTTCACCGTCATTTAATGATGTTTTGCCCTTTTCATAATGAATAGAACCATCTTTTGCGGTGTAATATTCAGGACTCATCAGCTGACTCCAATAATTTGCACTTTTCACCAAAAGCGGATATAAAATATCTTCTTCAAGCCTTAAATATCCACGCTTTTTAATTTCTTTAATTTGGCTTTCTGTTAAGTCTTTTTCGGTAACAGAGAGAACCGATTTAAGTTTTTCAAGGTCAAATTCATCACTTAAAGGAATATTGATATTACCATATGAAAGAAGAGTTTCATAAAGCGGGTTAATCATCCAAGATGTGCCGGCGTTCCAATATCTGAAAGGATAAGGATAGCAGGTTTCGGTGATTACAGCTTTATCACCGTCAGTATTAACCGGTGCCTGAATAGCGTCTTTAAACCCGTGAGTTGCATATGCATTTTCTTCCCAATCAGGAAGTTGACGCAAAATGAAATATGTATAACCGATAGGGCTGCGTGACATATTACTCGTATTCATTGAAGATGTTTGCAAATTAACATTTGCGTCCATTGTATATTTACTGCCCCATCCGGTGTTAAATTCACCTGTCCACATACCGTAAAGTCGGCTTGTAGAATAGCCCGAACAGCAAAGATATGCATATCTGCCGGCATAATATGTACGCTGGGCAAGGGCGGAATTTATTTTCTTTTTACCTTTTTGCACTTTTAAAAGTGTTTCGTTTGAATCAAAATTATCATCACCCAACGAAAGTGTAACGCTGTCAAATTGAGGCTGATAAATTTTCAAATGATTATTTAACGCTTTATCATAATCAAAATTATTATTTCCTGCATATTTTTCAGCAACACTTTCAAGCTTTGCTATGCAATCATCAACAAGTTTGAAATCATTTTGCTTTTCAAAATCATCAATCTTTCCCATATCGTAAGTTCTGTCACTTACAGTAAGAAGATATACACTGTCAGCATTGCTAATTTTAATGCCTGCATTTTCACCCGAAAACTGCGTTTCGTCTGTTTTTTTATCTATTGAAACTTTTTCTTTGCTTCCGCCTGAAGTGATTACATAAGTTACTGTTGCATATCCACCGTTTTTCAGTTCGCTTTTTTCATAATCAGGATAGTGCGAAACAAGCGCAAGGAAGTTTGCATTATCATCAGTTAACTTTTTATACTTCATATTAGCTTCGTCGCTGTCGCCGAAGTTTGCAAGAGTTGAAAGGTCATCAAATGATAAAGTCAAATTAAGTTTACTGCCTGAAGATGATTTATTAAGCTTTGTAATCACAACATCATCTGCCATCGAAGTGAATGATGTACGCTTCCAAGTACCGTTTTTATCCGTAAAATCAACACCGACCTGTGATGTTTCATAATCTGTATAGCGAACATATTTTTTACTGCTTTCCTTGTCAAAATCAAGCCTTAATTGGCCGCCCGGGTGATAACGGTATACATCATCATAGCTTGCATTATCCGTAATATCTTCACCTTTAACAATACTTTGCTTTACAGTTTCAAGTTCATCATAAGTTTGCGGGCAAGTACGCTGATTTTCATTAGGCATTATAAAATGCATATTTTGAAAAATAAATGTATCGCTGTACGGACTGCCACTTGTAATAAACCCTTGAAGTCCGTTTCCGGATACCATACCCTGCCTCCAAGATTTAGTTTTATTTTTTTTGGAATCTTTAAGCTCGGTATAATTATATGAAAACGAAATTTTAGAAGTATCTTTAAAAAGGGATTTAATATCGCCTTCGCTGACTTTATCCGCTGAACAAGATGCCGCCGAAAAAGCAAAAGTTCCCGTTAATAACACACAAAGTGCTTTTTTTACATATTTATTCATAAACTCACCTCGTAAAAATTATAACATACAGGTATAAAAATAACACGACATAATCTTTACCTAAATGTCGTATTATGCTATAATGTGCAAGGTGATATAAATGGATTTTATTTGGAACAAAATACAATTTACAATAACGGATTTGGGTGGTGGTAAACTCGGCGAAAAAATACCGATGCACGCTCACGCAAAGGGCTGCTATGAACTACATTTTGTAACCGAAGGAAAAGGCACACTTATAGCCGATGGCAATAAAATTGAACTGAAGAAAAACGATTTTTTCATTACAGGGCCGAATATTAAGCACAGCCAAAATTATGATGAGAAAAACCCTATTGAAGATGTATTTATTTTGATACAAGTTAAAAACGATAAAAGCAAAAATGTATTTTCAAGTATTTTTACGCAGCATAATTTTTGCTATCTTGAAAATGTTGACAACCAATTTGCAAAAATGCTTTTAAATGAGTGGAAAAATAAAAATCCCGATTACGAAAGTGTAATATCAGGATTGATGATAATTATTTTAACGCAAATTACAAGATTGCTTTTACCAAAAGATTTTCAAGAATTTGCAAACAAAGAAAACTTAAATGACAAACGATTTGCAATAATAGAGCAAGCATTTTTGTATGAAAACGATATTACTCTTACCAAGCTTTCGCAAATGATAGGCTTGTGTGACAGGCAAACGCAAAGACTTTTAAAAAAATACTATGGCAAAAGCTTTAGGGAAATAAAAAAAGAATCAGATAGATAAAAACAGCACTTTGCTAAAAGCAAAGTGCTGTCCGCGTATAGAAAAAGCAAAATTTTAAAGTTCTACACGCTGGTAGACTTCGAGAAAGTGAGATAAATTTCGTATTTTGCGAGTGGGAGCTGTACGACGGTACTGCCCCCGAGCAATAGACGGGAAGCGCCAAAAATGGCTTGGACTCGATGTCCAAGCCATTTTTTCACAATCCCTCCGAGTGCAACAAGTTGCACCCACCTCCCTTTACAAGGGAGGCAGAAATGTATATTTACTTTAATAGGCGCGCTTTAGCCGCTTTATCGACAGTCTAACTGTTAAATAGATTTAAGGAGTGCCGGAAGTCTTGTAAGTGCGCCGCCAAGTCTCCAGAAAATCTTATTAAAACCAACAAAGCTTGATTCATCATCATTGAGCATCATAAGAAGACCGTCAGCCATCTTTGGCGAGAATACGCCCATACTCATAGCTATAAAGTTACGAATCGGAATTTGAGTAGCCATAGCTGCAAGCATTTTACCGTCACCGTTTGCATCTGAACCCATACCACTCATAATCTTTGTAATCATATTGCAAAGCTTACCGCCCCATTTTGTATGGCGTGCATCATTAAGGCAGCAATAAAGGTCAATCTTCTTATTTGTATCAATTTCAGGATTTGGAAGTTCACCGTAAACAGCAGCAAAATCATCACGGGTAATGTTAGCAACATTGTTATAATAATTAGGAGCTGTCTGCCTGTAATCAGGAACTTGAGCATCTACTGTTGATTCAACATTGATTTCAGCAGTAAGCTTAGGGTCACGGCTTGATGCAGCTACGATGATTTCAAAATCGCCTGTTTCAACAAACCAATCATTGATATTAACATTATAGAATGCGAAAGCTCTCTTTGAAAGTTCAAGTGAAACTTCCTTTTCTTCGCCTGCTTTAAGAAATACTTTCTTAAATGCACGAAGTTCCTTTACAGGACGATAAATTGTAGATTCCTTATCAGCTACATAAACCTGTGCAATTTCTGCGCCGTCTACATCACCTGTATTTTTAATTTTGAAAGATACTGTTACTGTATCTGTATCCTTAATCTTATCAGCAGAAAGTTTAATATCGCTGTATTCAAATGTTGTGTATGAAAGGCCGTAACCGAATGGGAACACAACATCAAGATTAGCTGAATCGTAATATCTGTAACCAATAAATACGGATTCCTTATGTTCCGAAGTTACAGGGCCGCCCGGATAATTACCGAAAGTAGGATTAACTTCAAATGAAGTAGGATATGTTTCAGATGTTTTACCTGATGGGTTAACAGCACCGGTAAGGATATTTGCAACAGCAATACCGCCAGCCTGACCGCCAAGGCCTGAATTAAGAAGACCTTTAACCTCATTAAGCCATGGCATAAGAACAACAGAACCGCCTGCAAGAACAACTACTGTATTAGGATTTGCATTAGCAACAGCAGAAACAAGAGCGTTGTGGTTAGCCGGCATATTGATGGTTTCTCTGTCATAACCTTCACCTTCAAAATCTTCGGTAAGGCCGACAAATACAACTGCAACATCAGCATTTTTAGCAGCTTCAACAGCCTGATTTGTAAGTTCGGCATCACTTAATCTGTTCTTATCCTTTTTAGTAGGAGCAGACTTGTAATAACCCTGTGCATATGTAAGGTCAACACCAAGCTTTTCAAGTTCATCATATGCATTTGAAAGCATTGTAGGATTGATAACAGATGAACCGGCGCCCTGGAAACGAGGAGCTTTTGCCATTTCACCTATAACTGCAACCTTCTGTCCTTTTTTAAGAGGAAGAATTTTATCATCATTTTTAAGAAGAACCATAGAACCCTCTGCAACTTTCTGTGCGATTGCGTGATGAGCTTTCGGGTCAAATGTATGTTCATTTTCAAGAGCCGGCTTTGATTTCATAATAAGATTAACTACATTGTCAACTCTTTCATCAAGCACTGCCTCATCAAGTTCGCCGTTCTTAACTGCTGCTACAATTCTATTTTGGTTAAGTTTTCCTGAACTTGGCATTTCAAGGTCAGTACCGTTTTCAAGGCCTGGAATTCTGTCAACAGAAGCACCCCAGTCAGTAACAATCAAGCCTTCAAATCCCCATTCGTCACGGAGAATATCCTGCTGAAGATGCTTATTTTGTGACGCATAAATACCGTTAATTCTGTTATATGAATTCATTACAGTCCAAGGCTGTGATTCCTTAACTGCAATTTCAAATGCAGGAAGATAAATTTCACGCATTGTTCTTTCATCAATTACTTCGTTAAGAACCATACGAAACGCTTCCTGTGAGTTACAAGCAAAGTGTTTAAGTGATGTACCTACACCCTTTGACTGAACACCGTTGATAACACTTGCAGAGCATTTACCTGCAAGATATGGGTCTTCACTGAAATATTCAAAGTTACGACCGCAAACAGGTGCACGCTTAATATTTGTACCAGGGCCTAAAATAGTTGAAACTTTTTCTTTCAAACATTCCTGGCCCATTGCTTCGCCCTCTTGCTTTAAAAGGTCTTCATCCCAAGAGCAAGATGAAGTAGCAGCCGGCGGAAAACAAGTTGCAGGAACTGAATTTCCAAGGCCTATTCCGCCCTTCTTTTCCTCACCCTCGGCAGGAACATAATCCTTACCTTTAGCTTTACGCAAACCGTGAGGTCCGTCAGTAATCATAATTTTAGGAAGTCCAAGCTCAGGTGCTTCCTCAAGATGCCAATAGTCATAACCTGAAACAAAAGCTGCCTTTTGTTCAAGTGACATTTTTTTAACGATTTGTGGGTATCTCATACACAAAAACGCTCCCTTCGAATTAGTAACGTACCTATTATACAATAAAAAATTCATCATATCAATACAATTTTTGTGCATTTTTACAATTTATTTTATATTTTGTTTAGAAATCATAACCAACCGTCAGACGAGTGGTTTTTTATTTTGCTCCTTTCGGCGCTCAACTGCCTAAAGATAATTACAAAGCGAGCAGGGTGGTTGCCCACCCTGCTCGCTTTGTAATTATAAAAAATCCGCCAATACCTATAATATAAGAATGTCTATTCCACAACTATCTGCCATTTTTTAAATATAAAATACCCTATATGAATCCCGATAAAATAAAGTAAAATATCGAAAACATCAAAAAATCCGCGCATTGTTGCAACCTGAATAAGCTCAATTGCCAAAGAAATTACAATTGAAAAGATAAAAAGGTTGCTGTATTTTAGCTTTCGCACAAAATACCCCATTGGGATAAATACAGCAAGATTCATTATGCTCTGAATTGCCATTTCCCGGTTTGAAAAAGTATCTATTAAACCGGTTAAGGGATTAAATATAAATACTCGTTCAATTGAAGATCGTAAAAATAGTGCAACAAATAATATTGCAAAGTAAGTAACACACATAGTAAAAAACAAGTACTTATTTACTCTTTTATTGATGATTAAGTTCAAAGCAGCTATACATCCTGCTACGAGTATAACAAGGGCCAAAATACTTACGACAGTATATTTAATACCTGAACTTTCGATAAACAACGGTATAGCGTCCATAATGACACTATAATATAATAAATATCCTATAATTGCCCCCAATAATGCTATAACAAAATTCTTCAATAACTTTTTACCGTTAATTTTTTTCATAGTTATCTTATATTCTACTCCATTCATCATATATACTCATACTGTCATTAACAAATTCTTCGATTGAATAAGAATCTTTTGATAAATTCTCATCATTGAAAATTGCTATGTATCTAAAATCATTTTTAATAACAGTAAGAGCGTAACTTACAGAATCACCGTCAATATCATAATAAAGAGTGTATTTTTCTTTTTCAACCTTATTTTTAAATGAATACTCGCTTTCGTCAATTATTTCAAAATCATCATTTAAAAAGCTATATTTGCCCTGCTGATATGAGCACAAAAGTCTTATATTTTGGTTGTTATCTGTATAATATTTTTCTAAATATCCGGCTTTTGCAATAGGATTGTCAACACAAATATAATATGAATCCAAATCCGAAATAACACCCGAATAATCATCATCAAACGATAAATTGACATCGGAAACATTTTTTATCTTTTGTGTGGCTGCCGGAATGGCAACAACAAGTTGAAAACAAAAAATAAATACAAGAGGAATAATAATTATTCTTTTGACAGAAGAATTATCTGTATTTTTATTTTTTAAATTTATAATTTCAGAAACTATACAAATGATTGTTATGATATTAAAAACTATCAGTAATAAAAGGAGCAAATAACCTGCAAACGAAAAATACAAATCAATCGGAAATTCGACATCCAGTTCAACAGGAATTTTTATTTTTATAACATAACTGTATGCTAATATCATGCAAATGATATTCAACAGTAATTGTATTGTTAAGCAAATTATTGTTGAGCTCTTTTTAAGCGTCATATTTTTTACACTCCCGTCAGTATATTTATATGCATACCATCCGTTTAATGTATTGCATCCCTTTGTAATATAAAAAAAATAAGTTTCATTAGCGTTCCAAAAAACAACTCTTTTACTTCCCCATACTTTATTATACATAGCTATTATTTTGGCCACTGTAAAATGTTCGTTTATATTTGAGTCATTTTTCCAACTTGCTTTGTCTCCCAAAATTAAGTATAGCATACCGTGCCAAAGCAGGTCAAGTTTGAATCATAAAGTTTAGGCACTTCGCCTTTGTAATCATTGCAAAAACGGTTACATTGTCATTAAAACCGTGGGTATAATAAGTATAATTATTATCCGTCTTTTTCCTGATAACCTTACCGGTACTGTTATATGTAAAGGGAGAAGCTTTATAAGAAAGCTTCTCCCTTAATCATTATACTTAATATCAATAATTTTCAGCACTTATTTCAAAAAAGCTCTGTGGGTGATTACAAGTCGGGCAAACCTCAGGTGCTTTTGTGCCGACTACAATATGGCCGCAATTGCGACATTCCCAAATTTTAACCTCACTTTTTTCAAATACTTTCATTGTTTCAACATTTTCAAGAAGTTTTCTGTATCTTTCCTCGTGATGTTTTTCAACTGCGGCAACAAGTTTGAACTTTGCCGCTAATTCAGGAAAGCCCTCTTCTTCAGCTGTTTTTGCAAATTCGGCATACATATCAGTCCACTCATAATTTTCACCGTCGGCAGCCGCCTTAAGATTTGTTGCGGTATCTGAAATACCCTCCATTTCCTTAAACCACATTTTTGCATGTTCTTTTTCATTATTTGCAGTTTTTAAAAACAGATCCGAAATCTGCTCAAATCCCTCTTTTTTAGCGACAGATGCAAAATAAGTATACTTATTTCTTGCTTCGGATTCACCTGCAAAAGCAGCTTCAAGATTTTTTTGTGTTTTAGTTCCGTCATATTTACTCATAATTTTTACCTCCAAAAATATATTGATTAAAAATCAACTAATTATACTTTAATAATACATTTATATATGAAAAAAGTCAATAAAACAAAAGCCTTGAGTAAAACAAAAGTTAAACTCAAGACTTTTTGTGTAATAGCGTGTAATAGTAGCATTACACGGAGGTTGGGCTACATAATATTTTCTTTGATAACTATATCATCACCGTTAAGCCAAGCTATAATTCCGTTTGAATCAACTGTTGCATAAAGCTTGGATTTTGAAATGTTTTTAAGCTTATACTTAACATCAGGATATACACATTTCATCTCATTGCAAAACACTGCAATATCAGGCATCAACTTTTTTACTAAATAAAACGAAGTAGAATAAAAATAACCGTGATGTCCTACTTTAAGCAAGTCTACTTTGCCGATTTTATCGGCTATTTGCTTTTCATCCCCTGCTTTATAATTTATATCACCTGCAAGAAATACTTTGCTGTTACCGATTTTTACAAGCGTACCGACACTGTTTACATTTTCGCCGAACTTGATTTTATGTGACTTATATTTTCCGTTAAAAAACTCAATTTCAAAATTACCGAGGGTAACGGTTTTTTCATCAAAGCTTTCCACAAGCTCTACATTATTATTTTTTATTGCACAAAGCATTTGGTTATACACTTCCAAATTATCCCATCTGACGCGTTCATACCGGCAAATATTTTCTTCTCTATACGGTTTTAAATATGCGGTTTTAACATTTATATCAGGATTATTTATTACAGTATCAAAACCGCCTATATGGTCAGAATGGCAGTGCGTACCCAATACAAAATCAATATTCACCTTATGGTTTGAATCACTGAAATTATCAAATAGATATTTTACTACAACATCTTCATATCCTTTTAAATTAAGGTGTGGCTTATCTTTCGGAAAGTCTGTATCTTCCGCCGAATCAATCATTGCAATTTTTCCGCAGCTTTCAAGAATGATACAGTCCGAATGACCTGTATTTAAAAAATGTATTTTTCCTTCCATTTCTATCCTCTTATTTAATAAAGTTTTCTAATATGTACTTAACAATTGGCTCGTTATTTGAGCAAGCAACATTTTTAGTTATTTCTTTAATTTTTTTGCTTGCATTACCGGAAGCTATCGGCAAAGAAGCAAATTCAAACATAGTTAAATCATTTAAACTGTCACCCACTGCAATAGTTTCATTTTTTGAAACACCGATCAGTTTGCACAAATTAAACAAAGCGTCACCCTTTGAAACACCTTTTGCCATAATTTCAATATTATTATCCATAGAAGTGGTGAAATTTATTGTTTCAAATGAATTCAATTTATCATAGCATTTTTTTCTTTCGTCTAAATCACTGAAAAACACATTTATAAGTTCTGTATGATTCAAATTTGGAAGTTCGTTTTTCAGTGAATCAATACCCAATCTTGTATTTTCAATAGTTTCAATATAATATTTATCTATCTTGTAATAATCATATGATTTTAAATTCAGTTTTGACTTTTCGGTTTTGGGTGTTCCAAAATCAAAAAATTCAATCATAGTATCATAATTTGATAAAAGTTCAAAAAGTTTTTTATTAGTAATTTCATCAATATAATGTTCAAATATATTTTTCTTCTTATTTTTATCTAAAATCACAGAACCGTCTGAATAAATAATATATCTGATACTTTTATTATCAAGCAACGCTTTAGGAATTTCATCGTATGTTCTGCCGGTGCAAATCGCAAATTCAACTCCTAATTTTACCATTTCATCAATTGCATTTAAGTTTTCTGCCGAAACATTTGAATTATCATCAAGAAGTGTACCGTCAAGGTCACAGGCTAAAAGTTTGTATTTCATACTTATCTCTTTCTTTGCTTTTTATTTAATTATAATAAATAAGAATATGCAAAATCAAGCTTTTTTCTTTCTGTGAATAACAAAGCGGTTAAGCGGATAAGTCCAAAGAGTAGGAACAGTCATAACAATAAGCTTGGTAAGCAATACAATAAATACGCTGTCGTGCCCGCTGTTTTTAATAAGAGTTCCCAAAAAAGAACCAAACCAAGTATTAAAAGTAATTGTGCATATAACCATAATGGTGTATAAAACTGTCGAAAGAATAGGATTAGCATCAGCTTTAAAAGTCAGCTTTCTGTTCATAATATAAGCTGCGGCATAGCCTATTACTGCCGAAATAAAATATGAATACATATATCCCTTATATTCAATTCCCAAAAAAGAAAGAACAGCGTTATCGGTAACGGGAACTTCATTAAGAGATTTAAAAACAACATATTGCAAAACCCAAAATACAGCAAGTTCAAGCACCGAAGTTGATGCACCGGTAAAAGTAAATTTAATAAATTTCCATATTTCTGCGTGTTTATTGACAAATTTGATTATCTTATCTTTAAAAGTATTTTTGCTGTCAACAGCTAAAGATTCATCTGTATATATAATATTATTTTTCATAATTTAACCTTCAAATAAGCGAAATGCTGTAAGCAATTTACAACTGCTTGCAGCAATCATTGTTCAATATATGTATATTGTACATTTGAATAATCATCATCGTTATTAACACTTACAAGGCAAGCAAATCCCGAAGCGGTCATTACTGATACTACAAGAGACACAGCTAATACCGATGACAATGCAGTTTTAAGTTTTTCGCTCATATTATCGCTCCTTTCTTAATTCGTTGGCTTAATTGTATAACACCACAATTAAAATATAATCAAGGTTCGGTAAAAAATGAGTAAAAATTCAGTAAAAGCTTCTTATCGCTTATTTAACATAGACTTAAAATAATTTAACGCAAACATAACAAAAGAGCGCTGTAAAAAGCGCCCTTTCAAATAATATATTCTATTTCTTAACAAGTTCAATTTGAGCTTTATAATCACCGTAAACCCAACAGCCTGATGAATTTTCGATATTTGGTGTTATATCATAGTAATCCCTGCCTAAAGAAATATCATCACTTTTATATGATGATAAATCTACCACCATTCCGACACCGATTTTATCATTATTCAGATTAGACTGTGAGCCTATAACAGTTACTTCCTTTGAATTCATAGAGATAACATTAGCTTTGTAACCGTCAGGTACATTCGTAACAGTTACAGAATCTTTATTAACCGCAATCCTTTTAGTTTTATAGGTGCTTGGCACATTTACGGTAACGGTGATTTCCTTAACATCATCAAGAATTACTATTCCGTCAAGTGTTGTAACATCAAACTTAATAGTATTTTTGCCGACATTAAGTTGTGAAAAATCAATATTACCTATATTTGCATCTTTAATTCCCGAATCTTCAAGAACTGCGGAAGATACTTTATTAACACTGTATGATACATCAAATTTGCTTTCATCAACACCGTCCGGCTTGCCGGTAAATGAACTTGTTACATTCAATGTCATTTCTTTTAAGACAGGAATGGTAACAGTAAGGTTTTTGGAATCGGTATCAACCGATACATAATCAACTGCATTGCCGCTGGCATCAACAGGAACAGCGGTAATATCAATAGACTGTGTGGATTTAAGCTTATTTTCTATATCCACATTTGCAACAAGTTTTTTAACTTTTGATACATATGATTTAGGCCCTTTTACCTTTGCAACTTTTTCACTGAGCAAAGTTTCGCCCATAACATAACCGTCCGCAACAAAATCATCGTTGGTATAAGTCAAATCAATATCAAGTGTTTTTTCATCTTCTACATCAAAGTAAGCTTTATACACGGTAGGATAATATGATGAAATAGTGAAATCGGCATTTTCGTTTACAGATGAAACGGTTATAGGCACTTCATAATTTCCTTTAGATGTTACAGTATTTGTTTGAAGCTGAGCTTTAAGGTCATCTGCTGAAATATCCCTTGCAAGATATTTTTTGCAATTAACAGTTACATCAACATCAATTTTAGTATCCCCATAACACTTGATACCAAGCTGGTCTGCTGCAGTATTGCTGAAATCAACATTAACAGGAACAGTAATGTTTTTGGTAGTTTCGGGTGAAAGGCTCATTGATGTTGAAATCCATATAATAACAGCTGTAATAATTGAAAATACAATCAAATATTTATCATTATAAACAAGCTTTCTTAAAGAGAATTTTTTGCTGTTTTTATTATCTGTGTTTGCCATTATTTCTTTATCCTCCTTACAAGCTTATTGATAATTTTATCATCATCGGAGGAGCCTGACGGAATAAACTGAGTAGTTAGAATATCTCTCAAGTCACCGTATGAAACATCTCTTTGCAAAATTCCGCCCTTTGCCACGGAAATAGCACCTGTTTCTTCACTTACAATTACAACCAAAGCGTCGCTTTCCTCTGTAAGCCCGATACCTGCTCTATGCCTTGTACCGAGCGAAGATGATACAAGCTTTTTAGTGAGCGGCAAAATACAACCTGCTGCATAAATTTTACCGTCACGGATAACCAACGCTCCGTCGTGAAGCGGTGATTTTGGATAAAAAATGTTTTCAACAAGTTCCCTTGAGGCTTTTGCCTGAAGAATTGTACCTGATTTAATTACATTTCCAAGAAGTGTTTCATTTTCAAAGCAAATGAGAGCACCTACTTTTTGATCGCTCATATTTGCACAGGCTTTACATACTACTTCTATACAATCGGAAATTTCGGCAATATCCACAGCAACACCCGGGTGAATAAGCGATTTAAGACTTTTTGATGTTGCACCTTTACCGATTTGCTCAAGAATATTACGAATTTCAGGGCCGAAAAGAATTACAAGAATTATCAGAATATTAGAAAATATCGCTTTAAATATAAAACTTGACGCTTCCATATCAAGCAGGGTAACAATACCATAAACAATAGCAACAAAAATAAAGCCCTTAGCAAGCTGCATTGCCCTGCTTTCCCTAATAATGCGCACGCAAATATATATTATTATCGCAACCAGAATAATATCAAGCGCATCCGATATGCCAAATGTTGAAAATACACTTAAAATTTTATTAAATGTATCACTTATTTTCTCTAACATATAATTAACTTCCTTAATTACTATTTACTATTATTTATTTTATCACACGATTGCTGATAAATAAAGTGAATATTTGAGTTTTTTAAAGTTTTTTTAAAGTGTTAATAAATATTTCACATTCAGAAAAATTTGTAAATACGCTCGGGCTTATGCGCACCGTTCCGCGCTCATTTGTATTAAATGCTTCGTGTGCAAGCTTGGAGCAATGAAACCCTGCCCTTGTAGCGATATTTTTTTGTGCTAAAAGCGATGCAGTTTTTTCTGACGGATGATCCTTAAAATTAAAAGACAATATCGGTGCTGAAAAAGCATCTTTAAAATCGGGAGTATAAAGAGTAACATTTTCATTTTTTGACATTTCTTTATAAACCATATTCATCAAAGACTTTTCGTGATTATAAATATTATCAATCTTTTTACTATTAACAAAATCAATTCCTGCCGCAAGGCCGCAAATTGCAACATTATTAAGCGTGCCTGATTCCAATCTGTCAGGCAAATCTTTCGGCTGTGAAAGTATCATTGACATTGAGCCTGTGCCGCCCTCAATAATTGTATCAAGCGTGATACCGTCACCCACTGCAATAAAACCGCTTCCCATCGGTGCATACAACCCCTTATGCCCGGGTGTGCACAAAATATCAATATTATCTCTATCTGCATCTATATCCAAAACACCGGCACTTTGCGCCGCGTCAACTATAAAAATAATACCGTTATCGTGTGCAAGCTTTCCTATCTCCTTTATTGGAAAAACACAGCCGAATACATTTGAAGCGTGCATACAAACAATTGCTTTAGTATTAGCCTTAATTAAACTTTTAAAATTATTTATTGTTTCTTCCTTATCATAAGAAAATTTTGCCGCATCATAAGAAATAATACCTTTTTCATAAAGTGAATAGATAGGGCGTACAACTGCATTATGTTCAAGATTAGATATTATAAAATGGTCACCCGGTTTAGCTATGCCTTTTATTGCATAGTTCAAAGCAAAGGTGCAATTTGGCACAAACGCAATATTTTGAGGTAAAAACGAAAACATATCTGCAATTTTTTCACGCACGGTAAAAATCATATTTGAAGTATTGACTGATTCTTTATACCCGCCCCTGCCACTGTTAAAGCTATAATAATTCATCGCTTTTGAAACAGCGTTTTTAACAGCTTGAGGTTTTGGATTAGTTGTGGCACTGTTATCAAGGTATATCATTTTCTGTCAACACCTCTAATCTGTATTCCCTCTTTTTGCAAGATAAAAATAGGTTCTTCCGTGTATGCGTTGACAACTACAATATATCCGCACCCGTCTTCTTTTGACGGATTTTCGATTTTCTTAATAATAGATTTATATCCGCTTTGCCCTAACGCCCTTTGCGAGCGTTGGGCATTTGTAATAGAGCCGACTTTTATATATAAAGACATAAATAAATTCCTCTTTCACATAATAATTATTTTACATTTTATCTTATGCGAAAAAGGAATATTTGGTATTTATGCCGACAGGCGATTTAATTCATTTTTTATTTTTTCAAGTATTCTCTTCTCAAGCCGGCTGATATATGACTGCGAAATGCCCATTTTATCTGCAAGCTGTTTTTGAGTAAGGCATTCGCCGCCGCCAAGGCCGAAACGAAGAACCATTAAATTCTTTTCTTTTTCAGGCAATGCGTCTACCGTTTGGCGCAAAAGCCTTTTTTCATCATCATATTCAATTTCTTCAAAAACATCATTCGGGTCCGTGCCTAATACATCACGCAAGGTAAGTTCATTTCCGTCCCAATCAATTGAAAGCGGTTCATCAAACGACATTTCACTTTTCATATTATTTACTTTTCTTAAATGCATTAAAATTTCATTTTCAATACAGCGTGAAGCATAAGTGGCAAGCTTAATGTTTTTTTCCGGATTAAAAGTTTTAACCGCTTTCATCAATCCGATTGTGCCGATAGAAACAAGGTCTTCGGTTGAAGTGGTTTTATTTTCAAATTTTTTAGCTATGTATACTACCAGGCGCAGATTATGAATAATGAGCAATTCACGGTTATCATCAATTCCGTTTTGAAGTTCGTTCATAATTTTCTGCTCTTCCTCTTTAGTTAAAGGAGGCGGCAGTGTTTCAGGCCCGTTGATATAAAAACACTTTTGCTTTTTAAACAGCCTTAAAAACAGTTTTTTAAAAAATCTTAACATATAATCACCTTTAAATATTTATAAGTTCATTAGACAAGATGGCAGAAAAGCTTTTAGACTTCACCTCGGAAAAAGCAACATAAACTTTAGTCAGTTCAATTTTATTTTTTGAGCTTGATATTATAACTTTATCCGGCTTAAAAGCTTTTAACATTCCTTCGCCTGAAACAGTTTGGCAGGGTATCAGCCTTTCACACTTTTCGGGTATTTTTGATTTATCTACAATAATCACGGGATAATCCGAAAAAGGTTCTTTAAGTTTATTACCGCTGTCGGCAAAAGCAAAAAGCTTATATTCCTTATCATCCGTAAAAATACTCAAACTGTATATTTCACCTTTAGCAAGCGTGCGATTTGTTATTTTAATAATAATAAAAGTCACAATGTATGCACCAAATGCACTTAAAACAAGCTGGGTTGCAGTAATATTGAAATACACGCTTGAATTTTTAACAGTTACGCCATTAGGCGAAAAATACATATAAACAGCGTAAATCACACCTAAAAATATAAGATTTGAAAAATAGAAAACAAAAAAGTTTTTTAAAAAAACAGTAAAGCGTTTAAACCCGAATGCTATAAAAACAATCAATATTGAAACAGCAATTTTACCGAGAGTGGATATAAGAAAATTAAGTTTATCGCAAATAATTACAAGCGAATATAACCCACCGGCAAGCGAAGCAATAATTGCCCTATACTGCTTCATTTCAGATTTAGCTAAAAAAGAAGTTGCAAAAAGCAACAAATATGTAATAAAAAAATTTACAACAAACAGTACATCAACATATATAACCAAAAAATACCCCCTCTCACTGATTATTATAACCAATGAGAAGGGGTTAATTTGTCAAAATCACTCTTCTATTTCAATTGTTTCAATAACAACATCATAAACAGGCTTATCACCCATACCGGTACGGGTTGCCGCTATATCTTCAAGCACATCTGTTCCGTCTGTAATTTCACCGAATACCGTGTGGTGAAAATCAAGCCAAGGTGTACCGCCTACTTCTTTATATTTATCAATAACTTCCTGCGGATAGCCCTTATCTTTAAGCTCTTCCATTTGCTCAAGAAGAGAAGTCGGCACTTCCTTTGCCTGAACGATAAAGAATTGCGAGCCGTTAGTATTAGGACCGCTGTTAGCCATTGAAAGTGAACCGTAATAATTTCTTGCGTCAATTGAAAATTCATCTTCAAAAGGCTTGCCCCAAATTGATTCACCGCCGCAGCCTGTGCCTGTCGGGTCACCGCCCTGAATCATAAAGTCCTTAATTACACGGTGAAAAATAAGACCGTCATAATATCCGTTTTTAGCGTGAGTAACAAAATTTTCAACTGCTTTTGGTGCAGCATCGCTTAAAAGATTGAATTTCATATCGCCTTTATTTGTTTTAATAGTTGCTTTAATCATTTAATTTAACCCTTTCGTTAATCTTTTTTAATGTATCAAAATCTACCTTTTGAATTTCACGGTCATATGTTAAAAGTCCGTTTAATTCATCCTCAACATCGGTAATTTGAGTGTATACGGTGGCACTCAAACCGTCTTTAATTTGAGGAATGATAGTTTTTTCAAAAAGCCTTTTATATGCTTTGGTTAAAGAATTGAAGCTGAAAAAGACTTTATATCCAAACATTTTATCATTAAATGTATGCCCTTTAATTTTAAATCCGAGTCCGCCGAATTCTGAAAGAACATACGGCTTATCACCGCTTTTAACTTTAATCGGTGTGAAATAAATATGTTTTGAAATAACATCACTTTTACCCATATCATGCCAACCTGATGAAGAATCAACAATTCGGGTATCATCAAGTGATTTAATCAAATCATATGCTTTTGCGCTGTCAAATTGCCCCCAACCTTCATTAAACAAAGTCCAAAGTGCAATGCAAGGGCAATTATACAGTGAATCTACAATTTCTTCAAGCTCTTGATAATAAAGTAACCTACCCTCTTTATCAGTTCGCTTAAAAGTAGAATAGTTATTATCATTAAGCGTAATATTCAAAAACGGTATTACAGATATTTCAAGTCCGTATTTTCCTCCGCCGTTTATCATATCCTGCCAAACAATTATACCGTTTACATCACAATAATGATACCATAAAAGAGGTTCAACTTTAATATGCTTTCTAATCATATTAAAGCCGGCTGATTTAACATATTCAACATCAAATTTCATAGCGTCATTTGCAGGCGGAGTCAAAAGCCCATCAGGATAATATCCTTGGTCAAGCACACCGTTATGAAAATAAGGCTTATTGTTTAAAAACAATCTTTTAACACCTTTTCCGTCATTGCCGACAGAAAATTTGCGCATACCGAAATATGATTTAATTTCTTCACCGCAAGCCGAAAAAACCACATCATATAAAAAAGGTGATTCGGGTGACCACGATTTAAAATCAGGTATTGAAACGGTTGTATCCTTTGTTTTAGCTATAAGGCTATCACCGTCATATATCGAAACTTCAACATCATCACATCCAAAATATTTAAACGAAACGCTTGATTCATCATAATTCGGTGTTATTTTAACTTTTTCAAGATATTTTTTCGGTGTTGATTCAAGCCATACGCTTTGCCATATTCCGCTTTGGCAAGTATACCAAATGCCTCCTCGCTTTGTTTTCTGCTTACCGCGTGAAAATGCATTAACATCACTAAAATCAAGGCAAGATACTTTGATTTCATTTTCACCGTCGGTAACATAATCTGTTATTTCAAATTTAAACGAAGTATATCCGCCCTTGTGAGTTGCGACATTGTTACCGTTAATAAAAACGGTGGCAATTTGGTCAACTGCGCCAAAATTTATAAACACTCTGCCTTTATTAAAGCCTTTCGGAATAACAAAATTTCTTTTATAAATAAGGTATTCGCCCGGTTCTAAAGTTCTATGTACACCGGAAAGATATGCTTCGGGTGAAAAAGGAACGCAAATATCGTACCTGAACTTTTCATCCTCACAATCGGGCTTATTATAAAATGCACATTTCCACATTCCGTTAAGGCTTATATAACTGTCACGAACAAATTGTGGGCGTGGATATTCACAAAGCGGATGATTTTTATCAAGTGCTTTACCCCATTTTGTAATTAACATATTATCCCTCACTTATAATTTTACCGTTTTTAATTTTAATGGATTTATTGCATATATCAAGCGCGGCTTTTTTATGCGAAACAATTAAACAAGTAATATTATCAAGAGTTTTTAAATTAGTTAAAAACTGCTTTTCCGTCTGCTCATCAAGGGCTGATGTAGCTTCATCCAGCAGAAGAACAGGTGAGTTTGCAAGCAAGCTTCTTGCGATTGCAAGGCGCTGAATCTGCCCTTCGGAAAGGCCCATTCCCTTTTCGCCTATTACTGTTTCAATACCTAAAGGCAATTCATCAATAAACTGCTTTGCACAGCTTATTTCAATTGCTTTTGCGATTTCATCATCAGTCGCACTCGGGTTAATAAAAGTAATATTATCTTTAATTGTACCGGAAATGAGCATATTGCCCTGCGGCACATATGAAAACAGCTTGCGGGTATTTTTATCAATAAATATTTTTGAATTATCGGTGTTAAGATAAATTGAACCCGAATTTACATTAAGCACACCTAAAAGAAGTTTTAAAAGTGTACTTTTGCCGATTCCGGATATACCCATAATCGCCACAAAATCGCCCTTATTTATGCTTAATGATGTATTATCAAGAATTAAATCCCTGTCAAAACTAAATGTGATATTTTCAAATTCAATTGATTTTAATGAACGATATACGGCGTCCTTATCAATTTCATTTTTATTTATTTCTTTTTCATCAGGCAAATCATCAAGTTCCATAAGTCTTTCGGCTGACGCAATGGTATTATAATATTTCGGCATAATACCCGAAAGCGAAACAAAAGGTGACTGCACCTGATTAACAAGCTGAATTATCGCAGTAACCGTACCGTATGTCATAGCTTTAAACAAAATGCCGTATGCGCCGAAAGCGATTGCAAATACTGTGCCTATACTGAATATAGAACCAAGCCCTACATTTGCACAAATTGAAAAATTGCGTTTTGTCATCCTTGCTTTAAAATTATCATTTTGAAGCTCATCTGTTGTTTCATTAACTTTTTCATCCACCGCAAAAGCTTTGATTACAAGCAGATTAGTTAAAATTTCCTGAATAAACGAGCGGGTTTTACCCTCGGTTTCCTGCACTTTTTTATGTAATTTTTTAAGTGTTTTTCTCAAAATTCGGGTAATAAAAAATATAGTGAACCCGCCAATTACAAAAATAAGTGCAAAAATTTTATCTATAACAATTAAATAGATCAATGAACTTAAAAGTTTTGCACCGAAATATGCAGACTCGGGAATAATCGTTGTAAACCCGTTTGCGACAAGCGTCACATCATTAAACATACGGTTTTGCAAATCACCCGTGTGATATGATGTAACACATTGATAATCTTTTTTTATAACTAAATCGAGAATATATTTTTTGAGTATCATTTCAAGCCTTGCACTGCAACGCTCGGAAAGGCTGTTTTTAGTTATATTAAGTATCATTTGAAATGCAACAAGAAAAAGCATACAAAGTGCAAATTTAATTACTATATTAAAATCCTTTGCCTGCGTTGCACCGTCAATAATGCTTTTGGAAAACTTTGCAAAAAAGACTGAAGATATACCGTATATCGCATTTAAAACAACAAGCAAAATCATCATCGGAAATTGCTTTTTACAAACGGTGAACATCCATTTAATAACATTTGTATCGTTCTTGCCGATTTTTTTATTTACCATAATGAACATCACCCCTTTTTAAAAATATGCCTTTTTATCCAATTAACTCCCCTTGGAAAAAGAAGAATGGCAGGACGAATCGGCAAAAGGGCAACCCATATTTTAGAATATATCATATATTTTTTTGATGAAGTACAATCAATATATTTTTTACCTTTTTTATAAAATCCGACAAGAACACCGCAAATCATATCATCGGTAACATATTCTTTTTTCAGCAAATTATCCCCGACTATAACATAGTGGTCATCACACACTTTTACAACACGGTGCATAATATACTTACCCTGCGGTGTAACATAAACAGCCACATCATATTTTTTAAGCCTGCCTTTATTCTTGACAACAATTATGTTATCCTGCTGCTCGTGAATAAGCGGTTCCATTGAAGTACCCATAGTTAAGCCGGTATATTTACCGTATGTATCAAGTATTTCTTTAATAGATTGCGTCTGTTCCATCAAATTCCCCATAAAATATATTTTTACTTATAAAGTATAACAGATTATATTTATATATGCAAGAATTATTAAACCTAAAATGCAACAACTAATATAACAACTATTGACAAATATATGCTAATATGCTAATATAATGTGCAATAGATAATAAACAAGAAAAAGTTTTGAAGTCGAGCTATTGCGGTTCGACTTTATTTTTTTGCAAAAAAGGAGTACATAAATGAGTTACGATTTGATAATTGTAGGTTCAGGCCCGGCAGGTATTTTTACAGCCCTTGAACTCATCAAGCGTGGTACAAAGAAAAAAATGCTTTTAATTGAAAAGGGCAAGCCGGTTGAAAAGCGCCATTGCCCTAAAGCAGAAGTAGGCCACTGTGTAAACTGTAAGCCAAGCTGTGCTATTACAACAGGCTTTTCGGGTGCAGGTGCTTTTTCTGACGGTAAGTTAAGCTTAAGCTATGAAGTAGGCGGCGATTTGCCAATGCTTATCGGCGAAGACTTTGCACAGGAACTTATCAACTATACAGATAGAATTTATCTTGAATTCGGTGCTGACACTAAAATTGAGGGTATTAACACAGGCGACGCAATCAAAGAAATCAGAAAAAATGCCATTAAGGCAGGCTTAAAACTTGTTGACTGCCCTATCCGCCATTTAGGTACTGAAAAGGCACAGGAACTTTACCTTAAAATTCAAAACTTCCTTGCAGATAACGGAGTAGATATGATGTTTTCAACAGAATGTAAAAACATCATTATTGAAGACAGTGTTTGCAAAGGTGTAATTATTGATGACAAGGGCCAAGATGTAATTATTAACGCACCTGAAATAGTTATTGCAACAGGCAGGCGCGGTGCAGATTGGCTTGACAAGCTTT
>ERZ791864.762-NODE-762-length-28674-cov-3.468814_pt1 | contig 28674 bp, 21 predicted proteins | sample MGYA00510282_ERZ791864 | MGnify/ENA primary metagenome ERZ791864 (study PRJEB30046, sample SAMN00792087) | human gut metagenome | study: EMG produced TPA metagenomics assembly of the A metagenome-wide association study of gut microbiota in type 2... | reverse complement strand
CGTTTTATTTTACCCTATCGTTTTTTTGTTGTTTCAGAAATGCAAACAGCCTGCCAGGAAAACGCTCCCCAGCAGGCTATTTTTGCTTGGTAAAGCCGAAAAAATCACGCATTTTCGGCGTTTTTCCAAAAAGAAAGCACTGCACAATTGTATCATTTGTGCAGTGCGGTTATGGTTGCGGGAGCCAGATTTGAACTGACGACCTTCGGGTTATGAGCAGCTCTAACGCAAGTGAAAAATCCCATGCAACACAATCATTTTCAGACTTCATATATCGCTTTTGCCGACGAGATGACGACGCAGATGTCGACTTAAGCAGTACAATGACAAAATGAGGCACACACTTTCCGCTGTTCCTTGAAAAGTGTTTCTACAAACACGGGAAATATTTTTGAATGAACAGTTCTTGCTATCTAATAACAGCCAGTGAGAAAAGTGATGTGTCTTTACACAATGCTTTTAAAATATGCCTTATCAATCCCCCACATTCAAAAAAGCCGCAAATCCAGTTGCTTTTTCCGCAGGGACATGGTATAATAACAATAACAAGGATTCCGGTAAAATTGCAGAAACAAGCAGAGGTGAGAACATGAAACACAAACCCTTGCCGATTGGCGTAGAGGATTTCAAGCGGCTGGTGGACAACGAGTACTACTTTATCGACAAAACGCTGATGATAAAGGAACTCCTGGAAAACAAAGAAACGGTTAATCTTTTCACCAGACCGAGAAGATTCGGCAAAACACTCAACATGAGTATGCTGCAGCGATTTTTTGAGGCAACTGAGAAAAGCAACGCCTATCTCTTTGACGGCTTGAAAATCGCAGCATATCCGGAGTATATGGCGTATCAGGGAAAGTATCCGGTAATCAGCGTTTCGCTGAAAAGCATGAAACAGAAAAACTTTACGCTTGCATTTGAAACCTACAAGTATCTGATAAAATCTGAATACAGTAGACACAAAGATTTTATTTTCAGTAAAAATGTTTTGGACGAGGAAGAAAAAGCAAGATTTCTTTCCTTTATCCAAGTGGATGCCACAGAAACCATGTATAATCAGGCAATTGGATTTCTTTCCAACTGTCTGAAAAAGGCATATCAGCAGAACGTCATCATTCTCATTGACGAGTACGATGTACCGTTAGAGAACGCCTACCACGAAGGCTTCTACGATGACATGACCAACCTGATTCGCAGCTGTTTTGAGTCTGCGTTAAAAACCAACCCCTCGTTGGAATTTGCGGTTCTGACAGGCTGTCTGCGGGTGTCCAGAGAGAGCATTTTCACAGGCTTGAACAACCTGAAAACTTACTCCATCACAAAAAACAAATTCTCCCGGTATTTCGGATTTACCCAGGAAGAAATGAAAGAAATTCTGCAAACCTTCTCCCTGGAACAGTATGCCGGAACAATTGCAAAATGGTATGACGGTTACCGATTCGGACTGACAGAGATCTATAACCCGTGGAGTGTTCTGAACTGCATTGACTCCTACCTGCAAAACGATATGGTTGCCTGTGAGCCTTACTGGTCGAACACCAGCTCCAATCGGATTGTCAAACGTCTGATCGAAGAATCCAACGAGCGTACCAAATCTATGGTGGAGGAACTCATCAACGGCACGCCAATTCACACCCAGATTTTTGAGGACGTGACCTACGGTACGATCGATGTCAACCAGGATTACATCTGGAGTTTTCTGCTGTTCACCGGCTATCTGAAAATCATCTCCTGTGAAACGATCGGTGATGAAACCTACTATGACATGGTGATTCCAAATGTGGAGATCAAGAGCATCTACAAGAACACCATTCGCTCGTGGTTTATCGACCACGTCAACCGTGACAGCCGAACAGACATTCTGGAATCTGTGATTCATGCAGATGCGGAAAAGTTAGAGGATTTACTCTGCACCTGGCTGACCAACACCATCAGCTGCTTTGACGAACAGGAGAACTATTATCACGGTTTCGTAACAGGACTGGTTTCCGGATTCAGCGGCTATATGGTGGTTTCTAACCGAGAGTCCGGCAACGGACGGTTTGATCTGGTGGTAAAGCAGCGTTCCAGATGGCATCACGCTGCAATTCTGGAATTTAAGGTTGTAGAAAAGTATAACCAGATGACAAAAGCCTGCGAAGATGCCCTCAGGCAAATCGAGGAAAAAGACTACGAGGCAAGTCTGCGGGACGAACAGTATGAAAACATCGCAAAGCTTGGAATCTGTTTCTGCCAGAAACGGTGCAGGGTAAAATCCGGCGGTGTGGATCATTTTGAATATTGAATCATCGAGAGCATATCACTTCTCACACTTCAAGAAGATGATAAGGCAACCAGCCTGAGATTCCAATTGTAGAGTCTCAGGCTGGTTTTATTTTTTTATGCAGTGAGAAAAGTGATGTGATCTACTCATACTGCTTTTTAAAATCGCATATTTGTTCCGAAAATTCAATTTATAAAACCCAAATTATTTCTTTGTAAATTGAAGAACAATTTGTATCAAGCCGATCTATATTCTAGTTTTTTAGAATTATATTTAATTTAGTCCCGATTCAGTAGTGCATTGCTCTAAATCGTAACCGCCAACCACACCCAAACGTTGATTCGGCACTAAAAAAGCGATAAAATAGTTCCAAAGGGATTTACCCCGAAAGGAGCTGAGAATATGCCAACGATCAGAGAAGTAAAAACCGAGCTTCGTCACAGGGAGTGGGCAGAGCAGATACAGGAATGCCAGAGCAGCGGTATGACCGTAACAGCGTGGTGCAAGGAAAAGGGGATCAGCCAGCACACATACTACTCACGCCTGAATGTGGTGAGAAAAGAACTGCTGAAACGAGCGGAATTGCCCTTGCAGCAGATCGTACCGCTGAGTGTTTCTCAAAGCGTCACCTGAATTACCTTTTGTGCGAAAGCTGGTTCTGCCTTCTCTGGCTCAGCACCTTCAGAAGAACAGCTTGACAGCATCATGCCGTGGAGTGCTACTCTGCCTGAAACCTGCCACAGAACATATCATCAGATCGTTGAAAACATGGCTGAGGTTAAGTGACAGCTTCTCATCCACAGTATTTCATAGTAACTGACAGTATTTCACCGCACAGTAATTCACAATAACTCACTGCAATTCATTGTGATGAAACGAATACGGGATTTGAGCCGAGGTTGATCTCGGCTCATTTTTTGCCCGCTGGTCTAGTTGGCGGTTACATTATAATTGCAATTTGCTGACATATGGGAGCAACTAGGGTGTGTCGATACTCATTGCGTATCTGATGCACAATCTTTGCACAGTATTGCCATAGATTTTTTTGTATATTCCTTGACAACCAGATATTTTTATGATATACTAAAACCGTTATATATATAACATATGATTAGAGGGTGGTAAATTTGAGAAAGAAAGTCATTTTAGTCCTGCTTGCAGGCTGCCTCTGCTGTTCCACAGCGGCGATGGTGTCCTATGCAGAAACGCCTGCTCACGCACTGACGATCATTGCATCTGTAACAAATCTCTCCGTTTCCAAGAACACCATTGCAGTGGGAGAAAGTGTTCAGCTGGAACTGGAATGGAGTACTGGTGCAAAACAGTCTGTTTTTTATTCTTCCAGTGATGAGAATGTCGCCATTGTCGATCAAAATGGGCTTATCACAGGTGTTGGCAACGGCACAGCGACCATTACAGTAAGCCATTCCAATATTGGAACAGATAAGACCATTACCATAGATGTTTCAGATGACGTGGAGACAAGCAAGACCTATCAGACCTCCGAACTTACACTGGGAACAAAACTGAAAAAGTACGATACCCTGCACTACACAGGAGACGGAGCAGGGAGCTGTCTGAACGTTGTCAATACAAAGGGTGATTATGATCTTGTTTATCTGAACAGCGGCGATTATGTGCTTCCGTTTGATGCTGAAATTGTTGGAATTGACGGACTTGTTATGTATGTCGCCCCCGATATTGAGGGCGTGACTTATCTGGATGGCAGAACGCTTTCCGTCGGTGATACGATCGACAGAAATACTCATCTGCTATGACTACCATATCAATGACCTTGTCCTTCCTGTATTTCTGCCGCAGTATTACAGCAAATACATCGGTGACGGCACGATCAGAGTCAAGGCGATTGACCATGACGAAAAGACGATCACTCTTGAATCTGTCGATGAATTCGACTGGCTGCCTGCTACAATGGATGATTATGAAGCATTCATTGCGAAAAACGGAAATGTATCCGTTCATGGCAACTATATCGTTTATTGTGATACCATCAATTATAGTATCGGTGATGAAGTGATTCTGGAGCAGCTTGGAACGGCGGAAATCAAAGAAGTAAAAGAATACAATATTTCTTCCGATGAGCCGTTTCCACCTGGAAGCCAAAGTCATGCTGTCTATGTATATGAAGCAGTATCTGCTGGCACAGTAAAAGTCACGATCTCTCAAGGCAGACCCTGGGATCCAGAGCAGACGAAAAACGTCAGAGATGTCGGTTATTATAAGATCGGTGAAGATATGTCCGTCGAAGAAATAGACGAATCTGAATTTTCTGAGCCTGTAAAGGGCGATGTCAATGCAGACGGGAAACTGAATGCCGCTGACGCTGTTATGCTCCAGAAATGGCTGACGGGTGTTCCCGATGCAACACTTTCCAACTGGAAAGCAGCCGATCTGTATGAGGATGGCGTACTGAATGCGTTTGACCTTTGCATGATGAAACGTGAGTTGATGCATCAAAACCAGTATGACGATACGCCTGCTTTATTTATCAATGATTATAGAATTATCGTGTCAGAAAATGGCTGGGATGGCGAAGATTACGAACAAGTAATCACCGCCAACGGAAATCGGTATTCAGCTCCATTGTGCAATTGTGCGTATCTCTCCGTTGATGACCACATGAACCACATCAAAGAAGATGGTGAAAAGGAATCGTACATCACAGATGCAGAGGTTTTGCAAGAGATCTCGGACTTCACAAAGAATGCAGTAAAATACAAGGGCTGCGAAATGAAAGCCTGGGACTTTGGTATAGCTGATTGCGGCGAACAAACACTCTATGTCCTGTATCATGACGAAGATGGCACAACACAGCAACTGGAACTCTGCCGATTTGGCGGCGACTGTGCATGGCTCGACAATGCAGAGGTACAGGAATTTGTAACAATGCTGATTGAAAAAGGTTATTTTGCAGAGAAAGATATGTTTGAAGCCTATTTGAAGAACTTGAAATAAGTCCAAGGCACTTGCAATACTGAATCCGACCGCTGGGTGCAATCTTTCTCCTCTAGGGAAACGCTGTACAGGAAATACCTTTTGACCAGATGGAGCTTACTCCATTTGGGGTCGGTGTACAAAAAGAAAGGTCTGCCTCTGAGAGCAGACCTTTCCTCTTGTCCGAAAACATCGTAATTTTGACAACACCGTACAAAGCCGACAGGTGGTCTTTGTGCGGTGTTGCTTTATCCGTGATTCTGGATAATATTGTTGAAGTAGCGTAACCGCCAACCAGACCCTAACGTTGATTCGGCACTAAAAAAGCGATAAAATAGTTCCAAAGGGATTTACCCCGAAAGGAGCTGAGAATATGCCAACGATCAGAGAAGTAAAAACCGAGCTTCGTCACAGGGAGTGGGCAGAGCAGATACAGGAATGCCAGAGCAGCGGTATGACCGTAACAGCGTGGTGCAAGGAAAAGGGGATCAGCCAGCACACATACTACTCACGCCTGAATGTGGTGAGAAAAGAACTGCTGAAACGAGCGGAATTGCCCTTGCAGCAGATCGTACCGCTGAGTGTTTCTCAAAGCGTCACCTGAATTACCTTTTGTGCGAAAGCTGGTTCTGCCTTCTCTGGCTCAGCACCTTCAGAAGAACAGCTTGACAGCATCATGCCGTGGAGTGCTACTCTGCCTGAAACCTGCCACAGAACATATCATCAGATCGTTGAAAACATGGCTGAGGTTAAGTGACAGCTTCTCATCCACAGTATTTCATAGTAACTGACAGCATTTCACCGCACAGTAATTCACAGTAACTCACAGCAATTCATTGTGATGAACCGAATACGGGATTTGAGCCGAGGTTGATCTCGGCTTATTTTTTTGCCCGCTGGTCTGGTTGGCGGTTACCAGCAATTTGCTTATACTGTGAATAATTAGTTGAAGGAATCCTTCTATCTTTTCAGAGAGTCCTGATATAATTTACATATCGTTATATTGCACAGAAATTATAAAAACATATAAATTTCTAAAATTCACAATATTATTAGATCTCACCTGTTTCAAATTCCTCACCAGCTTCTTCTGTTTCAGAAATACTTTCGGCTATATTTCTTACTGTCTGAAGTGTGAATATCTGCGGCAATGTAATATCAATACCCAGTTTTTCCTTGATCTCATTTATCAAACGAATCGCTGAAAGTGAATCACCACCTAAACTAAAAAATTCATCTGTTACGCTTACAGAACTGATTCTTAGAACTTTCTCAAAGCACGCTACAAGCTTTTCTTCAGTCTCATTTCGTGGCAAAAGCATAGTCTTATTGATACTATCGTTATACTTCAATGACAGCTCTAAAAGTTTTTTCCGGTTTACCTTACCATTATCCGTATAAGGTATCTCACCAAGAACGATTATTTTCTGAGGCATCATATAAGCTGGCAGTTTCTTTGCCGCATCTGAAATAAGTTTACTGCTTTCTGGTATTATTATTCTATTCCTACGACTCAAAGCAAAAATACAAGTCTCAGATGATGACATAAGTTCGTCATCAATAAGCGACGTAATTCCAAAACGATTTCCAAGTTTTTCAATCCACTTCTCCCTATCCAGTAGTGGAAGCTGCCTGTCACTTAATTCTCTGAAACCTTCTTCATAAAGTCCAGCTATGCACATTACTATGCTGCTATTCCAGTTTTGCTCAACCATTAATACGATACCATCTTGTTTCAGGAGAGTTTCTACATTTTTTAGTGACAAATCAACATCATGTGCCCTATGCAGCGTATTATCCGCTATGACTATATCATATTCAAACTGACAGTCACCTGCAATAGTTTCATTTATATCGAAATTCCTATAATTTACATTTATATTTTTCAGATTCTCAATTTCACTATTGAAGTAATAACGACTATTGTCCAGATAATCTATCTCACAGTCCTCATGAGCAAGTTTATTATCCAGATATTGTAACAGTTTTCCTTGACGTGTAGCAAGAACAGCAATCTTTAGCTTATCTCGTTTCTTTTTAAAACATTTTTCAATTGCATTACCGATAATATCATACCTGAACTGATTCCATGGCAGCATATCAGAAACAAATGAAACTGTTAGTTCATTATCCGGTGAAGCCAGAATATCAACAGCACTCTTGTTTCCATATAAAATATCTTTGATTTGAGAAGTATGCTCGTTAAGCATATTGAATACTTCTTTGTTATCATCAATCATGCTATCATTACTCTTAGATGCAATATCAGCAAGTATATCATAATATTTTTTATATTTTTCAGTAATGCATTCTTTAATTAAACCAGAATTTGATATAAGCTTTCTGATAAACCTGTCTGTCTGACTATTAACTGCCAAATAAAAGCTCTTAATAGTTTTCTCTGCCTCTTCAATACTGCTGCAGTTTGCAAAAAACTTACTCGAAGATAGCAGTAGCTGTTCTGTTTCTTCATTAGAAAGACTATCAACCTCGCTATTGTTGTTTTCATTTATCACCTTTGGTGTAATAAAGGCATATATCTTTTCATTTTCACTAAGAACACAGACAGCATCCTCAACAGAAATATCTTCTTTCAGTACCTGTTCTATCTCAGACAACTCAATCCGATATCCGTTGACCTTTACTTGAAAATCTTTTCGTCCAAGAAATTCTATACAGCCATTCTCTCTAAACATTCCAAGATCGCCTGTCCTATAAGTAGAAACGCCGTTATCATTAAAGAATGCTTCTTTTGTCTTTTCAGAATCGTTCAAATACCCATTTGCAACGCCAGCACCTTCAATAATAAGTTCCCCCTTAACGTACATGGGGCAAGATCTTCCTCGTTTATCAACGATTCTGAATAGCTGATTTGTAAGCGGATAACCATAGGGAATACTGTTCCACTCCTCATTAAGTGGCAAAACAACATTAAAATAATTAGACCAGATCGAAGCTTCTGTCGCACCTCCCAGAGAAACAAGTTTCGCATCAGAAAAAATGTCATAGAACTTCTCTGGAAGATCTAACGGTATCCAATCACCTGACAACAATGCAAGTCTAAGTTTATTCGCACTGATAGCTCCATTGCTTTCGATCCACATCAAAAGCATATTCATAATTGCAGGAACAGTATTCCATACAGTTACGCTATAAGTTTCGACAAGTTTCTTCCAGCTTGATGGATCACGTTTCATATTGTCAGCAATTGTTACAACTGCACCGCCAACTGAAAGCATACCAAATATATCATAAACAGACAGATCAAAATCAAGTGCTGAAATTGCTATGCTTCTGTCGCTTTCATTTACATTGTATCTCAAATTCACATCATGTATTGTATTATAAGCACTTTTATGCTTTATGACAACGCCTTTTGGTTCACCAGTAGAGCCAGATGTAAAAATAACATAGGCTGTACTATTAGGATTAGCCTTTGAGTGACTGACAGATCCACAGCTGTTGATATCTTCAATACAGATCACATTTGCACCCTTTGGGTACTCCACCTCACCGGCAAGTGCTCTGCTTGTTAAAACAGTTTTTATATTTCCCTTTCGGTAAATTGTTTCCGCTCTTTTCAACGGCTGATTTACACCAACGGGCACATATCCAGCACCTGCAGCAAGTACACCAAGAACTGCTACAATCTGTGATATGCCTTTATTCATCGTAACGGCCACAAGATCTCCTGTATCAATTCCATTTTCTTCAAGCAGACCCGCAAGCTTCATTGCTTTGTATTTCAACTCAGCATAAGTGATCTCTTTCCCCGTCAGGCCATCAACAAGCGCTGTATTATACGGCTTAGTTTCAGCAACGGTCAGAAAATCATCAATAAGTGTTTTAGATGCAATATCTTTATGTATAAAATGGAGATACGGTATATTATCAATCTTTTTTTCGAGATCCTTAAAGAATATTTCTTTCTCCCATGCGCTTTCATCACTACCAAGCAGTTCAATATAGCTCCTAAGACAATCAAACATTTCGCTGAGCATTCCATCCGGAAACAACTCATCCACACTGTCCCACTTAATAAATAATCCGCCATTTTTCAAATCGAATATCTGAAAATCTATCCATACCTGTGGCGTCTGTGAAATCATATATTCAAGGTCACCAAATGTCTCAACTATATTGTTACTTACAATAGGCTGACCAACATTATATGCAAATACGACATTTGATGACCTGTCATATTTTTTCATATCTCTCAGAACATTTACACCTGAATAATTCGAATGCTTGATTCTCTCATGAAAGTGCTTTTGATTTTCAGCAGCAGTTTGAATGAATGATCTTTTCTTAGAAAAATCAACATCAAAAATAAGGGTATTAGAAAAGTCAGCAATCACATCTTCCATCCATGGTTCATAAGTATTTCTATTGAATAACGGCATATTGATGTTGAATTTTTCACTTTCACTCCATCTATCAAGAACAGCAGAATATACCGTCAGCAGCACCATTGCAGGTGTTATGGAAGCAGACAAAGCTTTATTTTTTATCTTCTTCCATATTTCAGGAGAAATCTCACACGATCTCGTATTAAACCTGACTTTTTCAATATCCTCATCCCTTTTTCTTAGCGGTATTTGAGGATTATCAGGTAGGTTTTCTATTTGATTCAGCCAATATTCCCTGTCTTCTGGCTTATCATTTATAGAATTATTTTTCAGGTATTCCTTGAATGAAAATTCCGCAGTTTCTTTGGATAATTCTTCGCCATTATACAGTTTACAAAGATCTTCCATTATTTTCTGAAAACTAATGACATCGGCAATGACCAGAGAAACATCGTATATCAACTTCTGTATGCCATTTGAAAATTTCACAAGCGCGATTTCAAATGTCTGTGCATTTTCAATATCAAGTTTTCTGTGGGAAATGCTTTCTCGCAGTTTTAGGAAATCTGCTTCATCACTAACCTCATATACGCTGAGCTCTCTTGGAACAAAATCCTTGATCTCCTGCTGTTTTCCCTCGGGTAAAAACTTTGTATGCAGCATGGGATGATGCAACTGCAGTTTTTTATAGGCTTCATTCAATTTCTTCTCATCAATTGTTTTTCCGCTAAGTTCCAAATATGCGTGGCAATCCACACCGCCTAATTTCAATCCATCACGTCTACCGACAAAATATGCAAACTGAACTGGTGTAAGGTCATAAGGTTCATAGCGTTCCGACACTGTTTGCTTGCTTATATTTCTCTTCTTCCTAAGCTTGTTTATCTCTTTATGCCAATTTTCAATATATGGATTTTCGATAAGATCTGCAAATTTAACACGGCTTCCTTTTTTTCTGTACTCATTGACAATCCGCATTATATCAAGTGATTCTATTCCCTGCTTTATCAGATTTTCCTTTACATCTATTGTCTCATTGGATGGCAAAAGCGCCTGAACTGAGGATATTATCTCCTCTGGACTAAATTTATTCTCTTCCATTTTCAAACCTCCTTATTAGCAGCTCTTCTTTTTTCAAAAAACAGATTGGATGTATATTCTCTTGAACACTATCAATACACACGGAATAATATAAATCACCTTTATTGCCGCTTAGAAACTTTTTCTCCATAATTTCAAAACTTTCTTCTTGTATATATTCCGAAAAGTCAATGGCATTTAGTTTTTGAGTTAGGCCAAATCCCATGCATTTTGAATAAGCCTCTTTCAATGTCCATAGTTTAGTGAAATACTTCATATCATTACTGATGATGTTTCTCTCCTTCAGACTGAATATCGACTGCACAAGTATAGGATGTTGTATTATAGATTCTATATCACAGCCAACTCTATTACTATAAATACTGCACATCACACCTTTTCTTGTATGTGAAAGGTTAAATGAAAGATTACTGTCCTTAAAGTATGGCTTTCCAAGTTTATCTGTTAGCATCTCTGGCATTTTATCAATACCATATTCCTTTTTCACAGCATACACAAGCAATAGATAGGCTATCAATGAGATCTTCTTATCAATCATAAATCTATATCGCATCGATTTCTCTGCCCTTTTTTCTGATACATACTTTATTTCTTTAAAATATTCCTCATCTGTAAAATCTTCAATATTATCGAATATATATGTCATATCATGCTATTTTTTATATTGTGTATTATATACTTTTTAACTGCTTCTGCACTTTCCTTATAAGCAAAGAAATGTCCCCCTCTAAATTTCTTGAAATCAAGTGTATTCTTCGTAACTTTCTGCCAGTTCTTCATTTTTTCTACATCAGTTAACGCATCCATATCACCACACATTGCATATATGGGACAATTGACAGTATTCCCATCATAGAGATAATTCTCCGATAGTTTATAATCCAAAAAAATTATTGGCAAATAAAAATCCATGAATTGTTTGTCATCAAGCAATTCTTTTGGTGTATCTCCAAGTCTCAGAAGTTCATCTTTCAAGCTACTCATTCCCATACTTGTCCTATATGGTGAAGGATCGTCATCCGCCGGTGCCTGTCTTCCAGCAACAAAAAGTCCATCCACTTTTTTATTGTACTTATTTTCAAGTGTCTCTGCAAGACTAAACGCCAACGCAGCACCTAAGCTGTGACCGTATATAAACACTTTATCCTTTGCAGCATCAGCAATAACCTGTTCTGCAACTTCACCAACCAACCCCGAAAAATCAGTTCGGCATTTTTCACCTATTCTTTTACGGTGTCCCGGCATCTCAATTGGTATTACTTCAATTTTTTCGTCAAAATTTATCCAGTCCTTAAAAACAAGTGAACTTCCGCCGGCATGATTAAAGCAATACAATTTGCAGTTACACTCATTATTTTCCGTTTTATACGGAAACCATACATTCGGTTTCAATTTAAAAGCTCCTTTATATAGTCTGAGGATGCTCTCACTGTTGAATAGTTAAGCATCTGCGTAAGTATGCTGTCAAAGGGAACTTTGTCGCCAAATTTCTTATTCAGTTCAGTTGCAGCGGTTATCATCACAACAGAATCAGCGCCAACATCATAGAGATCCTCATCTGCATCTATTTCAGCAACATCAAGTACTTTTTCCCACACTTTACTTACCGTTTTCAAGATGCCATCAGCAGAACCAGCTTTTTCAGACAGTTTATTATTTTCCTTTATGTCATTCATTAACCTTGTAATAATTTGTGCCGATTGTCTGCGGTCAACCTTGCCATTTGCTGATAAAGGCAGAGTATCTGTAAAGAATATTTTTTTGGGGTACATATACTTCGGTATCAATCTGCTCACATCATTCAAAACTTTCTTTTCCGACAGTTCTTTTTCGTCACCAACAATCAATGAACATATCGTTTTTTGAGAGGCTTTGAGTTCAACGGCAACAGCAATACAATCCTTAACATAATTAAGACTTTTCAGAGCATTTTCTATCTCACCAAGTTCAATCCTATACCCATGGACTTTAACCTGATTGTCGATTCTTCCAAGAAATTCTATATTTCCATCCTTAAGATATCTGCCATAATCGCCAGTCTTATAGAGACGCTCGCCATTCTTATATCTGACAAAACTCTTCTCTGTGATTTCTGGGGCATTGTAATACTCTTTAGCAAGTCCTTTTCCTGAAATATAAAGCTCACCTTTTACACCAAGTGGGCACTCGTCCATTTTTTCATTGAGTATCATGAATCCTTGATTGGCAAGAGGTTTTCCATAAGGTATACTCTGCCACCAAGTCTCTTTGTTTTTATACTCATAGAAAATCGACCATATTGAGGCTTCTGTCGCTCCACCCAAGCTAATAAATCTCGTATTCGGTGCATAAGGCTTCAGGTCATCAAAAAGGTCAATATCTATCCAATCACCTGAAAGCATTACCAGCCGTGGAAATCTGCTGTTTTTTACTTCTTTTGAACTTATGTAATTATAGTACATCTTCATAAATGCTGGCACGCTGTTCCAAACTGTTATGTCTTCATTTTCAACAAGATCATCCCAATATGAGGGATCGATATATCTTTCCGTTTCAGGATATATAATCTTTCCGCCAACTGAAAGAAGTCCGAATATATCATATACAGAAAGATCAAACCATAGATTTGAAAGACCCAACACAGCATCATATTTTGTAACATTAAATCGCCTATTGATATCTTCTATGGTATTGACTGCACCTTCGTGTGTTATAACAACCCCCTTTGGTTTTCCGGTAGAACCTGATGTATGTATAATATAGGCTTCATCGCTTAACTCGTTTATACATCTTAAAGAAGAAATACTTCCTTTTCCAACTTCGTCTATATTTATTCTTATTACATCAATCGGGAGATTCTCATTATATGAGCACATTGTTATTACTTTTTTTATATTGCAGTTAGATATTATCTCATCACGTCGCTCTACAACACCGGATGCATCTATTGGAACATATACGCCTCCGACAGATAAAATTCCAATAATAGCATACACCTGATAGTATGATTTCGGCAATATAATACCTATTTTCTCATTGATTAAAACACCAAGTTCGCTCAGTTTTTCTGCAATTCCTGCGCTGTATTCTCCCAGTTCTTTATAAGTTACTTTCTTGTTTCCTTGCTTAATCGCAATGCACTCTGCGCTGTCCTTTATACGCTCAATTATTTTGCTGTGAATTAATTGCGAAGGCAGTTCAATTTCTGTTGCATTTGCAGCATTAATGATCTTTCTATCCTCATCAGGTAAACTGATAATATCTGTTTTCTCCCAAAATGAATCATCATCTGCTAGTCTATCAACCAATTTTTCAAACACAGCAAACATTTTTTCAACTGTACCTGCTGGGAATATTCCTTGTCTTACATCCCAGTTAATACTTAATCCAAAATTGTCGTCCATTGCCTGGCAATCAATAAAAACCTGTGGCGTACTGCTCACACAGCCATCAGTCATGCGCCCTTTTAATGAAGTGTGTATCTGACCGATAGATGATGTAAAAACATATGGGAATAATGCCATATCTGAATTCTTTGACTTTGCATATTCTCTTACAACTTTAACGCCTGAAAACAGTCTGTGGTCAATATCTGTAAAGAGCTCATTACCAATTGCCAAGCAGTACTCACAATATTTCTTTTTTTCTCGCATATCAACTGTAAGAATATTTGTAGTTGTAAAATCTCCAATAATTTCACTAATTTTTTCATCAGCATTCATTCTGTTGAGCAATGTCAAATTCAATGAAAAATTGGAATTATCAGACCACTTTTCAAGTACTGCTGAATATGCCGCAATAAGAGCAACTGTCGGAGTCACCTTGTATTTTTTTGCTGTTTCTTTAAATCTGAGATATCTGTCAAGATTCATATTATACTTGAATCTTCTAAAGCATGGCTCCGCTGAAGAAGAATTGCTCAGTATATCAATTGTCGGTGCAGGCGGTATACTTTTAATTTTCTCAAGCCAATATAACTTGTCTTTCTCATATGCAATACTGTCTGTATACTTTTCATATGCTGACATATATTTATGAAACGTGAGTTCTATCGGCTTTTCTGGGATATTATCAGATGCATAATATCTTGTTTCAAACTCATTCAGAAGCATCATAACACTTGTCCAGTCGGCTACAATAAATTCGATAGTCAGCTGCATATATGAACAATTCTTAAGTTTTACAACGGATACTGCAAAAGGATAATCATTTCTCAGGTCAAACTGTACCCTCGCGGCTTTTTCTCTAAGCGTAGTCAGTTCCGTTTTCAATGCTTCATCATTTAAAGCACTGAAATCATAAAAATCTACTTTGAATTTCTTTTTGTCAGTAATGACCTGATAACCATCAAGTGTAAATGACGCTCGAAGCATTTCATGACGTGCAATGAGTTTTCGCCATACCTGTTCACATCTTTCAGGATCCATTTCATCATATTCAAATTCAAGAAGTATCTGACAAGAAACAGAACCATACTTTATATTATTTCTCCCTAAGATATAAGCAGCCTGAATATCTGTCAAAGGAAATTTCTCGTAGACAGATACTTCGGTGTCTTTCAAAATATCCTGCATTGTAAGCTTAGCTCTGTCAAGGTACTTCAATACTTCAGATTTATTGTCCTTCAGAAATGCTTTGTCCTCTTCACTTAAGCTTCCTTTTGCAGCTTTAAAAGCTATTTTTCCGGCATTTGACTGAAGCGATATACCTTTATTTTCAATCTCAGCTAACCTTTTAGCTATTCTATTCCCCATTATCTACCCGACTCCTTCTGATAGCAGAAACAAACACTATTCATACAGCTACTACGCAGTTACTAATTTTGCTGTTCCAGATTCAATCATCTTTTTCAATTCCGGTTTATTAACCTTGTTTATATTGGTCAAAGGAAACTCCGTCATTGCCTTAATATCATCCGGGACTTTATAGCTTGCAAGTCCCTCATTTCTCAGGAAATCTATCAGTTCCTGATATTTCAGTGTATCCGAATTATCTTTATAGATAATACAAGCGCATATTTTCTGACAAAGTATCTCATCATCAATTCCTACAACAGCCGCATCCCTGATCTTTTCATTTTTGCAAAGAAGTTCCTCGACTTCTGACGGCATTATCTTCTCACCAGCTCGATTGATTTGTTCTTTAACTCTTCCAGCAAGACGATAACGGTTATCTTTGTCTCTCATTGCCTTGTCACCTGTAAGATAAAAACCCTCTGCGTTAAAACTTGTTTTGTTTGCTTCTGGTGCTTTATAATAACCGTCAATAGTATAGGGACCGCGGCAAATTACTTCCCCGTACTCGCCGTCCGCCACGTCTTTGCCATTTTCATCAACAATCCTAATCTCTGTTGCATCATCAATCGGTCTTCCCTGGCACATTTTTACCACATCATTACTATCATCAACTTCTGTAATGAACATGAGTCCTTCAGTTGTACCATATACCTGATTTAATTTGCATGGATATTTGGCCATAATTTCGTCTGCTTGTGCATCCTGAAGCATAGCTCCTCCAACTTGAAGCAATCTAAGCGACGACAGATCATAATAATCGTCATCTTCAAACAAACTGATACACATCAATGCCATAGTCGGAACAAGTGCCGTTACAGTAACACCATATTCAGTTATAAGATCAAGTATCTCATCAGGACTTGAATGCTTGCACAATACAACAGTTCCGCCTGCCCTAAGTGTCCCTAGTATACCTGGGCAGCATAATGGAAAATTATGCTCACCGGACAGCGCTACAAGATACACATCATCTTCTGTCATACGGCATCTCTCAGCACACTTTATCATATTATAAATATAATCAGTATGAGTGCGAGCAATCAGCTTTGGTATGCCTGTCGATCCTCCACTCAAAAGCAAATGCGCCGTGCTGTATCCATCAATTTCCGGTAAATCACCTTCATCACTCTTTATATCTGACAGATTTACATCTCCACCTTTTCCATCAACAATAACGTATTTCAGACAATCAAACTCACTCTTCATCTTCTGGGCAAGTGCGACAAAATCAAATCCCTGGAATTTTTCAGGTACAATATAAGCGACCGCATCAGTTGTACTTATCATTGATCTTACTTCTTTTTCACGATGCGCATAAAGTGCAAGTATTGGAACCGCTCCAACTTTATATAACGCAAATAGTGTCACAGGATATGACATTACATTTGGCATTTGTAATACGACTTTGTCACCAGCTTTTATGCCAAGTTTTAAAAAGCCTCTCGCTACCTTTTCGGTCTCAATGTCAAATTCTTTGTATGTAATTTCACCTGACTCGGCTATGAAAGCTACCTTATCTTGATATTTTTTTGCCCAACGACGAAGCTGTTCACCGATTGCAACGCGCTCCCATCCATCTAAGCGTTCATACATTTCCAAATTCTTTTTATACATTTTTATTCCTTTCATATGTGAGAATTACTCACGATTATCCTTAAGACTCTCTGTCATTTCTACCTTACCAACCTTTCTCCTGAGTAAAAGAAGTGAAACAACATAGCTCAAAAATACAAGAACAAAATATTTTACGCAGGTAAGCGCACTAACTTTTGCAGCAACATACGCATTAAATGTTGCTGCGTTTGCCTGGAAATAAAGTTCCACAAATACATAACCGGCAACAAGTCCGAGCACTGCGGCAATTGGAATTACAAAATGATATATGTTTATCATAAGTTTATTTATTTCCTTATTTCTGTATCCAAGAACTTTAAACATTGAGATAGATGCTTTGCTTTCGGATATAAGCATATTAATCATTATATAGATAACAAATACACAAATGATAACACCAAACGGAACCATTACAAATATTTCTTGTTTCATCATTTTATACACTTCATATATCTGATCGCGCAGTGATGATTTTGTAATAATCTGACTCGTCTCACTGCCAGGGTAATGCATATCTTTATCAGATAGGAGCAAATTGTAGCTTCCTTCCGGAATGCTTGTTATTTTGTAAACATTTTCGGGTGAAGTGTATATTGCGTTCTGAGCATTGTTATCGATGATGCCGTCAATCTTTATTGTTGTTTCTTCAAGAGTAGCAACATTCTTTATAGTAAGTTCTTCTCCCTTTGAAACACCATAAATGACAGATCCCATTTTTGTAATAAAATATTCGCCGCTTTCAATATCCGCTTTTTCGCCGCTGACGAGATCGTAGTTTATGAGGTCATTTTCTTTCATTCCCATAAGTGTAGTGGCTTTTCCGTCTTCGCCGCTTTCAAATATTGAATAGACGATTTTAGCACCGCTTTCAGGCTCATCTGTTCTCAGTTCACTAAAATAGTATTGATATTCCATATCTCCTATCTGTTCGACTGAGTCATTTACAAAGACCTTGAGTGAATCAACAACACCATAAGTATAGAGGAATATAAGACTTCCGAAGCATATTCCCACAATAATAAGAATTGTTCTTACAGGCTTCCCAAAAATAGAACGCAGTCTATATTTAGTTGTAAGACTAAGCTTTGATTTTTCCATTCTAAACTTATTTTTTCTGTTTTTATCATCAATTCCTGTTATCATTGAGATAGTTTTTTGGCGAAGTGAAATAATAGCTGTTAAGAATACTGACGCTGTAAATAACACAAATGGTACAACAAATGATATAATGACACCTATTGGCTCGAGTCCATACTTTACAGGAAGCGGTTCGAGCTTTATAAAACACATAGGTATGAGGATATTCTGCATAGGTACACTCAATACAACACCAATAATGCTTCCTATAATAGATACAATTATTCCAAGTACACTATAATGTGCCGCAAGCTGGAATTTATTATATCCTAGTGCAGAAAGTATACCTATAAATTTCTGCTCAGATTTTATCTTTCTTTCCAGAACAACAGCTATGATTATCATGATCAGGAAAAATACTATCGGAACGATAACATCACGTATATCCTTTGTCATTGTAAGCATGCTGTCTGCTGAACTGATACGATTATTGTTTTCCTTGCTCGTATAGGAAGCAACCATTGCCCTTTCATTAAGTCCTTTTCTAAAATCTTCGATATTGCTCTTGCTATCATTGCCATATCTAACACTGTAGTAGCTTATCTCGTCTTCTGTGTAATCATTCAACACTCTGCTGTACTCATCTTCTGTGAGCATAGCAATAGCAAAACTTTCTGGAGTAGAAAAGCTTCCATTTATATCCTTATAAACACTTATGTAATCGGGCTTGTCAAAGGCACCTGTAACTTTGTAGGATTTACCATTAAATGTAAACTCATCGCCATCTGAAATGGAATTTTCCTGCATATATGATCTACACAAAAGCATCTCATCATCAGATGAAATATCTTTACCATATGTAACTCTGTACTTGTTTATCTTGTCGGACGGCCGAAACAATCTTATGGTATCCTTATTGCCGTCATTGTCATCATTTTTGATATCAATATAAGCCTGCTGTTCAAGCGACAGGTCATATTTGTCTTCAAAGTAGCTTATGTCCTCGTCACTCAATGACTTGTAAACATTAAACTGAGCGTCCTCACTAAAGCACTCTTTCCTAAAATCCTTTATGTAGGAATTCATACCTTCAAAACCGCAGGACATCGTCAAATATACCATAATGCTCACGGCTGTCAAAATAATGATACTCACATAAAATGAAAGGTTACTTTTTATATTTCTGCTATATCTTTTCTTTAAAACCATCATCTATCACCTTCTCAGAATACAATATCTTTTGAACTTACACGCTCTTTGTTTTCTGTGACTGATCGGATATTTCCATCCTGTACTCTAATAATAACATCCGTCATCTGAGAGATCGCCTCATTATGTGTTACTATAATAATGGTAGTGGCATACTTTTCATGTATCTTTTCAAGAAATCCCAACACCATTCTTGATGATTTGGAATCCAGCGCACCGGTCAATTCATCACAAAGCAGTATTTTAGGATTTTTCACCAATGCTCTTGCAATAGCAACTCTCTGCTGTTGTCCGCCTGAAAGTTCTCTTGGAAATCTTCCAGCATAGTCTTTTATGCCTAGTGCTTCAAGCATCTCATCAATATCAAAAGGATCATCTGATATATCCTTAACAGATTGAACATTTTCTCTAACTGTTAAATCCGGTATCAGATTGTAAAACTGAAATACAAAGCCCACTGACTTGCGTCTGTATTCACACATCTGTTTTTTTGACAACTTTGTAAGTTCTGTACCGTCAACTGTAATCGTTCCAGAATCAATATTATCAAGCCCCCCGAGCATATTTAAAATTGTACTCTTGCCAGAGCCAGACGGTCCAAGTATCGCATAGATTTTTCCTTTTTCAAGAGAAAGATTGATACCATCCATTGCGTTCACTTGCGCTTCGCCTTTTCCGTACGATTTTTTTGCATTTTTTATTTCAATAAACATAACAATTCCTCACATTACACGAATAGTTTTTTATAACCATAAATTTTTAAATGATGAGCTTATTGCAACTTCTTTAATATCAAATACATCACTCTCATCAAGATATTCCTGTATTTTCAAGAGTATCTCCTGCTCTGCAAATTGATAACCGAAGTACATACCCGTTCCGATATCGGAATTTAAAACTCTGTCTCCAATAACAGCAGCTGAAATGGAACATATTTTATTCATATTGCTAAATGACAAAACAAATCTCACACACTTTTCAACATTATCTTTGATTCCGATAACATCTCCAAACATTGCTGAATATAGCTTTCTATCCGAATCAGCTCTTTTACTGCGTTCCTTAGCGACAAAAGCGCTCATTTTTTCCTGATCGCCTGAATCTACGATGCCAATAAGTTTTAGAAAAAATGTAAACTGCGAAATATTTTCATAAGCATTGAACCATTTCAAACAGCTTACATTCATTCGTTCAGCAAGATCTATCATTTCATCTGACAAATATGGCTTCAGAAACACTTCATTTCCTATAATGGACAACATAAACCTCTTTCGTGGGTTAATTGTCAGTCTCTCCGCCTTTCCATTATTGTAATATGAGTCACCATATCCCGATTGTTCAGAAGAGAGAATAATGTCTGTCAAAGCACGCTCGGAGCAAAGTACTGTGCCTCCCTGAAAAAGGATCATACTGTCCACTTTATCAAAATATTTTTCAACAATGAGTTTGGGAAGGATTGCGGAAAGTCCGGGGATAAATCCGCAGGATGTAATATATGTTCCGTTTTTAGGCAATTCAGATGATACGATACAGTCTGTTAAGTCAAGATAAATACACCCTGCTTCACCAGCAGTTCTCGCAATACTATGCGAATGTCTGTATGCTGGAGCTATGCAGTTTATAATCATATCACAAACTGAAGCGAACTTTTTCAGTTTTGCGGTATCATTTATATCAAATATGATTTGTTTGAAATTCTCATGCTCTGTAAGATCAACTATTTCATGTCTTTGAACACCGTATACAATATAATCCTTTTTGAGAAAATATTCTGCAATTCCCTTTCCTATTTCTCCGCTGCAGCCAATAATTCCAACTGTCATTTTTTCACCGTCAATCTAAAAGCATGTCTATTGTATCTTTTTCAAAAAGATCTGCTATCTCTATTTTTTCGCCAGTCTTTTCTTCGTACATAAGAAAAACCTTATTAGCAACGAAAGAGTTGCCGCCAAGATCAAAAAAAGATTCATCTGTGCCCGGAAGTTCTTCAAGATCTAAAGCTTCCTTCCATATTTCCTGCATAATTTTTTTGTTTTCCATTTTTTCAATACTTCCTTTCAGTAATTGTTTACTTAACACTTTCATCAACTGCTATGCAATATTCCTCAAATGTCATATCCTCACCTGATAATGCCTTATTTGCAATAATAAAAGCATTTCTCATTCTTTCCAATACTTCACCGCTCATAAGGTCGTTATCAAGTCCGGCCATAAGTGCGAGTTCGTTACCAGATTCATATGCATCAAGCGATAAAGAAGTCCAATGGAATGGTTTTACAAAGTCATCAATATTGTCATACGGCTTGGCGACAGCCTTTCCAAACTTGATATTCTTGAAGTCATCACCAAAGTTCTGATAGGACAGAATAAATTCTGTACCATGTCTAAACAGATCGTATAAAGCCACATCTTTTTTGCTCTCGGCAAGATATCTTTTCTTGCAGCGAACAGCCATTTCCTGCATGGAATCATTACACTCAAAGATATTTCTATCCATATACCCTGTCAGAAATTCTCCTATTGATGAAATATTTTTCAGCTTACGGACACCAACTGCCACTCCGATAAGTGAATCATTTGCCTTGTATGTTGCTGCGACTGCTGCATGGAACATAAATAAAGTGCAGTGAAAAAGGCTCATCTTATTGGAACGTGCAAATTTTTTAAGTGCTGAAGCATCAAGTGTTACAAGTTCTCTATAGCGGCTCTCGGTTGCTCCACACTTTGAGTAATCAACTGGTGGTACGTAATCTTTTATAGACGCTGCAAGTTCTGCTCTCATTTTTTTATATTCTGGATCCTCTTCGAGCTTATACTGTTCTTTGATATAATCAAGAAAACTTGACATTGGCTGTAACGGAATCCCATTATATCTCAAAACAATGCGAGTAATCGCGTTTATAACGCTTAATCCATCAGCGAGCACATGACTCATTCCGAACCAAAGGCTATGCTCTTTATCGCTATACCGATAAAGGATACAACACCATTTAACATTACCGTCTGGAAGATACTCTATCTTTCTTGTGGCTTCAAAGAAATCATTTTTTACGTACTCTTCTTTTTCTTCATTGGTTTCACCAACAGCTTCTCTTACATCAAGTGTATAAGTATAGCTATCGAGAACTCTTTGATAAAGCTTATTTGTCTTTTCATCGCGTTCAAAGACAAATCGCATAGCATCACTTTCTTTGACAAGCTTTTGAATTGCTTTTTCTAATTTTGCAAAATTAAGCACGCCCTTGATAAAAATGCCACAGGGTGAAATTAGAGATGTGTCATCTCCCCTTGTCAACGAAATTGTAACTTCCTGCAATCCAAAAAGTCGATACCTATTATCCATCATATACCTCCCAAATTATTTTTGATATACGTATTGAGTCTAGCGAGTACAAATTCTTTATTACCGTACTCATTAAAATAATAATGGCCACCATGAACCTGCTCGTAAAATGCACTCTTCGAAGTGTAATTTTTCCAGTCAGCAATACCACTTTCTGTTATAAATTCATCTTCCGTTCCGGTCAGACAATAGATATTGCAGCCAAGCTTCATTGGATCTGATTTGTCAATATGCTCAAACATTTTCAAGTCGCCCCTAAATACGGGCATATAATAATTGATAAAATTCTGATCTTTGGCAAAGTCTGCTGATACAGTCCCTTGTTCTACCATCCGCTCCGCTAAAACAGCATCAGTGGCCTCATTTCCATCATTGTCATAAAGTGCCTTATAACAGTCGTATGATCTTGGAGAATTCATACTCGATGTTACAAATGCAAGCGGAAAGCATCCATATTTCTTGTAAATGCACTTCGCAGCTTCATACGCAATAATAGAGCCTGTACATTGTCCAAAAAGCACAACAGGCTTTTCAAATAACTCTGGAGCATCATCAACAAACTCTCCTACCATTTCTTCAACCGAAGCCGGTATAGGTTCACTTTTTCGTATTTCTCTGCCAGGATACAAAACAGGACAAACATTTAAGTACGCATCAAAATACTTTTTCCATGGTGCAAAAAAGCTTGGGCTTCCACCTGCATAAACAAACATAAGCAAATTCACCTTTGCTTCATTCCTGTTTGTGCTATGAACTATCCATTTTTTTTTCAAACAATACATCTCCTTTTGATCTCTTTCCACGTAGAATATTATTCTGAAGCCATAGGTTAGATCGAACTAACTTGCACACAATAGCATAACCGCACCACCAGTAGTTTTGATTCATTAGGAGTAAAAACTACACTGATACGGCTTATGCAAACAGTGTTATAGAACACTAACCAAATAATATTATATCATCTTAAATGTGAGCTTGTCAATAGAAAAAACGCATTTTTCTATATATTTATCCTTAGTAAGACAAAGTTTGTATCTTTTTTATACAATATTACCGATGTCATGCATAATAATTGTTTAATTACACAAATATATTTTATAGTAATTGACAGCGTGAAATAATAGTGCTATAATTTTAAGTTAGTCCTAACTAACAATTATTCAATTAAATTTGATGCATTGATAGAATCCAAAAGAATACTCAAAAAAATAAAGGTGATGTTGTATGACTAAAATTGCAATAGTTACCGGTGGAAGCAGCGGCATTGGAAAAGATGTTGCTGCTCAGCTGAGTACGAACGGTTACAAGGTTTATGAGTTTTCACGAAAAGGTGTCAGCAAAAACGGCATCGAACATTGTACAGTTGATGTTACAAATGAAAAACTCGTTCAAGAAATTGTGAATAACATTTTTGAGCATGAGCAAAGAATTGATCTCGTTATAAATAGTGCTGGTTTTGGAATGTCAGGCTGTTGTGAATTTACCAGCCAAGCAGATGCGCTTCATCAAATTGAAGTCAACCTTATCGGCACAGCAAATGTTGCTAACGCAGTTCTCCCATATATGAGAAAAAAGGGTACTGGCAGAATCATCAATATTAGCAGTGTTGCAGCTGTTATGCCTCTTCCCTTTCAAGTATGGTATTCTTCCAGTAAAGCAGGTATAAACTCCTACTCTCTTGGTCTTGCAAATGAAGTAAAACCATATGGTATAGAAGTATGCGCAGTTATGTTTGGTGATCTTTGTACTGGCTTTACTTCTGCAAGATGCCATGTTTCAGCTGGTGACAAAGAATATGGCGGAAGAATAAGTCGTTCAATTGCTAAAACCGAAAAAGATGAGAAGAGCGGAAAAACACCAGATAAAGCCGCTGAATATATATTACACATACTCAGGAAAAAAAGACTTCCTCTGCTTTGCACAATGGGACTTGCATACAAAGGTGCAGTATTTTTAGACAGAATAATCACAACTCGATTCAAAAATTATCTTCTTTACAAATTATATGGCGGCGAATAATAACAAGATAAAATCACTTTATCATGCATCTAAAATTAACGATTTGTTATTGTAGTACTTACGCTTATCTATGATGTCAAAGCACTTGTAATTCCACTTCAAACGTGATAGACTACCAATATTATCTTTTTTTATAATGGCATCTCCTTTGTTTTTATGGTTAGGTCGGAAAGCCTTAACTTCATCATAACACTGGAGGTTATTTTTTTGATTCATAGCTTTAAGCTTTTTTGCCATCAGTTGAACCTCGGAAGAGTATTACACAAAAAGGCTGTAATACGTATAAATCAACGCAATACAGCCATAATCTGTGAACAGAGCAATTTCATAAAGAATTATTATTTTTGCATACATCAATGCATCAGCGAAAATAGATATCAACCATCGCAAATCCATCAAAAACGACACTAGCCGTTTTAAATCTACTTTCCTAATCCTCAAACATTTTTTCTTGCAGCAAAGCAGATCATTTCAGCAGCAAGATCCGTCCCATATTCATGTACATCTATCATCAAATGTTTGTTATCGCGGTCACCGCGGTTTTTGCCTGTAACATACTTATAATAGTTATGGCGCTGACGATCTACGCGTTTAATCAGCTTGTCGGCCTCTGTCCATGAAAGCTGATAGTCTTTGCACATATGCTCTATTCTTGCTTCAAGCGGAGCGTACAGAAAAACATTCATGTGATTCGGATATTCTCTCAGAACATAGTCTGCGCATCTGCCGAAAAATATGGCAGGGACGCGCGTATTTGCAAGATCTCGGATTGCGCTGACTTGTGCCTTTATTGCCTCATCCCAATAAAACTGTGTTGAAGAGCCATAGCCGAATGACTTCAGCAAACGATCTGTATTCTTGTCAATGAGTTCTTCGCTGTCCAGAAAGGAATCCCGGCTGATGCCAGCGCGATCTGCCGCCATATCTACCAGATCCTTGTCATAAAATTTGATGCCCAGCTCAGCAGCTGCTTTTCTTGCAACTTCTCTCGCATTGCAGCCGAATTCACGGCTGATGGTAATAATAAACTTTTTCATAGTCTACGCTCCTTTTTGAATTTATGGAATTTCCTTTCACATTTGCTATGCGCGCTCCGACTTGCTTCTGATTTGTATTTTCGGCAGATTCCAGCCAAATTTCACAGATGCAAGCCGCAGAGAAAATGTTATTGCAAGACTTATGATGCAGGACGGCATAAATGACATCCGGCCGTAAGTCATCAAAAACGCTGCTGCACCGGTGGCAGAAGCACAGGCATAAATATTGCTCACAAATATCTCTGGCTTCTTATTCACAAAAATATCTCTGAGAACGCCGCCGCCCACGCCAGTGATTACACCTGAAAAGACAAGCAGAAAGGCATTATCCGAGACACCGCTGCGCATTGCCGCTGTGATTCCTGTGACTGTAAAAATGCCAAGCCCTACGGTATCGAGCAGAAGCATTGCAGTATCATAAAGCCGAAAGGCTCTGATGCTCAGATCCCCCTTCATTGCAACAGCAACAAACACACCAGTGATACCGCAGCAGCCACGCTCATTGCCAGCGGATCCCGAAATGCTGCCACAGGGTGACTGCCTATTACGATATCGCGCATAATTCCACCGCCCACAGCTGTTGTCACACCGATAATAATCACACCGAACAGGTCAAAATACCTTTTTATCGCTGTCAGTGCGCCGCTTGCTGCAAATGCCGCCGTACCGATAAGCTCCAGTATCGTAACGATGACATCAAAATGTGCATTCATTCCACATCCCTGCCTGCATATTTGTGAATCTTCCGAATTGCCGTTGCCTGACTGATGCCAATCTTCTGCGCCACAGCCACAGAGGTTTTATATTTTTCATAGGCTTGCAGAATCAGTCCGCTTTCATAAAATTCAAGCATATCTTTAAGCGATGCTTTCTGTGCAAACACCTCAGAAGAACCGCCTGTTATCCTGTCGGGCAGGTCGAATACATCGACTCTTTTCTTCTCAGATGTCAGGACAATACGCTCCATGGTTCTGTGTACCTCATCGATATTTTCCTTCCAGTCATGGCTCAGCAGGCACCCCATGGCACGGGGCGTGAGTTCTATGCTGCGTGCATATTTTTCATTTGCCAGACCGAGATAGTAATCGATAAAGTGCTTCAGATCTTCGGCACGTTCCCCTAAGGAATAAACCTGCACCTGATAAGGTGCAAACGCACTGATAAACTCCTCCGTCAATCGATCCGCTTCTTTCAGTTCCTCTATGGAATGCTCCGAAAGTCCCACAGGTACAATTCCTGCTTTTCTGCATTTTTCCAGAACGGCTCTTTGAAGCCGCGGAGAAAGCCGGTCGATATGCTTTATGATCACTGCATAAATTCCCGAAAACGGAGATATCATGGAGCCATCTTCCAGCAGTTCCTTTTCCACAATTTCTTCGCTGACAGGTGCACAGTCATAGGAGTAAAGCGTTCCCTTCCTGCCGTAAATGGTCGAAGCAAGATAGCTTTTTCCGCTGCCAGGTGGGCCGTAAATATAACATGGACAGCCTGCCTCACTGAAATTGTCAATAACACTTGACACATTAACCGCAAGGATTTTGAAGTTAAGCAGCGATAGTCAAAGCAGAATAGAATCTACGCCGTTTTACAGCTGGTGGGATTCCACCGATTGCCGAGCAGATTCTGCGGTTGCTCCAGTAGCTCATAAAATATCGCCAGACCATCGTTTTTAATGCTTCAATCGTATAATCTTCAGATCTTCTGCCTCTATTATAAAACAATTCCTCCTTCATTCTTGCCCATATGCTTTCGCATCTTGCATTATCGTGGCATCTTCCTCCTGCACTGTTCATGCTCTGAACAATACCGTATTTTTGGATAGCAGCTCTGTACGCAGCACTGGTATACTGGCTGCCGCGGTCGGAATGCACAATGGCTCCGCGAATCCCTGGATACCGCAAATTCGCATTTTTCAGTGTTTCACAGCACAGTTCAGCTCGCATATGATCTGCCATGGCAAGACCATTTGGCATCAGGTCATAGCAATCAAAAATCGTCGAAACATACAGCTTTCCGTCTTTTGCCTTGATTTCAGTAATGTCTGTAACGCATTTTTTCAAAGGTGCATCTGCTGTAAAATCACGTTTCAGAAGGTCGTCTGATTTACGGGCTTCCCGGTCGGCTTTGGTGATTCCGTTGGGCTTTCGTTTGGGTTTATGAATCAGGTTTATCTGCTCCATCACGCTGCGAACAGTTGCTTCGCACGGGATTTTGATACCATCAAGCCTGCCGACTTCTTTTCTGTACTTGAGTGCCTGATACATACGTACTCTGCCGTAATCCGCATTTTCTTCGTCCTCATCATGAATTTTCAACATGGCGTCAGCAAGCGGCTGATACTTCCAGGGTTTGCCCTTACGCTCAAGGTAATCGTAAAACGCCTGTCTGCTGACTTCCAGCGTGCTGCAGTAAAAACTGATTTTTCCGATGTTTCTGCCGTCATCTGTCCGGATCGCAATATACATCAGCCTTTGTTCTTTCCCGATTTCTGACGGCTGGCAGCGAAAAAAGCCGCTGCATCCTCCAAAAACTCATTCATTTCGCTTAGGCGTTTGTTTTCTTTTCCAATGCTTTGATCTGCTTCCTCAGCTGCTGGTTTTCTTCGGCGATATTCAGAGATTCTTCCGGGCTGCGTTCTCCGCAGCCGATATCAAGGCTTCCTATCCTTGCTTTTCTGATCCAGCCGTACAGCGTATTTACGGGTATCTGAAGTTCATTCGCTGCTTTTACCGCACCTATCTTTTTTGCAAGCTTTACTGCCTGCACTTTGTACTCATTTTCATATTGTTTATTTTCTGACATTCCTTTTTCCTCCATTTTTTCTTTCCCCATTTTATTTCTTTGAGGTTAGGGTGTCAAGTTTTATTATACTACATCATTCTACAACCACTTTCAGACAATACAGCAGACTGTCACTCTTACTTTATTTTAT
>ERZ791864.733-NODE-733-length-29509-cov-4.505398_pt1 | contig 29509 bp, 26 predicted proteins | sample MGYA00510282_ERZ791864 | MGnify/ENA primary metagenome ERZ791864 (study PRJEB30046, sample SAMN00792087) | human gut metagenome | study: EMG produced TPA metagenomics assembly of the A metagenome-wide association study of gut microbiota in type 2... | reverse complement strand
ATCTGACGAAAAATTTGACGACGCATCTGTCGCACAATCTTTGTGCGGTATTGCCATAAATCGAAATCGTCAAAAGCAAAACCGGCGATTTCTGATATATAGAAAGGAAAAGAAATTACTATGAGCAAACATGCACTGATTACAGGTATCACAGGACAGGACGGCTCCTATCTAGCAGAACTGCTGCTGGAGCAGGGCTATGAAGTATACGGCATCATGCGTCGTAAGAGCGTTGTGGATTACGGCAACGTAGAGCACATCAAGGACAAGATCCACTTCATCTATGCAGATATGACGGACGTGATCTCCCTGATCTCCGCAATGCGGATCTCTCAGGCAGACGAAGTGTACAATCTGGCTGCACAGTCTTTCGTAGCAACCAGCTGGGAACAGCCGCTGGCTACCGCAGAGATCGACGCTCTGGGCGTTACCAACATGCTGGAAGCAATCCGTTCGGTAAAGCCGGAATGCCGCTTCTATCAGGCTTCCACTTCTGAAATGTTCGGTCTGGTACAGGAAATGCCGCAGACCGAAAAGACACCGTTCTATCCGAGAAGCCCGTACGGCGTTGCAAAGCTGTATGGTCACTGGATCACCAAGAACTATCGTGAAAGCTATGGTCTGTTCGCATGCTCCGGTATCCTGTTCAACCATGAATCGGAACGCCGCGGTCTGGAATTCGTTACCCGTAAGATCACAGATGCTGTTGCAAGAATCAAGTTCGGCGTGCTGGATCATGTAGAACTGGGCAACATGGATTCCAAGCGTGACTGGGGTCACTCCAAGGACTATGTTCGTGCGATGTGGCTGATGTTGCAGCAGGACAAGCCGGACGACTATGTCATTGCTACCAACGAAACCCGTACCGTTCGGGAATTCGTAGAAACTGCTTTCGCACACGCAGGCATCACTGTAGAGTGGCAGGGCAGCGGCGTAGACGAGATCGGTATTGACAAGGCTACCGGCAAGACCATCGTTTCCGTCAACAAGAAGTTCTTCCGTCCGGCAGAAGTAGACGTTCTGCTGGGTAATCCGGCAAAGGCAGAATCTGTTCTGGGCTGGAAGCGTGAGATCTCTTTCTCCGATCTGGTAGAGCGTATGGTAAAGAACGATCTGGCTCTGGTAGAACACGAACTGAAGTGCCAGAACGTATAAGCGTGTCATTAGGGAAACACTGCATAAAGCTTGTGCGTAAGATGCGTAGTCAGATTTTTCGGCAGATTGCATAGAAATTCCGCAGGCAGACTGTATGTCTGGCAAGGGATTTCTGGGCAATATGACGGAAAATCTGCAAGCAGATTGCGTGCAAAGCCGTCAGGCGGGCTTTATTCAGTGTTTCCTTAGGATAAACGATATTATCGAAACCAATCAAACAGGGGCAGAGTTTCTCTGCCCTTGTTTCCATATCATGAACTAAGGCAACACTGCACAGACTTGGTACAGTGCTGCCGGAAAAAACGGTGCGGTCGGCTATGCCCACCGGTTCTGAAGGAGGAATACGGAGTGCACATTGCATTTGATGTACTGCCGCTGATCGGCTGCCGTATGACGGGAATTGGCTATTGTGAAGCGGGGCAGATTCAGGCTCTGTCCAAGATGTACCCTGACGACGAATTTTTGCTGCAATTTTTCTCCCGCAAGAATGAGGAGATCAAGATCCAGCGGCTCCAGCCCTATCTGCGGGAAAATGTGCAACCCCACTGGGCGAAAGCGTCCGGCTATGTCTATCGGCTGGTGTCCAACTTTCTGCCCATATCCTATCGGCATTACTTCGGGGACAAGGCGGAAGTCACCCACTTTTTCAACTATATCGTTCCGCCCAAGGTGGCAGGAAAGACTGTGGTCACTGTCCACGACATGGTGTACAAGACGTTTCCGGAAACGGTTCGCGGCAGAACGCGGTATATGCTGGATACCGGACTGAAAAAATCCATGAAGCGTGCCACCCGCATTGTGACGGATTCGGAATTTTCCAAGCAGGAGATCATTCGCTATTTCCCGCAGTTTGCGGACAAGATTCGGGTGGTATACTGCGGCGTGAACACCGAACGCTTCCACCCCGTGGAAGATGCGGCAACGATACAGGCGGTCAGGGACAAATACGGCATTGATCGGGAATATTTCCTCTATCTAGGTACCGTGGAGCCGCGAAAGAATCTGGAACGGCTGATCGCTGCCTATGACCAGTTCCGTCAGGGCAAGACTGCCCCGCCGTATCTGGTGCTTGCCGGCGGCAAGGGCTGGCTGGACAGCGGCATCTACAAAAAGGTGGAAGAACTGGGGCTGGGTGATCTGGTGAAGTTCACGGAGTACGTGCCGGATGAGGAGATCTGCCCGCTGATGTGCGGGGCACTGGCGTTTGTGTTCCCGTCGATCTACGAGGGCTTTGGTCTGCCGCCGCTGGAGGCAATGGCATGCGGTGTGCCGGTGCTGACTACCCACGCGGCATCGCTGCCGGAGGTAGTGGGAGAAGATGCCGTTGTGGCAGATCCCTATTCGCCGGAGAGCATTGCCGCCGGTCTGGAACAGCTGTACACCGACGAAGCCCTGCGGCAGAAGCTGCGGGAAGCTGGCCCGAAACGTGCGGCACAGTTCACGTGGGAGCGTTCTGCGGAACAGCTGTACGCGGTGTATCAGGAGGCTTGCCGTGAGTGAGCAGAGAAAACTGCGGATTTTGCAGGTAAATAAAGCATATTATCCCCATATCGGCGGAATTGAAAGTCTGGTGCGGACATTTTCCAGAGAGCTGCAAAAGCGTGCGGAAGTGCAGGTGCTGGTTTGTCAGGAAAAGGGCAAGGGCGAGGATCGCGTTGTGGAGGGCGTTCCGGTGCACTATGCGTCCAGCTTGGGCACATACTTTTCCTGTCCCATTTCCTTTTCTTTTTTGCGGCAGTTCCGGAAGCTGGCAAAGTGGGCAGACGTGGTGGAATTCCACGTGCCGTTTCCGCTGGCAGATCTGGCGTGTCTGCTGTCGGGCTATCGCGGCGGCGTCGTGATCGCATGGCACAGCGACGTGGTGCGGCAGAAGACGCTGCTCCGGTTCTATAAGCCGCTGCTGATGCGGTTTCTCCGCCGTGCAGACTGCATCATTGCGGCAACGGAGGGACACATTACCAGTTCTCCGTTTCTGACCCAGTTCGCGGACAAGTGTCGTATCATTCCCTATGGCATCGACGTGCAGGCGTACCGCAGTGTGGAACGCAAGCCCATTCTGCGGCAGATCCAGCAGGATCCGGAAACGGTGCGGGTGCTGTTTGTGGGACGGTTCGTCTACTATAAAGGCATCGAGGTGCTGCTGCATGCGTTTGCACAGGTGCAGGGCTGCGAGCTGTTCCTTGTGGGGCACGGCACGCCGGAAATGGAAGAAAAGCTGCACCAGATCACAGAATCCGCCCACATGGCGGCACAGGTGCATTTCCTCGGGAATCTGGAAGAAGCCGATCTGCGGGCAGCCTTTGCGGACTGTGACATCTTCGTGCTGCCCTCCACGGCAAACAGCGAAGCATTCGGTATTGTGCAGCAGGAGGCAATGGTCTACGGCAAGCCGGTCATCAATACGGCTCTGCCTACCGGTGTGCCCCATGTCAGTCTGGACGGCGTGACGGGAATCACCGTGCCGCCGGAAGACGTACCGGCACTGGCACAGGCAATACAGAAGCTGGCAGATGACAAGGCTCTGCGGGAGCAGTATGGCAGGGCAGCGGCAAAACGGGTGGAAGAAGAATATGAGGAGGCAGACGTGGTGGACAAGGTCTATGCCACGCTGGCGGAAATTGCAGAAAGGCGGCAAAGAACATGAAGGCACTTATCATTGGCGGCGGCGGATTTGTAGGACGGTATCTGGCAGAGCACCTGTTGCAGGACTGCGGCTGGGAAACCATTGTGACCAAGCTGCCGAAGGAAACGGTAGAAGTGGAAGGCTGCGAGGCGTATAATCTGGATATTCTGGACAAAGATGCCGTAGAAGCACTGCTGGTGCGGCACAAGCCGGATGCAATCCTGCATCTGGCGGCACAGAGCTCCGTGGCGTATTCGTGGAAAAATCCCCAGCTGACGGCAGACATCAACATTCACGGCTGCCTAAACGTGCTGGACGCTGTGCGGGACATACCGGACTATTCGCCGAAGATTCTGCTGATCGGTTCCGGTGAGGAATACGGCATTCTGCCGGCGAATACCAGTCTGGTCAGCGAAACCACACCGGTGCATCCGGCGAACCCCTATGCCATTACCAAAATGGCACAGAACCTGTTCGGGGCACTCTACGCCAAGGCGTATGAAATGCACGTGATGATGGTACGGGCGTTCAATCATGTGGGACCCCGACAGCTGCCCCAGTTCGTGGTTTCTGACTTCTGCAAACAGGTGGCAGAGATCACGGCAGGCAAGCGGGAGTCGGTGATGCGTGTGGGCAATCTGACGGCGGCACGGGATTTCACCGATGTCCGCGATGTAGTACGGGCGTACAGTCTGCTGATCGAGCACGGCAAGTCCGGCGAGGTGTATAACGTGGGCAGCGGCAGAGCCATTGTCATTCAGGAGATTCTGGATCGCATCATTGCACACAGCGGCAAGGAGATCACCGTGGAGGTAGACCCTGCCAAGCTGCGTCCGGTGGAAGTGCCGGTGATCCGTGCCGATATTTCCAAGCTACAGGCAGACACCGGCTGGCAGCCGGAGATCCCGCTGGAACAGACCATTGCGGAAACACTGGAATACTGGAAACAGCATATTTGAGGGAATGCGGAATAAAGCTCGCCTGACGGCTTTATTTTGTGTTTCTCCGAAACGATTCCCAAGGGGAGGCAGAGCATATGGCACAACAATTGGAACAAAGACAGGGCGAGGAGCCGAAGGACGCTTCGGAACTCACACCGGAATCGGAAGCAGGACAGGAAGACCTGGGGTATAGTGCGCTTCCTTCTGATGCCTACGAGGAAGAAGAATGGGAAACCCAGAAGCAGAAAGTCTGGCCGCATCAGATCCATGTGTTCGGCATGCGGCAGAACCAGATCAACCGCCGGTATTCCGCGTGGATCCGGACGCTGGAGATCCAGAATCGGGCACTGGAAATTCGGGTGCAGCGTCTGGAGGAAGAACTGGCAGAACAGAAAAAGGAACTGGAACGGCAAAAGGAAAAAGAAGTGGAGAGCCTCGGCAGAATGGTGCTGGATATTGAAAACATGAAACGGGAGTTCCGCAAGTTTTACCAGCTGGCAGAATCCCTGACCGGCATGCAGGACGATCTGAACCAGTTCCGCAAGGTGGCTTCTGATGTACGGCAGATGAAGACCGCTATGAGCCAGCTACAGGTTTCCGCGAAACTGAACGGCAACGCGGTTGCACGGATTTTGCAGCAGATGCAGGAACAGGAACCAGAGCCGGGCAGCACGGAAGATTCCGCCGAATCCTGAGACAATACCGCACAATCTTTGTGCGGTATTGCCCTGAAAAAAGTGACGGCAGCACGGTGCAAAACTTGTGCGTCGTACAGGGGTGTGCAGCAGATGCACACCCCTTTTTGCATTGTAAGCGTTTTGTAGGATTTTCAACAGAAATCCCGCAAACCTGCGAAAAGCAGCGGGACAGTTTTCAGAAAAAACTGGGTAAAATGCCGGAACAACTGCCGGATTTGTAAATGATTTGTAAGATTTCTCTTGACAAGACGGAAAAAGTACGATATAATATAGGAAACGTGAGATATCAAAATGGCAATGGCAGCCCTCACAGAAAGCCGACAGGCGGGTCTGTCAAAACCTGCTATCATATCATAACGAGCGGAAGCTCAAAGAGCATGGAGGAACAATATGGGTATTTTTTCAAGAATTGGCGATGTCGTAAAGTCTAACATCAATGACCTGATCGATCGTGCAGAAGATCCGGAGAAAATGGTAAAGCAGATCATTCTGGATCTGCAAAAGGAAGTCAGCAACGCCACTACCGCACTGGGTAAGGCAAAGGCAAGCGAACGCATTGCCAAGCGGCAGTATGACGATGCGGTAAAGACTTCCGCAGACTGGGAAATGAAAGCAAAGGCTGCCTTGAATGCCGGCGAAGTTGATCTGGCAAAGAAGGCACTTTCCAATAAGGTAAAGGCAGACGAGTCTGTCAAGCAGTATCAGCAGATGTATGAGCAGATCGCTGCCCAGACGGCACAGCTGCAGGAACAGGTGGAAACTCTGAAGTCCAAGCTGGACGAAGCCAAGAGCCGTCAGGCAATGCTGATCGCACGCTCTCAGATGGCAAAGACCCAGAAGAATCTGGCACAGTCGGTGGGCGGTCTGGATTCTTCCAGTGCCATGGATAAGTTCAACCGCATGGAAGAAAAGGTGACACGGCAGGAGGCAGAGGCAGAGGCATTTGCCGAGATCGCCGGCTCCAGCAGTACACAGGACGAAAAGACCTTTGCAGAATTGCAGCATGATATGGACGTAGATGCAGAACTGCAGCGGTTAATGGCAGAGATGGGGCAGACCGATGCCGCTTCTGCAACAGAAGGGAGTGCGGCAGAATGAAAGCACGGAAAGAAGAAAAGTCGTCCCTTTGCGGCGTACTGATGGTACTGGTTGCCATTGCAGTGGGCGTGGCAGGCATTGTCTACGCTCTCTCCACACACCGCCGCCATGTCAATCAGGAAAAGTGGAAAGATTACGACGAGTGCGGCTTAGTGTAAGGAAAACATTGGCAGTTTTTCAAGCATAAAAGCCGGTTTATTCCAGAGTATTTTTCCATGGAAGTGTAAAACTGAAATTTTGTTTTGGTAAGTGAAATCACAAAAAACCATAAAAAACAAACAAAAACCATGAAATCGGGTGCAGATGTTTTGTCTGCACCCGATTTTTTCAAAATAAACGCAAATTATGTCAAAATAGATTGTCAACTTTTCCGGGATATGCTATAATGACATTATCCAATTGGTGAAAAAAGGGGAAGTAATGCATATGCAGGGAAATAAGATCGTTCTGGATCTGGAGTTCACGCCGATTCGAGATCCGGACTTGCAGGCAGTTGCAAGAAGTGAGATTCTGGAGATCGGTGCGGTGAAGCTGAACGAGCAGAATGCGGTTCTGGAGGAGTTTCAGACTTATGTCAAGCCGCAGTACAGCAGAGTCTTGCCGCGGGTGACAGTGCTTACCGGAATCACGGAGGAAACGGTGGCAACGGCTCCGTCCTACGCAGAGGCAATGGCGAACTTTACAGACTGGATCGGTTCAGACTGTCGCAGCCGGTTTTATACATGGAGCAATTCCGATCAGAACGTAATTCTGAACGAGGCAGACCTCAAGGAACAGTCGCTGCACGATATGTTCTACACCCACTGGGTGGACTTGCAGCGACTGCATCAGAGAATGTATGGATTTACCCGCCAGATGAACCTGACTAATGCACTGGGCTCTATGCAGATCTATTTCGAGGGGACGGAACACGGGGCGTTGGCAGATGCCAGGAACACGGCGAAGATCCTGAAGCGGCTGAGCAACTTGCAGGACGTGCGGGAGCGTATCCAGCAATCCCACATCACCTATAACGACAGCCAGTCGCACGGGTTCACCATGGGGCTGGTGTTCAAGAAAAAATAACGGCAGGGACGTGTGCCCCTGCCGGAATGGATATGGTGTTGTGTGACGGTTTCCTTTACGGACGCAGTCCCAGACCGCCTTCCAGTGTAATGGTTTCGCCGGTCATGAACTTGAAATCCGGAGAAGCCAGCTGAACGCAGACCCGACCGATCTCCAGTTCTGCATCGCCCAGATGTCCTGCCGGCGGCATCTTGACATTCTTTTCGAATGCGTCCGGATAGGCATTCTTGAAGTTTTCCAGCTGTGCAGTCCATGCCAGCGGGCAAACGATGTTGACATTGATGTGATCTCTGCCCCATTCGGTAGCGGCAACACGTGTCAGACCGCGAATGCCCTCTTTGGCTGCGGCGTAGGCACACTGTCCGAAGTTGCCGAACAAGCCGGCACCGGAGGCGAAGTTGATGACAGAACCCTGTGTCTTTTTCAGGTAAGGATAGCAGGCTTTCATGTAGTGGAATGTGGCATACAGACCGGAGTAGACCGCCAGATCAAACTGCTCTGTGGTGTGGTCTGCCAGCGTGACACCGGAGGCAGATGCCTGTGCGTTGTTGATGAGCACGTGAATGTCCCCGAAGGTGTCCACTGCCTGTTGTACCACATTTTCCACAACGGCGGCATTGTCCGCACCGGCGTTCACGTCAGCCTGCACTGTCAGAACACGAATGCCGTACAGGCGTTCCAGTTCTTCCTTGGCAGCGGCCAGCTTCTGTGTGTTCCGTCCGGTGATGACCAGATTGGCACCTTCTTTGGCATAGGCGGTGGCAATGCCATAGCCGATAGAACCGCATCTGCCGTCGCTGAGCACAGCTCTGCCGGCACCAGTGATAATGGCGGTTTTGTTGGTCAAGAAACCCATAATAAAACTTCCTTTCTGAGAATAAAAACACGTTTGAAAACAGGCAGGATAGACTGCCTGCTTATAGTATAGCATAATTGTGACGGAGATGCAAGGGAATTTTCCAAAAACAGATTTGGAATTTCCGTTCGGAGGAGGAGAATATCATGCAAATTCGAAAAGCAACAACACAGGATTTGGAATGTGTGCGGGAACTCACGCGGGAAACAATTTGTCAGATCTATCCCAAGTACTATCCCGCAGGAGCCGTGCAGTTCTTTCTGAATCATCACTGCGACGGGAAAATTTCGGCAGATATTCGGCAGGGGTGCGTGTATCTGGCTGAGGATCCGGCAGACGGCATTGTGGGGACAGTGACCGTAAAGGCAGATGAAATCAGCCGGCTGTTTGTGCTGCCGGAACAGCAGCGAAAGGGCTACGGACAGGCACTTCTGGCATATGCCGAACAGCAGGTCTTTGCGGCATATCCGCAGGCAACGCTGGACGCGTCACTGCCGGCAAAGGCAATGTATCTGAAACAGGGGTATCACGCACAGGCATTTCACAGCCTGCCTGCGGAGGGATTGACGTTTTTATGCTATGATGTCATGGTAAAAGCCAGATAGTGGCGTACACCAAAAATTGCGTATTCGGGTAAAAATGAAAAAATGACAAGAACAACAACAAGGCAGGTCAATGGGGGTTGACCTGCCTTGTTGTTTTCATATGCTTCTGTCAAAACCAAACCGCCCGCAGCTTGGGAAAATTCCTTTGCTGCGGGCGGTTATTGTTTAGGCAATACCGCACAAAGATTGTGCGGTATTGCCTTTATTTTATTTTGTCTGCGGAATTGCCGTCAGATGCCGCCTGTTCCTTGGCAGCCTTCAGCTTTTTCAAACTGGGCCGCATGACCAGAAATGCAGTTACGCCGCATGCCACTGTGAAAATGACCAGCGTTTGCACGATCTGTCTGGTATTTCCGCTGTCCTTTGCATCGTCTGTGGATTCTGCCGCAGTAGTCTGCGGGGCAGTGGTTTCTGCCGCCGCAGCCGGAACTGTCAGCAGGCTTCCTGCCAGAAGCAGTACGCCTAACAGGCTGCAAAGCACTTGTTTCCAACGCCGCTGCATACCGTTAGCTCAAAGAGGACGGAATAGTGGAGGGCGGCATGGAGGAACCGGTGTGTTCCAGATAAGCATCATTCTTGACCGGCTTTACGTTGTTGTACACATCGATACCAGTACCAGCCGGAATCAGCTTACCAATAATAACGTTTTCTTTCAGACCATACAGATAGTCGCTCTTGCCACGAATTGCCGCATCGGTCAGAGCCTTTGTGGTTTCCTGGAAGGAAGCGGCAGACAGGAAGCTGTCGGAACTGGAGGAAGCCTTGGTGATACCCTGAAGCATCGGCTCTACAGTGACCAGAGCCACTTCGGTTTCGCCGTTGTTGATGCGTTCCTGTAATCCGTCGTTGACTTCCATGATCTTGCGGCGGTCTACCATGGTGCCCGGCAGCAGATAGCTGCTGCCCGGATCGTCTACCTTGACCTTGCGGAGCATCTGGCGGACGATAACTTCAATGTGCTTGTCGTTGATGTCTACACCCTGCAGACGGTAAACCTTCTGTACTTCGCTGATGATATAGTCCTGAACCGCCTGAACGCCCAGAATGTTCAGAATATCACCCGGGAAGACGTTGCCTTCGGTCATGCGGGTACCCTTCTTGATGAATTCGCCTTCGCGAACACGAATCTTGAAGTTATAGTGGATCGGATAGGATTCCGATGCGTGGGTTTCTTCGTTGGTGACGATAATGGTGCGGGAAGTCTTGACTTCTTCGATGTGTACCACACCATCGAGGCGGGACAGGATCGCAGCATTCTTCGGGTGACGGCTCTCGAACAGTTCTTCGACACGGGGAAGACCCTGTGTGATGTCTTCTGCGGAGGCGATACCACCGGTATGGAAGGTACGCATGGTCAGCTGTGTACCCGGTTCACCGATAGACTGTGCAGCGATAACGCCGACAGCTTCACCGATGGAAACCAGATTGCCGTGTGCGAGGTTTGCACCATAGCACTTTGCACACACACCCTGTTTTGCACGGCACATGAGGACAGAACGGATCTTGATACGCTCTACGCCGGAATCCACGATCTTCTGTGCATCGGCTTCGGTAATCATCTTGTTCTTGGAGATGATAAGCTCGCCGGTCTGCGGGTCACGCAGATCGTCTACCAGATAACGACCGGTCAGACGTTCTGCCAGCTTTTCGATCAGCTCGTTGCCGTTGCGGATCTCGTAGATCTCCAGACCGTCGGTTGCACCGCAGTCCTGTTCACGAATGATAACGTCCTGAGAAACGTCTACCAGACGACGGGTCAGGTAACCAGAGTCGGCGGTACGCAGTGCGGTATCTGCCAGACCCTTACGGGCACCACGGGAGGAGATGAAGTATTCCAGAATATTCAGACCTTCACGATAGTTGGAACGGATCGGCATTTCGATGGTCGCACCGGAAGTGTTGGCGATCAGACCACGCATGCCTGCCAGCTGACGGATCTGGGAAATACTACCACGGGCACCGGAGTCCGCCATCATGAAGATGGGGTTATACCGGTCCAGACCGTTCTGCAGGGCAGTGGTAACGTCGTTGGTAGCCTTGTTCCAGATCTCGATGAACCGCTTGGACTTTTCTGCGGCGGAGATATAACCGTATTCGTATTCCGCTGTGATGTCATCGACCTGTGCATCTGCTGCGTTGACGATGTCCCACTTTTCCTTCGGGATAATCGCATCGCAGACAGCAACCGTGATCGCAGCCTTGGTGGAGTACTTGAAGCCGGTTGCCTTGATCTTATCCAGCACTTCCGAAGTGGTGGCAGTGCCGTGGATCTTGATGCAGCGGTCAATGATCTGACCCAGCTGTTTTTTGCCGACCAGGAAGGTAACTTCCAGATCGAACTGCTTGTCAGAATTGGTACGGTCTACATAGCCCAGATTCTGGGGGATATTTTCGTTGAAGATCAGGCGGCCGACGGTGCAGTCGATGATCTTGGAAACCCGCTTTTCACCGATGTCCTTGGTGATGCGGACTTTGATTTTTGCATGAATGGAAACGTCGCCTTCCTGATAAGCCATGAGGGCTTCGTTGACATCGCGAAAGACCTTGCCCTCGCCCTTTTCGCCGTCCTTTTCCATGGTCAGGTAGTAGGAACCCAGTACCATATCCTGTGTCGGCACAGCAACCGGACGACCGTCAGACGGCTTCAGCAGGTTGTTGGCAGCCAGCATCAGGAAGCGGGCTTCTGCCTGTGCTTCCGCAGACAGCGGCAGGTGCACAGCCATCTGGTCGCCGTCGAAGTCGGCGTTGAATGCAGAGCATACCAGCGGGTGCAGCTTCAGAGCACGACCTTCTACCAGAACCGGTTCGAACGCCTGAATACCCAGACGGTGCAGGGTAGGAGCACGGTTCAGCAGAACGGGGTGGTCATGAATGACATTTTCCAGAGCGTCCCATACTTCCGCAGAAGCACGGTCTACCATTTTTCTGGCACTCTTGATGTTGGCGATGACCTTGGTGTCTACCAGACGCTTCAGGACAAACGGCTTGAACAGTTCCAGAGCCATTTCCTTCGGCAGACCGCACTGATACATTTTCAGTTCCGGTCCGACAACGATAACAGAACGGCCGGAGTAGTCAACACGCTTACCCAGCAGGTTCTGACGGAAACGTCCCTGCTTACCTTTCAGCATGTCGGACAGGGATTTCAGAGCACGGTTGTTCGGACCGGTGACCGGTCTGCCGTGTCTGCCGTTGTCGATGAGGGCATCGACAGCTTCCTGCAGCATACGCTTTTCGTTGCGGACGATGATTTCCGGAGCGTCCAGTTCCAGCATACGCTTCAGACGGTTGTTACGGTTGATCACGCGGCGATACAGATCGTTCAGGTCTGATGTCGCATATCTGCCGCCGTCCAGCATGACCATCGGACGCAGATCCGGCGGAATGACCGGTACCACGTCCATGATCATCCATTCCGGACGGTTGCCGGACTGACGGAATGCTTCTACGATCTCCAGACGCTTCAGCAGCTTGACACGCTTCTGACCGGAAGCCAGCCCAGCCAGTTCAGTTTTCAGTTCAGCTGCCAGTTCGTCCAGATCGATCTGCTTGAGCAGCTTCTGAATGGCTTCTGCACCCATGCCGGCTTCGAATTCATCGCCGTACTTTTCCCGATAGGAGTGGTATTCTTTATCGGTGAGCAGCTGCTTGGGCACCAGCTCGGTGTTGCCCGGATCGAGTACGATAAACTTGGTGAAGTACAGAACTTCTTCCAGACGCTTCTGGGAGATTTCCAGCATCTGACCGATACGGGACGGTGTGCCCTTAAAGTACCAGATGTGGGAAACCGGAGCAGCCAGTTCGATGTGCCCCATACGCTCACGGCGAACCTTGGCACGGGTAACTTCTACGCCGCAGCGGTCGCAGATCTTTCCCTTAAAACGGATCTTCTTGAACTTGCCGCAGTGGCACTCCCAGTCCTTGGTCGGTCCGAAGATACGCTCACAGTACAGACCGTCGCGTTCCGGCTTCTGGGTACGGTAGTTGATCGTTTCCGGACGCTCAACTGCACCGTAAGACCATTCCCGGATACGATCCGGAGAAGCAAGACAAATCTTGATAGATTCAAAAGTGTTAAATTCCAAACCGTTACCTCCTATATATCAACGAGGAAACAGGAGAAGCGAACGGAACCTGCCGTCCGCTGCCTGTCTGTTGGTGTGTATATCAAAATCGCTCAAAGGCGAGTGTTCTTGAGAATTACAGCAGATCATCGTCGTCTGTGTCGTCAAAGCTTTCGCCGATGCTGAAATCGTCGCCCAGCAGATCGTCATCGTCGCTGTAGGAACTTGTGTGACTGCTGCCGCCGATGCTGTCGCCCAGCAGATCGTCATCTGTCGGATTGCCATCCTTGAAGGACATGCCGGCATCTTCCATATCTCTGTCTGCACCTTCATAGTCTGTAGAAGTTCCCATAAAGGACGGATCATCATCAGCTGCACTGACCGGCTGCGGAATGATCGCTTCTTCTTCCTCGAAGTTGGACTTGAGGTCGATCTCGTTCTGATCCTTGTCCAGAGCCTTTACGTCCAGACCGAGGGACTGCATTTCCTTGATGAGTACCTTGAAGGATTCCGGCAGACCCGGCTTCGGTACGTTCTGTCCCTTGACGATCGCCTCATAGGTGTTGACACGGCCTACGGTATCGTCGGACTTGACAGTCAGGATCTCCTGCAGGGTGTAAGCTGCACCGTATGCTTCCAGTGCCCAAACTTCCATTTCGCCGAAACGCTGACCGCCGAACTGAGCCTTACCGCCCAGAGGCTGCTGGGTAACCAGAGCGTACGGACCAACGGAACGTGCGTGGATCTTATCGTCAACCAAGTGGTGGAGTTTCAGGTAGTACATGTAGCCGACAGTAACGCGGTTGTCGAACTTTTCACCAGTTCTGCCGTCATACAGCGTGAACTTCCCGTCTTCGTTCATCTCCAGAGCCTTCGGGTTGATGACCTTCTGCATCGGCTTCAGATCGAACGGATCATCGCGGTGCGAAGCATTCTTTTCGTTGGCTTCGCGGAAGCATGCACGAATGTCATCTTCGTGTGCACCGTCGAATACCGGTGTCATGATGTGCCAGCCCAGAGCCTTGGCAGCCATGCCCAGATGCACTTCCAGAACCTGTCCGATGTTCATACGGGAAGGTACGCCCAGCGGGTTCAGGACGATGTCCAGCGGTGTGCCGTCCGGCAGGAACGGCATATCTTCTTCCGGCAGAATGCGGGAAACGACACCCTTGTTGCCGTGACGGCCTGCCATCTTGTCGCCGACAGAGATCTTACGCTTCTGTGCGATGTAGCAGCGAACCAGCTGGTTTACGCCCGGAGAGAGTTCGTCGCAGTTTTCGCGGGTGAAGATCTTGACATCCACGATAATACCAGCCTGACCGTGGGGCACCTTCAGGGAGTTGTCGCGGACTTCGCGAGCCTTTTCGCCGAAGATCGCACGCAGCAGGCGTTCTTCTGCGGTCAGTTCCGTTTCGCCCTTCGGGGTGACCTTACCAACCAGAATATCGCCGGCATGTACTTCCGCACCGATGCGGATAATACCGTTTTCGTCCAGATCCTTCAGGGCATCGTCGCCCACGTTCGGAATGTCGCGGGTGATTTCTTCCGGTCCCAGCTTGGTGTCACGGCACTCGATCTCCAATTCTTCAATGTGCACGGAAGTAAAGACATCTTCTCTTACCAGACGTTCGTTCAGCAGAACGGCGTCCTCGTAGTTGTAGCCTTCCCATGTCATGAAGCCGATCAGAGCATTTTTACCCAGCGAAATTTCGCCGTCTGCGGTTGCCGGACCGTCTGCCAGTACCTGTCCCTTGTGTACCCGTTCACCGGCATCGACGATCGGACGCTGGTTGACACAGGTAGACTGGTTGGAACGCTTGTACTTCTGGAGTACATATTTATGTGTCTTGTGCTCGTCGTCCACCAGAACGATCTCGTCTGCGGAAACGGAGTCGATGACACCATCATATTCTGATACAACGCAAACGCCGGAGTCTACGGCAGCCTTGTATTCCATACCGGTGCCGACGAACGGACGCTCGGTTTTCAGAAGCGGCACAGCCTGCCGCTGCATGTTGGAACCCATCAACGCACGGTTTGCGTCATCGTTTTCGAGGAACGGGATCATAGAAGTTGCCACGGAAACTACCATTTTCGGGGAAACGTCCATGAAGTCAACGCGTTCTGCTTCGATTTCCAGAATCTGATCGCGGAAACGGCCTGCGACCTTGGCATTTGCAAAGTGGCCGTCTTCTGTCAGAGGTTCGTTTGCCTGTGCGACAATGTAGTTATCTTCCATGTCGGCAGTCATATAAACCACTTCGTCGGTGACGCAGCCGGTTTCCTTGTCCACCTTGCGGTACGGAGCCTCAATGAAGCCGTACTGGTTGATTCTTGCGAAAGTTGCCAGATAGGAGATCAGACCGATGTTCGGACCTTCCGGTGTTTCGATCGGGCACATTCTGCCGTAGTGGCTGTAGTGTACGTCACGAACTTCGAATCCGGCACGGTCACGGGACAGACCGCCCGGGCCCAGTGCGGACAGACGACGTTTATGGGTCAGTTCTGCCAGTGGGTTGTTCTGATCCATGAACTGGGACAGCGGAGAGGAACCGAAGAATTCCTTGATCGCAGAAGTCACCGGACGAATGTTGACCAGTGCCTGCGGGGTGAGCACATCGTTATCCTGTGCCTGTAAGTTCATGCGTTCCCGGATCACGCGTTCCATACGGGTGAAGCCGATGCGGAACTGGTTCTGGAGCAGTTCGCCTACCGAACGGATACGGCGGTTGCCCAGATGGTCGATGTCATCGATGCTGCCGATGCCGTCGCACAGGTTCAGGAAGTAGCTGATCGTTGCGTAGATGTCGTCCAGAATGATGTGCTTCGGCACCAGTTCATCTGCACGCTTGCGGATCGCGGTGCGGAGTTCGTCTTCGCTGGACGCACTGTCGAGGATCTCCCGCAGAACAGCGTAGCGAACCTTTTCGCTGATGCCCAGTGCTTCGCAGTCGAAATCCACATATTTTGCAATGTCTACCATGCCGTTGCCGATGACCTTGGCTTCCTTTTCAATGAAGCGGATCTCGTTTTCGCCGGACTCGGTGACAAAATATTCCTTGGTTTCTGCCTTGATATAGGCTTCCTTGATGCCGGCATCCTGAATCTGCATTGCCTGATCGAAAGTCAGGGTCACGCCTGCATCAAAGAGGATCTCGCCGGTCGCTTCGTCTGCCACCGGACGGGTCAGCTCGTGACCTGCCAGACGGCTGGCGATGCCCAGCTTCTTGTTGTACTTGTAACGGCCGAACCGGCACAGATCGTACCGCTTCGCGTCGAAGAACAGGTTGTTCAGATGTGTCAGGGAGCTTTCCACCGTAGGCGGTTCACCCGGACGCAGCTTCTTGTATACATCGATCAGAGCATCTTCCGTGTTCTTGGTGGAATCCTTCTGGATAATGGTCTGGGACAGACGCTCGTCGTTGTCGAACATCTCGGCAATTTCTTCGTCTGTGCCGGTGCCCAGAGCACGGATAAATGTGGTGATCGGGATCTTGCGGTTCTTGTCGATGCGGACATAGACCACATCGTTGGAATCCATTTCGTATTCCAGCCATGCACCGCGGTTCGGAATGACGGTAGCCTTAAACAGGTCCTTACCGGTCTTATCCTTTTCCGAAGCGTAGTATACGCCCGGCGAACGCACCAGCTGGGAAACGATAACACGTTCTGCACCGTTGATGACAAAGGTGCCGCTTTCGGTCATCAGGGGGAAGTCGCCCATGAAGATCTCGCTCTCCTTGACTTCACCGGTTTCCTTGTTCCAGAGCGTTGCAGTCACACGCAGCGGTGCTGCATAGGTCACGTCGCGTTCCTTGCATTCTGCAATGGTATATTTCGGGGTGTCATCGATGCGGTAATCGGTAAAGTTCAGTACCAGATTGCCGTTGTAGTCTGTAATGGAAGAAACGTCGCGAAAAACTTCCCGCAGTCCCTTTTCACGGAACCACTTGTACGAGTTCTTCTGTACCTCGATCAGGTTCGGCATTTCCAGAACTTCGTTGATCTTACCGAAGTTCATACGAACGTTTTTCCCGCACTGCTTTGGCGTAACATGCACCATTGGCGAAAAACCTCCTTAACTCTTTGTCAGACAAAAATTCGCCTGTTTCCCTTACAACCTTCCGCACACAGCGGAAAATCTTTTTCTGTGATTGGAAAAAAAGGACTTGACAGACGAGGTCGGAATGTGGTATACTATTCTGCTGAAATGTGCATTGACACATTACGATACATTTTATTATTATATAATGCAAGCGTTCTTTTGTCAAGGGCGTTTTTTTATTTTTGTAGGAATGCCGCTGAAACACGGGCTGTTCCGCTTCTTTTTCGTCAACTTGCACAAGCCGGACGGAACCGCCGCAGACAGCAAAGGCAATACCGCACAAAGAGCGTCTGGCGACTTTGTACGCCATCTGCTTGCAAATTTCCCGTCATATTTCACAAAAATGCTCGTGAATACATCAAGTATTCACTCCGCTTTTTGTTTCATCTGACGAAAAATTTGACGACGCATCTGTCGCACAATCTTTGTGCGGTATTGCCCAAAATCTTTCTTGCAGATTGTCTTTACATTTTTTGTGAATCATGCTATACTGATAGAGGCAGCACCGCACCGGTTCCGCATGCCGGTTTTGCACGGTGCTGCCGGAAGAACTGTTCCGCCGCAATGACGGGACAGCATTTGAAAAAACGAGGTGAACCCTTTTGTTTACCCAACTGAAAAGCTTAGGACTGTTCGGGCTGAATGCCTTTTCTGTAGATGTAGAAGTCAGCATGAACCGCGGCAAACCGCAAATGGAAATTGTCGGCCTGCCGGATACCTCGGTGCGGGAGAGCCGGGAACGAATCCGTTCGGCTCTGTCCAGCCTGTCCATTGCCCTTCCTGCCCGCCTGATTACAGTGAATCTGGCTCCGGCGGACGTGAAGAAAATCGGCACCATGCACGATCTGGCGATTCTGCTGGGGATTCTGGTGTGTATGGAACGGATTCCGGCACAGCCCGCCAGCCGCTGTTTTATCGGGGAAGTTTCTCTGTCCGGACTGGTGCGTTCTGTCAGCGGTGTGCTGCCTATGGCACTGCTTGCCGCCCAGAACGGCGTGACGGAATTGTATGTGCCGGCGGAGAATGCTTCTGAAGCTTCCGCGGCAGGGATACCGGTATACGGCGTGCACAGCGTGGGAGAACTGATCGCCCACCTGAACGAGGACACTGGTCCGGCAATTCGTCCGCAGGAACCTTATACGCCCCAGCCGGAGGAGTACGAGGAAATGCTGGACTTTGCCGATGTCAAGGGACAGCAGAATGCAAAGTATGCCTTGGAGATTGCCGCAGCAGGCGGACACAATGCCCTGATGATCGGCAGCCCCGGCAGCGGCAAGAGCATGCTTGCCAAGCGGATCCCGTCGATCCTGCCGGCAATGACTGCCGCAGAGTCCATGGAAACCACGCAGATCTATTCCATTGCCGGCTTGCTGGACGGCAAACACCCGCTGATGACACGCCGCCCGTTCCGTTCGCCGCACCACACCATTTCCGGAGCCGGACTGGTGGGCGGCGGGACAGTGCCCCGTCCGGGGGAGATTTCCCTTGCCCATAACGGACTGCTGTTTCTGGACGAACTGGCAGAGTTCGACCACCGGACACTGGAGATCATGCGGCAGCCGCTGGAGGATCGCAAAGTTACCATCACCCGTGCGGCGGGAACGGTTTCCTATCCCTGTTCGTTTATGCTGGTGGGAGCCATGAACCCCTGTCCCTGCGGCTACTATGGGCACCCGAAGCGGAAGTGTACCTGTTCCGAACGGCAGGTGCGGCAGTATCTGAACCGCATTTCCGGTCCGCTGCTGGATCGGTTTGATCTGCATATTGAAGTAGAGCCGGTGTCGTTCGACTCCCTCTCTGCAAAGGCAAAGGCGGAATCGTCGGCGGCGATCCGGCAGCGGGTGCAGACGGCTCGGGAACTACAGAACCAGCGGTTTGCCGGAACGGGCATTTTCTGCAACGCAGCGATTCCGGCAGGCATGCTACAGGACTTCTGTCCCATGGACGATGCCGCAACGGCACTGCTCCGTGCTGTGTTCGATAAGCTGGGGCTGAGTGCCCGTGCCTATGACCGGATTCTGAAAGTTGCCAGAACCATTGCCGATCTGGACGGCAGCGAGATCATTCGGAAACAGCATATTGCCGCAGCCGCCCAGTTCCGCAGTCTGGATCGGAAATACTGGGGCACCAACGGCTGATAGATATTGCCTGAAAGAAAGGATATTTCATGAACCGATCATACAAATCCAACAAACGTGAAAAACCAGTAAGTCCGCTGATGGTCTACTGGCGGCGGCTGGACAAGCCGCTGATTCTGGCAGCACTGCTCTGTTCCGTGCTGAGCATTATCCTGCTGTACTCGATCTGGCAGAATCACATTATCAGTTCTGTAGGCTCCAGCTATTACCGGACGCAGCTGCTCTCCTGCGGACTGGGTCTGGCTTGCCTGCTGGTGCTCTCGGCGATCGATTACCACAAACTCGTCCGGCTCTGGTTCCTGTATGCTCCGGTGGCACTGGTGCTGACGCTGCTGACCTTTACGGCGTTGGGACACAAGCGTGCCGGTGCCGATGACCAGGCGTGGCTGAATCTGGGCTTTATCCAGTTCCAGCCCTCGGAAGTGCTGAAGCTGGCGTTTATCCTGACATTTTCCCTGCACCTTGCCAAAGATGAGAGCAACATGAACAAGCCCCTGCACATGCTGCTGCTGTGTGTCCACGGAGCGATCCCCACGGGGCTGATCGCCTTGCAGGGGGACTACGGTACGGCGATCGTGTTTGCGGTGGTTTTTCTGGGCATGCTCTTTGCGGCGAAGATCTCATGGAAATATGTGCTGGCATTTCTCATTGCCATTCCGCTGGCACTGGTCGTTGCGTGGAATTTCATATTGGGGGACACCCATAAAAAACGAATTCTGGTGCTGCTGCACCCCGGCACAGATCCGGAGAATATCGAGTATCAGCAGGACCGTGGTCTGGAAGCCCTGTCCAACGGAAAAATTTTCGGCGTGGGGCTGCATGCCGGCAAGGAAAACTATGTTTCTGTTCCGGAAATTCACAATGACTTTATGTTTGCACAGGTGGGGCAGGCACTGGGATTTGTCGGTGCAGTTGCTGTGGTGCTGGTGCTGATGTTCCTCTGTCTGAAAGTGCTCTATGACGGCTTCAACACCAAGGACAAATTGGGTATGTTTCTTTGTACCGGTGTGTTCTGTATGCTGTTTATCCACTGTGTCATGAATATCGGCATGGTGCTGAAGGTGGCTCCGGTTATCGGTGTGCCGCTGCCCTTTATCAGTGCCGGCGGTACGGCAACTGTGAGCATGTACATTGCACTGGGGCTTGTGGTCAGTGCCTACGGACACAACGAGAAAAAGTATCGGGTATTTGAGTGAGAATTTTTACCAGAATCGTTGCATCTGTTCCGCAGAAATGCCCTTGAAAAATTCCTTTTTTTGTAATATGATGTGATAGGAGCCTGTTTTCAAAAGGAAAGCAGGCTCTTGTACTGCTTTTGGGCGTATTCATACGGGAGGCGTTTTTGCGTGCCGTTCAGGAGAACAGTTTGCAGGAGATCGTGCGGCAGGAGGACGGTTGTCTGGAGTATGCCTATTACGCTGCCGTTGCCGATGCGGAAAAGATCCTACTGGTGGAAAAATGGGCATCGGAGGAACAGCAGCAGACACACCTGCGGCAGCTGAAGCGGTGGAAAGAACAGTACATTGCCGAAACGGCAGTGGAGAAAATCTGATTTTTTGTATCTTCATAAAAAACACTTGCTTTTTTTCGGAAAAAGTGGCATAATATAAGGAAACACTGCATAAAGCCTGCCTGACGGCTTTGCACGCAATCTGCGTGCAGATTTTCCGTCATATTGCCCTAGGCAATCTGCCGAAAAATCTGACGACGCATCTTACGCACAAGCTTTATGCAGTGTTTCCTAAAGAGAAAGATTTTCGCCGCATCGGCGAATGTGACACAGAAAGGAAACGTAACCTATGGAAAATCAACTGGTTCTGGTACTGGACTTCGGCGGTCAGTACAATCAGCTTATTGCCAGACGCGTGCGGGAATGCGGCGTTTACTGCGAAGTGATTCGCTATACTACACCGCTGGAGGAAATTGCAGCACGGAAACCGGTGGGCATTATCTTCACCGGCGGTCCGAACAGCGTTTACGATGAAAAATCGCCGCATATCGCCAAAGAAATTTTTGAAATGGGTATCCCGATCCTGGGCATCTGCTATGGCTGTCAGCTGATGGCGTATACTCTCGGCGGTAAGGTGGCGACCTGCACCACCTCGGAATACGGCAAGACAGAAACCATTTATGACAAGTCCAGTGCTCTGTTCAGCAGCGAGGAACTGCCGGAACAGGCAATTTCGTGGATGAGCCACACCGACTACATCTCGGAAGCACCGGAGGGCTTTACCATTACGGCACATACAGAGAACTGTCCGGTAGCTGCTATGGAAAATCCGGAACGGAAGCTGTATGCAGTACAGTTCCATCCGGAAGTGAACCACACCCAGCAGGGTCTGACGATGCTGGACGGCTTTTTGAAAAATGTCTGCGGCTGCACCGGCGACTGGACCATGGGCAACTATGCGAAAACTGCTATTGCCCAGATTCGGGAAAAAGTCGGCGACGGTCGGGTACTGCTGGCACTGTCCGGCGGCGTAGACAGTTCTGTCTGTGCGGCACTGCTGTCCCGTGCAGTCGGCAAGAAGCTGACCTGTATTTTCGTAGACCACGGCTTCCTGCGGAAGAACGAAGGCGACGAAGTAGAAGCTGCATTTGCAGACAAGGACATCAACTTTATCCGTGTCAATGCCAAGGCTGCTTTCATGGAAAAGCTCAACGGCGTTTCCGATCCGGAAACCAAGCGTAAGACGATCGGCGAGGAATTTATCCGTGCTTTTGAACGGGAATCCAAGAAACTGGGCACGGTAGACTTTTTGGCACAGGGCACCATTTATCCGGACGTGATCGAAAGCGGCACCGGTGATGCAGCTGTCATCAAGTCCCACCACAACGTGGGTGGTCTGCCGGATTATGTGGACTTTCAGGAAATTATCGAACCGCTGCGGCTGCTGTTCAAGGATGAGGTGCGTCAGCTGGGTATCGAACTGGGTCTGCCGGAAAATCTGGTATGGCGGCAGCCGTTCCCGGGTCCGGGGCTGGCGATTCGTATCATCGGCGAAATCACCGACGAAAAGCTGTCCATTTTGCAGGACGCTGACTGGATCTTCCGTGAGGAGATCGCCAAGGCCGGACTGGACCGGAGCATTCACCAGTACTTCGCAGTGCTGACCAATATGCGTTCCGTTGGCGTAATGGGCGACGGCAGAACCTATGACTACACACTGGCTCTCCGCGGGGTAACTACCACGGACTTCATGACCGCAGACTTCGCACGGATTCCGTATGAGGTGCTGGAAGTGATCTCTGCCCGTATCGTCAACGAGGTCAAGAATATCAACCGCGTTGTGTATGATATTACCACAAAGCCGCCGGCTACGATCGAGTGGGAATAATGCAAGCAATTGCTGAAATGGCGTAATACCGTGCTTTTCGTGGCATAGTTAAGCTGAATGGCAACGTTTTGGCAACATTTTTCTATCATCGGCAACAGTGATATAATAATTGTCTGAAAAGATAAGAGCTATCTGATTCAATTTAAGAATCGGATAGCTCTTTTTTATGTTATTTCATAATAATCTGGATCTAATATAAATTCTCCATTTGTTAAGTCAAGCCAATTATTGCATATGGTTATAAGCTTTTGGATTTTACTTGCAAATGCATTAATAGCGTTTTTCTTTAAACAATAGCAATAGCATAATGATGGAGCGTTATCTGTTGGATAATGAGTAGTATTAATTACTTTACCGCCATCAGTATCAACATATCTTTTTCCATTTTTATCTATAGTTTCTATAATAATAAATGAGTTTTCTAAATTATTAGGATTTAATGAATGAGCATCTATAGCTTCAAGGTTGTCATATTTAGAAGAAGATACTATTTCATATGGATATTCTTTGTTTCGCTTAGAAATAAAATAACCATAGCCTCTAATCCAATCAAGCAGTTCTAATACAGTAAAACTCCATTCTTTAGGAAAATATGCGGATGAAAATAAATCTTTCAAAATATTTTGTAGATTTGTAGCTTCTACACAAAAGTCATTTAGTGCAATAAATCCAGGAAATTGTATACCACAAACATGGAATTCTATCTCTTTAATAGAACAGTTCAACAAATTTTGAACTTGTGCTAATCCAGAACTCATACTTATGGTTCCAAAAACCAAATTTGCCATTTGCTTTGCTATAGCTAAAATGGAACGATCTATTTTCCCTTTTATATAATCGTTTAGCGGATTGAACAATTGCCCTTTAACATACAAATCCTTGATATTCTCTTCTATTATTTTACTAATTCTGTCTGCTTCGTTTCCTTCACAGGGATTAAATGCTGTGATTCTTTTTTGCCGTAAGTCAAACGGCAATTCTTCTATAATTCCAGTATTTATATCAAAAAGACAAATAATCCTGTCCCAACCAATTTTACTTGCTGCATAACCTAATTCAATCAATACATTAGGATTTGGAGTTTTTCGACCGGTATAGTCTGAATTAACTATACTAATATCACAAATGAACAAAACGCTTTTGTCTATTTTGTCAAAAATAGTTGTAGTAATATCAGGACTGCCATTCTTTCCTTTTGTGTCGCGGTCATAACCAACATATATAGAAGCATCTTTTTCTAGGCGATTTAGTGCTTTCTTTATACATTTCTCAATAAAATATCTATGAGTTTTACCTTCCAAATCATTTTGCCAGGAATAAAATATAATACGAGTCATAATGCCTCCATAATAATATAACAAAATTATGCATTTTCTATCTCATCATGTTTATTATTTCAGCTTGCGTAATTCTTCGTCATTCCGCTCCGCTTCCGCCCTCGGATACCTGTATCTCCACTGGTCGTACTCCTCGCGGCTGATCTCCCCATTGCGGTACTTCTGAGCCATTTCCTCCCAGGGTTCGAGCAGACCTGTCATCTTTGCAAAGGTCGAGCCGTTCTGCCTGTTGATGCGGATACAGATTTCTCCGTCCAGACGGTCGATCTTGAAGCCGTATAAATCCTCTAACGCAAACAGCGTGTGCATAAGACCTGTGTAGCTGTCAATGTTCGGTACATTCAGAGCTTCGGTCGATACATCAAGTGCGTCGGCAAGCTGCTCTACAAGGTCAGCCTTGGGTGTTCTCGAACCGGATTCATACTGCGCCATACGAATATCGGCTGTCCGTTCCGAGAAGCCGACCTGCAAGCCTAAGAACTTCTGTGTCATTCCTCTGAGGTTTCTGATAAACCTGATTCTTTCACCTATTGCCATGATGTTGCCCTCCATTTTCAATCGGCTGACGATTTGCGCCGCCATATTTCACAAATTAATTATAACATATATGCTTAGTGTTTGTCAAGATAGTAGAAATAAAAATGTTTAGTGATTTTATACTTGACATAACGATATATGTTTAGTATAATAAAATCAGAACTTAACGATTTATAGTTAAGTTAGAGAAAGGAGATACTCTTAATGACAGATAAAAATTTTATGAGAGTAGAAGATGTTGCCAGGGAGCTTGATGTATCTAAGTCCTATGCTTATAAGATAGTACAGAAGCTCAACAAGGAGCTTGAAGCCAAGGGATATATCACGATCTCAGGCAGAGTGAACAGACAATACTTCCTCGAAAGGACTTGCTACGGCGGTTCTGCCGAGGAAAGGAAGTGATACGATGTCAGTCTATAAGGACGGCAGCAAGTGGCGTGTGATCTACCGCTACACCAACAGCCGTGGAGAACGCAAACAGACACAAAAGCGTGGTTTCTCCACAAAGAAAGAAGCTCAGGCGTGGGAGCGTGAGCAGATGAACAAGACGGAATCCAGCCTTGATATGACCTTTGAGAGCTTTTCGGAGATATACTTCGAGGACATGAAGAAGCGTCTGAAGGACAACACATGGCACACCAAAGAGCATATCCTCCGCACAAAGCTGATCCCGTTCTTCGGGAAAAGAAAGATGTGCGATATTCAGCCCAAAGATGTGATAGCGTGGCAGAATGAAATGCTCGAAGGTTCGACCAAGACAGGCAAGCCATACTCGCCTGTGTACCTGAAAACGCTACACAATCAGCTCAGTGCTGTGTTCAACTATGCAGTAAAGTTCTACGGGCTTCCGAGCAATCCCGCAGCCAAGGCAGGCAATATGGGAAAAGCGAAGAACCGTGAGATGCTGTTCTGGACGCAGGAGGAATACAAGCAGTTCGCAGAGGTCATGATGGACAAGCCTGTTTCCTTCTATGCCTTTGAAATGCTGTACTGGTGCGGTATCCGTGAGGGTGAACTTCTCGCCCTCACGCCTGCCGATTTCGACTTTGAGAAGCAGACGGTCTCGATCACAAAGTCCTATCAGCGTATCAAGGGGCAGGATATTATCACCGATCCGAAAACCGCCAAGAGCAACCGTGTCGTAAAGATGCCTGATTTTCTTTCTCAGGAGATGCAGGACTTCATCGGTCAGCTCTACGGTATCGGAGAACATGATCGTATGTTCATGATAACCAAGAGCTATCTGCATCATGAGATGGACAGAGGGGCAAAAGAATCAGGCGTGAAACGTATCCGTATTCATGACCTCAGACACTCTCATATCTCTCTGCTCATTGAAATGGGGTTCTCTGCCGTGGCAATAGCGGATAGGGTTGGACACGAGAGCATTGATATTACTTATCGTTATGCTCACCTGTTCCCCAGTACGCAGAATGAAATGGCGGACAGGCTAAGCGACCTGAGAAGTGATGATGCGGAGGGAGGTGATTCAGATGTCAGCGAAAAACCTTGACAGCAAGGGACGTTTCAGGGCGAGGACGATCGGTTTCCGTGTATCTCCCGAGGAAGATCAGCTCATCAATTCGGCTGTGGCTCTTTCGGGACTGACCAAGCAGGACTACATCGTGAAGCGGCTACTGTGCCGTGATGTGGTAGTGCAGGGCAATCCGAGAGTATACAAAGCTCTGAAAAATCAGCTTGCGGAAGTGCTTTCAGAATTGCAGAGAATAGAAAATAGTTCTGTAAGTGATGAACTTCTTGAAACGATACGACTCATCAACACCACATTAAATGGAATGAAAGGAGAATCCTGATGTCAGAAGAAAAAGAAATGACCGCTCCGAACGTATCTATTGGCGTAGATACGGAGCAGTCATCCATAAAACAAACTACTAATAGTATATCAAATCGTGATGTAAATTTCAACCCCTTTGACGAATTTTTCAAGAAAATTGATCCGTCATACATGAAAACAGTCACGATGCAGGAACTGTATCAGGATATTTACAGCAAGAAACCGCCTGTTATTGAGGGCTTGCTCTATCAAGGTACTTATCTGTTTGTCGGTTCACCTAAGATCGGCAAAAGCTTCTTTATGGCACAGCTTGCCTATCATGTCAGCACAGGTACTCCGCTTTGGGACTATCCTGTGAAAAAAGGTACGGTTCTCTACCTTGCACTGGAAGATGATTACAGACGATTGCAGGAACGAATGTACCGAATGTTCGGAACGGACAGTACGGAAAACTTGTACTTTTCCGTATCGTCCAAACCGCTTGGAAATGGTCTGACCGATCAGCTGAGCGGTTTTATCCGAGAACACCCTGACACAACGCTTGTGATTATTGATACACTTCAAAAAATCCGTGAGGTGGACAGTGATTCTTACAGCTATGCCAAAGATTACGAGATCATCAATCAGCTGAAACAGTTCTCTGACAGTTGGGGAATATGTCTGCTGTTAGTTCATCATACGAGAAAGCAAAAGTCATCTGATAACTTCGACATGATCTCAGGAACAAATGGGTTACTTGGCTGTGCAGACGGAGCATTTATGCTTTACAAGGAAAACAGGACTTCCAATAAGGCAACACTTGAAATTTCAGGCCGTGATCAGCAAGATCAGAAAATCCATCTTATTCGTGATGAAGAAAAACTCTGCTGGAATTTTGAAAAAGCAGAAACAGAGCTTTGGAAAGAACCTCCCGAACCGTTGCTGGAATGTATCGCCAATCTTGTAACAGAAGAAAATCCGACTTGGCAGGGTACAGCGACTGAATTGATAGAAAAGCTTGGACTTGATATGAAGCCGAATGTGGTTTCGCTGAAACTCAATGTCAATGCAGGCAGATTGATGAATGATTATAGCATTCGATACACGAATAAGCGTAACCACAGCGGACGCATGATTTTCTTTTCTTTGTTATCAAAAGAGTAAATTTCAAGTGGTTGGCGTGTCAGTCCGTGACGGTCGTGACGATGTTTTGTGAGCGGTGTAATCATCGTCACCATCGTCACACATCGTCACGGCGTTGGCGGTTTATCCGCCGTTCAAACCTCGCAGAGCCCCGATAGCATTTTTGATAGTCCGTAAGGCTGTCGAAAGTGCTATGGGGTTACCGGCGGCATTCCGCAGGTAACTCGGCTCTCCGAGCCGTTTGGTTTGCCGATCTCCGTATCGCTGCAAACCGTTTCGCCCATAGGGCATTCCCTCGTCAGAGGGTCAATTTAAAAAGGAAGGGAGGTGTTTCTATGTGTCAAAAGACGATCTCAATGTGTCAGGGCAAGGGCAGCTTGTCCCACAACAACCGTGCATTTGCTGCCAAAAATATCGACAGTTTCCGAACAGCGGACAACATTACATTTGTGCATCAGAATTTGCGTGATGCTTATGATATTCTTTTCAGCGATGCAGTAGAAAGATACAATGCCCGTCAGAAACGAAATGACCGCCGTATCCCAGACTACTTTCATCACCTGTTCAGCCGTGAACCGAGTGCAAGTGTTATCACTGGGACAAATAAGCAAAAGAGTTTCTATGAAGACTTAGTCCAGATCGGGACAAAAGATGATACAGGTGTCGGTACTCCCGATTCGGAGATTGCTGTTGCCTGTTTACGGGAGTACATGGAGGGCTTTTCAGAAAGAAATCCGAATTTCTATGTGTTCAATGCTGTGATGCACCTTGATGAAGCAACTCCCCATCTGCACATCGACTATATTCCCGTCGGGCATTTCGACAGAGGGCTTGACACTCGAAATGCTATGGCGAAAGCTCTCGAAGAAATGGGACACGGCAAAGGTGCAAATGCAATCAACCGTTGGCGGTTAGCGGAATGGGAAGTCCTGCACCAGATATGTACTGCTCATGGTATCGAAATCTCAGAGCCGAAGAAGTCCAGAGGGTACAGCTATACCACCGAGGAATACGGCGAGCATCAGGATAGAATCCGGCAGCTTGAAGAAGAAAAAGCTCAGATCATTACTGAAAAAGAAGAAATCAACGCAGCACTTGAAAAGGCAGCCAAAAAGCACGTCAAGCTGAAAGAAATCGACAGCGTTGTAACAGGCAAAACGGTTTTCGGTGGAAAAATTACAGTTTCCAAGGAAGATTGGGAAAATGCAACTGCACTTGCCAAAAAAGAAGTGATTTCACAAAAACAGACGAAAAAGCTTTGCAGAGAACGAGATGAAGCCATACAGGAGCGTAATGCGTTGAAAGCAAGGCTTGATGCGGTATCTTCGGAACTGGCTGATTACAAAAAGAAAGAAGAAGATAGGCGTCATTTTTCCCGTGATAAATTAAAAGCGGAATCAAAGCGTATTAGCCGTGAGGAAGAACTTTCCCGTGAACTGAAAAAAGTCAAGGCTTTTATCTCTGCTTGTGGATTGAGTTCCGACTATCAGCAGTTCAGATATAACAGCACAATAAAAAGCAAGAATTTGGAATGAGGAGAAAAATTTTATGATTATCAGAAGCAAAGACAAAGTTCAGGTGATCGGCAAAAACAAGTCGGTCTGGGTGTTGGATACCAATGCACTTACCGTTACACACAATACAGTTGATACTGAGCCAACAGTAACAGCATTCCGTTCCGAGCATATCAAGTATCACCTGCATTATTCTGCGGAGTACCGCAAGGACAGACTGAGAAAACTTGTAAATAACGGCGAAATTCTGAGTTATCTGACTGAACTTGATAAGGCAGTGGAAAATGCTATGGAAAGACAGGTTGAAAAGTGGAAAGCTGACGATAAGGAATATCAGCAGGCACTTGCTGTTGGTGATCTCTGCAAAGCTCAAGGTTTGGAGAATATGTTTAGGTTGTGTGCGAGAGAGGCGGTGTATGCGGATTTGGTGTATGTGTGAGGGAAGTAAGATTGTGAAACAGTAGAGGCAATACCGCACAAAGAGCGTCTGGCGACTTTGCACGCCATCTGCTTGCAAA
>ERZ791864.688-NODE-688-length-31124-cov-9.463291_pt1 | contig 31124 bp, 20 predicted proteins | sample MGYA00510282_ERZ791864 | MGnify/ENA primary metagenome ERZ791864 (study PRJEB30046, sample SAMN00792087) | human gut metagenome | study: EMG produced TPA metagenomics assembly of the A metagenome-wide association study of gut microbiota in type 2... | reverse complement strand
AAAAAATCCTTTAAAGCCTAGGCTTTCACAGCATCCATTAAACACTGCCGTGGCATAAAAATAAAATTTTTATCATATGATTTTCTCCTTGTGTTATTGAAAGATTGTGTAATTTGAACCCGCTATGTTCTCAATCACTTAATGATATATTTTGTTCCTCTGCCTTTTCCTTCAACTGCAATCACACCCTTTTTCTCCATAGTTTTCAGTAATTGTGTTGTTTTTGATTTGCCAAATGGGACATATGGTGCAATTTCACTTATTGGTTTCAGCATCGTCTTACTTAAAAATTTGTAAATCACTTTTTCGTCTTCGGTTAAATTGACATTCGTTTCAAATATCGGTAGTACAATTTTTATAGCATTTTCTGACACTTCAAATTCTGGTTTTATCAAACTCTCTGCATACAGTTGTTTGATTCGTGTAATTCCTGTTCCAAATATCTCTACTAATCCCAGTCTGTAAAATACATTTGCAAGATTTCTATTTCTTAAAATAGATAGTTTACCTGATAAATATTCTTCTGCCGTTATTCCAGCCGGCAATCCACCAGGAGACACTACTTCTATTCTATCATCAAACATAGAAACTCTGATGTGTGAATTAATATCCCATACCCTATGAATCAAAGCATTTGCAATTGCTTCTCTGAAAGCTGCTTCCGGTATTTTCTCTACCACCTTTCTGTCAGCCCCCTGTATTACTTCATATTGATAATAATCTCTAAATACAGCAAGTGCTTTTTCATATATTTCTAAAACCGATATATGTTCAAACGTTACTCTTTTTTGAATAATACTGATATTCTCACCGAACTTAACAATATCAATTCCTGAAAAATGATTTTTATCTGCCAAAAGTCCCGCTGCATTATTATAACCATTTATATTGTCATACAGGTTCAATGTCTTTAAAGTATCTTGATTGAAAGTTTCAATGTAAATATTTTCTTTCAGTTTACACTGTAAAATTTTAAAAGATAGCTCCTGATCTTTACAAGGTAATTCTTCGAAGCTAATATTTTTTCCATCTAATACAAGCCTTGAAAATTCTAATGTATCTACCTCTATCGTTGCTGTATCATTTCGTTTGTATGCTTTTGATTTATATAAATACGGTTTTTGAAGACCACTTTTTACAGTAAGTTTTATCGTCTGGTCATTATTCTGTATTTCGAGTGTATAGTTTGGTTGAGGTGATATACTGTCATTGATTTTATTTTCGATATCCAGACAGGCCTGTTTTACATCTGGCAATCCTTTCACATTTCCATTATCATCAACCCCAAAAAGAATTGTTCCACCATTGTAATTCGAAAAGGCACTAACTGTTTTCAAAAAAGTATTCGTAATCGTTTCCTTGAATTCTAATATTCTTGTTTCACGCATAGTAATCGTTCCCTTTCCAACCATAATGATTATATTATATGCAAAAATGCGCAAAAAATCAATCGTATTTTTTTACGATTGATTTTTTAATTAATTTTGAGTGTAGTATTATTTTTTGACCAATTGAATTATGACAACTTTTTAATTATTCCGATCCAGTCTTCCAAAGGTATAAATAAGGTGTAAATTCTATGCTTCCCTCCAAGAACCCCAATAAAATCAAGGCTTTCATAGCGGTTCTAAACTTTACTTGGGGGTAAGGTTTAGAGCCGTTTTTAATTTTTAAGCAAAAAAGTAGGCATAGGAACCTATAACCTTTATAATTAAATCACCACAAAATAACCGAAAGGAGATTACCTATACCTAATAATGATTTTATATCAAATATCTTAGAAATAAAAGACCTAATTATAACAAATGTGGAATCTACTTCAGAAGAAATACATATTTACTTTAAAATGGAACGTCGTGATCATGTTTGTCCATGTTGTGGTGCAGTGACAAATAAAGTTCATGATTATCGTCCTTCAATTATAAAGGATGCTCCTATAATGGGTAAAAACACATATCTTCATTACTCAAAAAGAAGATATCACTGTGATTGTTGTGGCAAACATTTCAACGAGAACTTCACTTTACTTCCTAAGCATTTCAGAAACTTATTTTCCTAATGCAAACATAGTCATTGACAGGTTTCATGTGGTCAGATATATTACCTGGGCTTTAGAAAATTTATACTATCAGCGCAGGCAAGCGAACTGGAAGAATTCAACGCTACATTAACAATGTTATCAAACTGGGCCAAATACATACTGAATGCTTTTGACTGTCCTTATTTCAACGGATTTACAGAAGAAACCAACAACAAGATTAAAGTAATTAAGCGAAATGCTTACGGATATAGAAATTTTGAGAACTTTAGGAATAGAATCCTTATGACCTCTGCTTAAAAGAGAAAACACAGTTGTGAACAATGGTTCACAACTGTGTAAAAAATCTTTTTACCCCCGCTCTTGACAAAGAGCCAAAACTTCATCATTATAATGAAATTTTTATAATATAACGGTCTACTTTATTTTTTAATTATTATTTCTTTAAAATTCTAACTTTTTTAGGTTTTGACCACTTCTTGCAGCCAACGGCTCTAACTCGTACAAAAAGTTTCTTTCTCTTTTCAAATGCTTTTTTAGAAATTGTTACTTTTTTATATTTCTTTACTGTCTTTGTTACAATAACTGATGTAAACTTTTTACTCTTAGAAACCTGTACCTGATATCTTTTAGCACCTTTAACTTTTCTAAATGAAAGCCTGATTTTCTTTGAATTTTTCTTCTTTGTTGCTTTCTTTACAACTGTTGTTTTTAATGCTTTGTTTGGAGTCTTTTTCTGTATTTTCTTTGTTGTTGGAGAGGCTGTTGTTCCTTCAGGTTTTGTTTCACCTGAAGCTGTTGTTCCCTCAGGTTTTGTTTCACTTGGATTTGTTGTTCCTGGAGTAACCGGCGTTACACCTTTCCCAATCTTATAATCTCCATAAAGACCATCCTTTGCTCCATTTGTAGAAACTCCTTCATTCTTGTCTGCCTTCTCGTCTTCTCCTGCCTTAACCATACGCTGGTAAACACGAACATAATCAACTAACATTGTTCCTGATGTAAAACTGCTGTCAGGTACATAACCACTGTCAAATGTTCCACCTGCTGCAAGATTTAAAATAAGGTAAAATCTCTGGTCAAACGGTGCATATGCATTTCCTCTGTCTGAGCCTGAATACCACTCACCATATGTACATTTGAAATAGCATTTGCCATCACAGTAAATCTTAATATTTTCAGCATCCCACTGAACACTGTATACATGCCAGTCGTCAATGCCTGTCTTTTTATTACCATCTCGTGTTATGTTAAATGCATCTGATGTATTAATATTATTTGGCCACTGTGCACCATAATGTAATGTACCAAATACCATATTTGGTGTTCTTCCACGTCCTTCAAATACATCTATTTCACCTGATAATGGCCATGAACCATAACGTGAGTCATTTGGAAGCATCCACATAGCAGGCCATATGCCTGTACCTATAGGCATTTTTGCTCTGAAATCAACTCGTCCGTATTTCACTGAGAATTTATCTTTTGTTGTAATCTTTCCTGATGAATACTGAGCAGTTGCTTTCTTAGATGGATCACCTTTTTCTGTAAATACCTTTGACTGCTTTTTCATAAGAATATTTAATGCACCATCTTTTACTGATACATTGTCTCTTGTGTAGTATTCAAGTTCCTGATTTCCCCAACCGGCTGTGTTAATATCGTCTTCTTTAAGTAAGAATCCTTCATCATATGACCACTTGCTTGTGTCAAGAGATGCACCATCAAATTCATCATTGAAAATCATCTTCCAACCTGCCGGTGTATATGCATTTGAATTGTCATTTACTTTAATATCTGACATATCTGATGGAAGTGTTGGCTTATAAGATGTATTTCCTTTAATTGTATACAATACATAGTTATTGCTTGCATCTCCACCTTTTTTACCATCAATAGGATATGTGACTTTTATTTCTGTATCCTGTCTTACAGGCTGGAGCCAAAGTCCATAAACATGATCAACAAAATAACCCCACTGACTGCTTAGTGAATATTTGTTGTAACCACTTCCTTCATATACCCATCCACAGGCTGCAACATCTGTAAGTGGAATCCACTTTCCATCTACCTTAACTTCGTATTTAAATAAATCCAAATCATCTTTTATAGCTTCTGTTCCACCAATTTTTGGAAGTGGAATACCAACTGATGCTGTATCACTTGTGCTTGCATCGTATGATGTGCCATTATATGCTGTGATTTTGTAATTTGATCTGGTTGGCTTTGTATATGTAACTTTTACATCCTGATGTACATTTGGATTTGACTTTGATGCAAATCTTAATGTAAATGACCAACTGATATTTGTAAACCAATATCCACCATCACCATCTGAGTAATATCCAAAGTTCTGATCCCACAGAAATCCTGATGCTGCATTGCCTAAAAACTGAACAAATCCTTTTCCGTCATTGTTGTCTACTGTAATGTTAACATCATCCTGAATCTGTTCATACTTGATACTCTTGTCTCCATTAAATGTCCATGCTCCCCAATGTGTAGCTGAACCACCTGTTGTATCTGCCTGAATATTTGTTTCTGTTGTAGAAATACTTGTAAGCTTATACTTTGAAAGTTTGTTAAGTTCCAATTTGTAATCAAGATTTATGTTATTTGTTTTTCCATGGAAACGGAAATATGTTGTTTCTGTAAGTTTCATCCAGCAAACCCAGCCACCCCATGACTGATATTCCCATGCCCAAGTGTCATTCCACTTGAAGTAACTTACATCTTCGATTTTCTTCCATTCGCCATTTGTTCCGTTTTCCTGTTTAACATAAACCTGAATGTCTTTTTCCACATCTGCAATGGAAAGTTCACTACTGGCTTTTCCGTTAAACTTTGGCATTACAAATCCATAGCTGACTGTACCAACTCCTGAATGTGTAATTGTTGGTCCATCATTTGTTGAATAATAATCCATTGATGAAACAACTTCTGCCGCTGCTCCCTTTACATCACTACCTGAAAAAATTACTCCTGTTGAAGTAAGCAACAATGCCAGAGACATTACAACAGAAATTAATTTTTTCATAGTTTTTCCCATACTAAAAAATTCTTTCATAATACTTCCTTTCTTTTCCCTTACGGAAATAATCTCGCTATACTGCCTTTTAATTATATGAATATTCATTTTTTCTTTAAATGGTCTGTATTTTTATATGGTATTCAAATTTTATAAAAACGTTTTAATTATTATAATAACTTTTTACTTTCCTTTTAGTTGCTCCAAACAAATCTTTTGGGGTATCTCTTAAACTAGCTTGCTTAGAACGATTACAATGCTTACAAATACATTGTAAATTTAATACGGAATCTCTTCCACCATATTTCTGTGGAATAATGTGGTCAATATCCATATCACCTTTTCTGAAACTACGTCCACACTTAATACATTTATACCAACCATTGTTGTTATCATATGCATCATTTTAGTCAAAATAATTGCTTCTATAACCCATATTTTCTCTCCTTTCTGCTTGTTTTTACTCTGTAGCTAAACTTTTTTATAGTTTTTGGATTATTATACTACAGCTATAAAAATATTACAATTATATATCATATAATTTGAGGTGATTTGAGGTGATTTCATGAAGGATATTGATTTCGATTCTATTGGCAAGAAATTAAAAGAAATACGAACACACAAAGGTTTTACTCAGAAATTTGTTGCATCTTCTGTTAAAGTGAATACCAGCCATATTAGTAACATAGAAAATGGTAAGGTTAAAATCTCCCTTACCACACTTGTTAATGTATGCAATGTTTTAGGTACTACTGTTGATTATGTACTAAAGAATTAATATAACGACTCTTCTTCTGCTGTAGATAGAGCTATATTATCAGAACTTCACAAATGTAACCGTACTTGAATCCTTCCTTAATTATATAACCGAGCAAACCCTAGTTATATTATAATCTTATATAATCGTTTTTTCCACAAAAAAAACGCCCCAGCCTGATCATCATAAGCGATTCTGATACAGCTCGTACGGGAATTGAACCCGTGATTCCGCCTTGAGAGGGCGGCGTCTTAACCACTTGACCAACGAGCCATTTTTATGACACTGTGCTTTTTGCACAAGACACTTTACTATTATAACAATCCTGGCAAATTTTGCAAGTGCTTTTTAATATAAAATTCACGTATAAAATTCACGTATAAAATTCACGTATAATATTCACGCATAATATTTCAGCTACCACGCTCCCCCATCAACAAAGGACTGCCCAGCGGGCAGTCCTTCATCCTTACTTCTATATTCTCTGTTCCACTCTTCACCCTAGAAGTCAAATATTGACAACTGGCTGTCTTCCGGCATTCCTTCCAGCAGTCCCAAACTTGACATTGTTTCTATTACTGTCTTACTTAGCTTGCTTTTTTCCCGCAATTCATTTTTTGAAACAAATGGGCCTGATTGATTTGCTACTGCTTCTACCAAACCATCGGCAGCCTTTTCGCCTAAGCCTTCTATTGTGTCAAGGCTTGGCATTAGCTTGTTGTCTATTATCTGAAATTCATGTGCTTTAGCCTTGTATATGTCTATAGGCATAAACTCAAATCCTCTGGCGTACATTTCCTGTACAACTTTCATATCGCCAAGAGCGTCTTCATCTTTCTTAGCTATTTCGTGATTTGCTTTCTTTCTTTTCAAGTCAGCCATATAATATTCAAGCTTTTCCTTGCCTCGACACATTGTTTCGTAGTTAAATGCTTTTGCTCTAATGGCAAAGTATGCAGCATAGTAAGCAAGTGGTATGTAAACTTTATACCAGGCAACTCTAAGTGCCATCATAATATATGCTGCCGCATGAGCTTTAGGGAACATATATTTAATCTTTTTACATGAACCAATGTACCAGTCAGGAACATTATGCTGGTGCATTACTTCCTCTTCGTTTATTTCCTTGCCACTCTTTTTGTCCTTGTATATCTGAAGGCCTTTACCTTTTCGTACATGCTCCATTATCTGGAAACTTACCTGTGGTTCAATGCCTTTATGCATCAGATATACCATAATGTCGTCACGGGTACAGATAGCAGTTGAAATTGTACATCTGCCCTCTTCAATTAATGTTTGGGCATTTCCCAGCCATACATCTGTTCCGTGAGACAAACCTGATATGTTAACAAGATCAGAAATCTTAGTAGGCTTTGTATCCACCAGCATCTGAATAACGAAGTCTGTACCAAGTTCAGGAAGTCCCAACGAACCTGTTGGGCATCCATCTATATCATCTGATGTTATTCCCAGTGCTTCCGGACTTGTAAACAAAGACATTACCTTTGGATCATTAATTGGAACATCTCTGTTAACGTTAGTATTTGTCAACTTTTCAAGACGTCTGATCATTGTAGGATCATCGTGTCCCAGAATATCAAGTTTCAATAAGTTGGCATCAATAGCATGATATTCGAAATGAGTTGTAATAATATCAGTTGTCATATCATTTGCCGGTTTTTGGATAGGGGTAAATTCATATATTTCCTTATCTCTTGGAACAATAACAATACCACCCGGATGCTGTCCCGTACTTCTACGGATTCCCTGGCACCCTCTTGAAATTCGGTCAATTTCTGCTGTTCGCTTTATTTGTCCGTGTTCTTCGTAATAATTCTTTACATAACCGTAAGCTGTTTTTTCTGCAAGTCCGGCTATGGTTCCTGCTCTAAATGTGTGTCCCTTACCAAACATAACTTCCGTATACGCATGGGCATTGGACTGATATTCTCCTGAGAAGTTCAAGTCAATATCCGGCTCCTTTGTTCCACCGAAACCTAAGAATGTTTCGAAAGGAATTTCAAAACCATCTCTGCACATATCCTTTCCGCAATAAGGACATTTTCTTGGTGGCAAGTCAAGTCCTACACCACCGTCTTCCCTTAACTGTCTTATTGTATCCTGAATCTCCTTCACTGCTTCTTTGTCTGCCTCATCAGGTACTGTAACTTCGTCTTCAAAGAATGAACTTTTACACTCTGTACAATAATAGTGGGGTGCCAAAGGATTAACCTCTGTTATACCTGACATTGTTGCTGCAAAAGAAGAACCAACGGAACCTCTAGAACCTACCAAATATCCGTCTTCATTAGACTTCCAAACAAGACGCTGCGCCATTATGTACATAACCGCATATCCGTTACCGATAATTGAGTTAAGCTCTACTTCCAGTCTGTCCTCAACTATTTTAGGCAATTTCTCGCCGTACATATCATGTGCCTTTTCAAAACAAATATTACGCAAGTTTTCTTCTGAATTATCCAATACAGGTGGACATTTATCAGGATGAATAGGTGAAATGTTCTCTATCATATCGTTGATTCGGGCAGGGTTTTTAATAACAATTTCTTCTGCCAAATCACTGTCAAGATAATCGAATTCCTTAAGCATTTCATCTGTAGTTCTTAAATATAACGGTGCCTGATTGTCTGCATCCTTAAATCCATTACCACACTGGATAATTCTTCTATATATCTCATCCTCCGGATCAAGAAAATGAACGTCACAAGTTGCAACTGTCATTTTGTTAAATTTCTTACCTAAGTCGATAATCTTCTTATTTACATCCTGAAGTTCTTCAATTGAATCAACAAGAAACTTCTTTCTATCATCTATTTCAGGATCACCTGTTTTTAACATAAACTCATTATTTCCAAGAGGTTGTACTTCAAAATAATCATAAAATTCAGCCAGGCGTGCAATCTCTTGCTGACTTTTTCCATGAAGGATAGCCTGATACAATTCGCCTGCCTCACAGGCACTTCCTATCATAAGACCCTCACATAATTCAAGATAGTCACTTTTTAAAATTCGTGGTCTTTTGTTTGCAAATGTTTCTATGTGAGATCTAGATATAAGCTTATACAAATTAACTCTTCCAACCTGATTCTTTACAAGTATAATTGCATGATGAGCAGGAAGCTTATCAATTAAATTCTTTGACTGCTTTCCCTGTTTGTTTAATTCATCAAGATTATCGATTCCCTTGTCCACAAGCATTTTACATAATTTCAGAAAAATAAGTGCAGTACATTCTGCATCATCAACTGCCCTGTGATGATGGTCCAGAACAATACCTAATGCCTTCGCTACATTATCAAGCTTATATCTTCCAAGACCTATTATAAGATATCTTGACATTGCAACTGTATCAATTACTGTAAAATCACATTCTAAATTCTGTCTTTTGCAATTAGCTTCTATGAAACTCATATCAAAATCCGAATTGTGGGCAACCATAACCGCATCTTTACAGAATTCCATAAACTTAGGCAATACCTCTTCTATCTTTGGTGCATCAATAACCATTTCATCATTAATGCTTGTTAACTTTTCAATTCTAAAAGGAATAGGAATTTCAGGGTTAACAAAAGTGCTAAATCTGTCAATAATCTTTCCGTTTTCAACTTTAACGGCACCAATTTCTATAATCTTGTCACTTTTTGCACTAAAACCTGTAGTTTCCAAGTCGAAAACAACATATCTGTCATTTAAATGCTGGCCTTTAGGATTAACAATCATATCCTTTAAGTCATCTACAAGATAAGCTTCAACACCATATATAACCTTAAAGTCACATTCCCTGCCTGCCTTTTCACATTCAGCTTCAATAGCTTCATATTCATGCCATGCATCAGGGAAAGCCTGTACAACACCATGATCTGTTATGGCAATGGCTTTGTGTCCCCACTCATAAGCACGACGTACAATTTTTTTACATTCACTTACACCGTCCATATCACTCATCTTAGTATGGCAATGAAGTTCAATACGCTTGTCTACTGCTGTATCTTTACGCTTCTCTGTGGCAAATGGAGAAATAGACTTCATTCCGTCAACACGGCTGATTTCCACCTGCTTATCCCATGTATCATAAAGGGCAACACCTTTAATTCGCACAAAAGAGCCTTTCCTTACTTTCTGTTTAAAGTCCTTAAGCACATTACCGTCTGCCAAAAACATCTTAACGGCAATACTGTCTGTAAAATCGGTAATTTCAAGAGTAACAATAAACTTTCCTGTCTTTGTTTCTCTCTCATCCATTGTCATAATCTGACCTTTTACCGTGCATTCTCCGGTGCCTTCAAAAACATCACAAAGATTAGTATCTGACTCAAACTTAAAGTCCCTTCCATATACTACCTCAGGATTGTCTGAACGGCTTGCCTTTCTGATTACAACAGGCTTTGGTGCCTCCTCTTTCTTTTCTTCCTTCTTAGCCTTTGGTCCGTTATCTCTGTTAAGTAACACCTCAACCTCGTTCTGAAGTCGTCTGGCATTCTGCTTTGCAAACCTGTTAGTTTCAAATCTTTTCTTATCAATAACTACCTCAATAGGCATTTCAAATCTGTTAGCAAATATTCTTTCAACTGTGTCCTTTAAAATCTTCATTCTGGATTCTGAAATAATATTAGCCTCCAAGTCAATAATCATCTTATTGCCATCCCAACGAATGGGAGCCTTTTTAAACATAGTTGAAACTATGGGACTTCTTACTCCAAGTTCCATAACTATGCTCTCCTTGTAGGCATCAAGAAGATTTTCTACTGTATACTGTTGTGATAAATGATATTTTTCTACTATTTCAATTCCAATTCGCTTTCCCATTCTGAGATTTCTTATAATTTCATCTCTCACGGTGAAAATAGCAGACTTTTCAATAAGTCTGCTGCTTTCAATATAAACTCTTAACTTGTCATGAGACATGTTAGAGGAAACTCGTGTTACATAAACTTCCTCAAACATAGCCTGCAAATTATCATTTAATTTAAGTGCTGGAAAAACGTCAAAAAACTTCTTTCTCTCCAAATTATTCACTCCAATTTTTCAATTCATCTTCCAGTGTCTGTAAAAGCATATCCTCAGGAACTTTCTTAACAATCTCACCTTTCTTAATTAAAAGTCCTTCGCCTACTCCACCGGCAACTCCAATATCAGCTTCTCTTGCCTCTCCGGGACCGTTAACTACACAGCCCATTACGGCAACCTTTATATCCAGATTATCGTATTTTGATACCATCTTTTCAACCTTTTCGGCAAGACCTATTAAGTCTATTCTGGTTCTGCCACATGTAGGACATGAAACTACTGAAATACCGCCTTTTCTAAGTCCTAATGTTTTCAAAATAAGCTTAGCACTTCTTATTTCCTCAACAGGATCACCTGTAAGTGAAACTCTGATAGTATCACCTATTCCCTGATTTAAAATAAGTCCAAGTCCTATTGCTGACTTAATATTTCCGGATGTTACAGTACCTGATTCTGTTATTCCTACATGAAGTGGATAGTTAGTTCTTTCCGCAATAAGTTCATGTGCCTTAACACACATTAAAACATCTGATGACTTAATGCTGATAACAAGATTGTCATAGCCTAAGTCTTCAATAATTTTAACCTTATCTAATGCACTTTCAACTATTCCCTCTGCTGTAACTTTTCCATATTTTTCAAGAATGTGTTTTTCAAGAGAACCACTATTTACACCAACTCTTATTGGAATGTTTCTCTCCTTTGCCACATCAACTACTGCCTTAACCTTTTCAACTGAGCCGATATTTCCCGGATTAATTCTAATCTTGTCAGCTCCGTTCTCCATTGCTGCAATTGCCAGTCTGTAATCAAAATGAATATCCGCAACAAGTGGAATATTAATCTGTTTCTTAATCTCCTTAAGAGCCTTGGCTGCTTCCATTGTTGGAACTGCACATCTTATAATGTCACAACCTGCTGCCTCTAACTCCTTAATCTGGTTAACCGTTGCTTCTACATCTTCTGTTTTTGTGTTTGTCATTGACTGAATAAGAATAGGATTTCCTCCGCCTATTACTCTATCGCCAATCTTAATTACTTTCGTATTATCTCTATACATATTACCTGCCACCTTGCAATCTTATAAAATAATCTTTCTAATATCATTAAATATTAAGAATACCATAAGCACCATTAACAAAATAAATCCTATAAAGTGTATCATTCCTTCTTTTTCCTTAGGTATAGGTCTTCTAATAATAAGCTCTACAATATAAAGGAATAATCGTCCACCGTCCAATGCCGGTATAGGTAAAAGGTTCATTACACCAAGGTTTGCACTAAGCATAATTGCCAGATTAATCATTGTGAACAAAGTAACCATAAAGCCTTCTGACTTAGTCTGGTTGTAAGTATCTCCAATAACATTAACAATACCTACCGGACCTGATACTTCATTAGCTGAAACCTTTCCTGTTACAAGCATCTTTAAGCTTTTAAGAACTGTATTAATTTCATATCTCACTTCCACAAGACTATATTTTAAAACTCCGCCTACAGACTGCTTATCTCTTGCAAGATTATAAACAAATCCGCTGCTGTAAAGTTTAGTCATCTGTGGAACTACCACTACTTTCTTTTCTTTATTATTACGCTTAACAGTAATATTGATTTCTTCTTTTCCAAAAGGATGTGCATCAATATATTCCTTTAAATCCTTTCCTGTTGAAATCTTTGTGCCGTTAATTTCCACAACTTCATCTCCTGCAACAACTCCTGCCTGATCCATTGCTGAACCTTCAGGAACACTACTAATAGTAGCCTTTGGATCTGTTTCATAATATGAAATGCCAACTATATAACGTTCTTCACTGTCAGGTGCATAACTAATAGTCTGCTTCTTTCCATCTCTTACAAAAGTAACTGAAATATCACTTCCGTCAAGTGGGCTAACATAATCTTCCAAATAAATTTCACGTCCTACTGAAACTGTAGCTCCGTTATATTTAGTAATTCTGTCTCCCTCTCTAAGTCCTGCCTCGTATGCATTACTGCCTTCTGTTACTTTAGAAACGTAAGAAATATCAACGCCGTTGTAACCGATAACAATTAAGGCCAATAAAAATGCAAGAATAAAGTTAAAGAAAGGTCCTGCAACGACAATTGCCATTCTTGCCCATAAAGGTTTAGAGTTAAAAGAACCTTCTTCTGCATTATCTTCATCTTCACCAAGCATTGCACATGAACCGCCTAAAGGAAGTGCCTTAATTGAATATCTTGTGCCACTTTTTGCAACTCTGCTAAGAAGTCTTGGTCCCATACCAACGGAAAACTCGTTAACTACAACTCCGCACTTCTTTGCAACTATAAAATGTCCAAATTCGTGTATTAAAACTAATACACTGAAAATTATAAGGGCTATTATAATACTGATTAATGTCTGCATCCTACCACCTACTTTCGATTAATTCATATGTCCACTGTTCAATGTCTAAAATCTGCTCTACTGTAGGGTTTGGTATAGCCTTATGCATACTCATACAATATTCAATAATATCTGTTATGTCTAAGAATCCAATCTTTCTGTTAAGGAACTTAGCTACTGCCTTCTCGTTTGCAGCATTAAATACTGTAGGCATTGAATCTCCAACTGTTGCTGCCTGATAAGCCAATGCTAATCCCCTAAAATTCTCAGGATCAGGATTTTCAAATGTAATCTGTGCTATTTTGCCAAAATCAACTCTTTCTCCTGCCAAAAATCTTCTTTCAGGATAATAAAGTGCATACTGGATAGGTAATCTCATGTCAGGAGTTCCAAGCTGTGCCATAATTGCGCCGTCCTTAAACTGTACCATGGAATGAATAAGGCTCTGTGGCTGAACAACAACCTGAACATCATCAAGACCAACTCCAAAAAGCCATTTAGCTTCGATTACTTCCAATCCCTTGTTAACCATTGTAGCAGAGTCGATGGTTATTTTTTGTCCCATGGACCAATTTGGATGTTTTAATGCATCCTCAACCTGAACGTTTTTCATCTGCTCTCTTGTTCTTCCTCTAAAAGGTCCTCCTGAAGCTGTTAAAAGAATCTTGTCTATCTCTCTTGAATTTTCTCCATTTAAGCACTGGAATATAGCACTATGCTCACTGTCTACCGGAAGAATTTTTACGCCATATTCCTTAGCCATTGACATAACAATATGTCCTGCTGTAACTAATGTTTCCTTATTAGCTAATGCAATATCCTTACCTGCCTTAATTGCTTCAAGTGTAGGCCTTATACCTATCATTCCCACGAAAGCAGTAACAACAACCTGTGCTTTCTCATATACTGCAGCCTCAATAAGTCCATCCATTCCGGCAACTACCTTTACCGAAGTATCCTTAACTGCATTCTTAAGATTTAAAGCAGCCTCTTCATTGTATACACATACAATCTCAGGATGAAACTCTCTTATCTGCTCCTCTAACTTTTTAATATTTGAACCTGCCGCAATTGCAACTACATTCAAATCATCATTTGCTCTTACAATATCTAATGTTTGTGTTCCTATGGATCCTGTTGATCCAAGAATGGAAATATTTTTCATATCGTCTCCTTAAAAAATCTGTAATAAAATCCAAATAACAGGTGCCACATAAATAACACTGTCAAATCGATCCATAATTCCGCCATGTCCGGGAATTAATTTGCCATAATCCTTGATATCATGATTTCTCTTAATAGCTGATGCAGCAAGGTCGCCTACCATTGAAATTAAAGCTCCCACTGCACAAATAATTGCAAATCCCGCAACCGGATTAATGCTCATTGTAATATTACTTGAAAAAATTGTTGCATAAATTGCTCCAAGTGCTGCTGCTCCAACAACACCCCCAACTGCACCTTCAATTGACTTCTTTGGGCTTAAAACAGGAGCCATCTTATGCTTTCCAAAAGCTACACCTGCAAGGTATGCACATGTATCACTTCCCCATGAGCAAAGGAAAATAAGCCATACTGTATATGCTCCGTTATTTCCCTCACGTACACTATAAAGATATGATAACATTACGCCTGCATATAACATACTCATAATAGCATTTGAAATCTGTTCTGTTTTATACTTAGGGAACATAAATACATACTGAGCAAGTAAGCACATTAAAAATACTACCATAAGAATCATCATATATTCTTTCTTATCAAAATAAAGTACTGCATAATATGCCAAAACCGCTATATAACCTGTAATTCCAAGTGAATTTTTTTCAATTCCAAGAACCTTGTATAATTCATACACACCAACTACTGAAATCAAAAGATTTGCCACAAAAAGAATGTTTCCTCCCGGTATAATTGTAGCCAACATTAAAGCTACTAGAACTATTCCACTTAATAATCTTGTAAAGAAAGATTTATTTGCAAATTTACTTAAAATCATTTTGTTTTTCTCCTACTATTATGTATTTTATTCTTCTGTTTTTACTCCGCCGAAACGTCTGTCTCTTTCATTATATTTTACAATAGCCTTCTTTAATTCTTCTTTGTTAAAATCCGGCCATAAAACATCTGTAAAATAAAACTCTGTGTAAGCCAACTGCCATAAAAGATAATTAGACAATCTTATCTCGCCACTTGTTCTAATAAGAAGATCAGGATCAGGAATGCCTGCTGTATCCAAATATGAATTAACAGTATCCTCTGTAATGTCATCAGGATTTAACTCTCCGTCTGCAACAGCCTTTGCCATCTTCTTAGTTGCTCTTGTTATTTCATCACGGCTTCCGTAATTAAGAGCTATAATAAAAGTAATTCCTGTATTGTTCTTTGAGCATTCCTCTAACTCATCAATTCTGTCAAGAATATCCTGATCAAGTCTCTCTCTCTTACCAATTACTTTAACAATCATATTGTTCTTGTTTGCTCTCTCAATACAGTCTGAAAGATAATTTCTAAGAAGCTTCATAAGAGCCTTTACTTCATCATCCGGTCTGTTCCAATTCTCAGTTGAAAAAGCATACATTGTAATATATTTAATTCCCATATCGTGGGCATCTTTAATAATCTTCTCCACATTCTTTGCACCTGCTGCATGTCCTGCGTTTCTTGGAAGAAATCTTTTCTTTGCCCATCTGCCGTTACCATCCAAAATAATGGCAACATGCTTTGGTATATTAAGTCCTGTTATATCAATCTTTTTTGCCATATAATTAATCTCCTTTAACCGAAAATAGAGGAAACACAGGTCTCCTCTTATTCTCTAAAATCTGATATTTTATTATACTGTCATTATTTCGTTTGATTTTTCTTCGATTGCCACATCAATCTTCTTAATGTATTCATCTGTCTTCTTCTGAACATCATCCTGATATCCTTTTACTTCATCTTCTGAAATGCCGTCTTCTTTGCCTTTCTTCTTAATGGCATCAATTGCATCTCTTCTGATGTTACGGATAGCAACCTTGGCATTTTCGCCCTTCTTCTTAACATCCTTAACAAGTTCTTTTCTTCTGTCCTCTGTAAGTTCAGGGAATACAAGACGAATAACTTTACCATCGTTTGTAGGGTTAATTCCTACATCTGACATATTAATTGCATGTTCAATATCTTTAAGTATTGAAGCGTCCCAAGGCTGAATACAAATCATTCTTGCTTCAGGAACTGAAACGTTACCTACCTGCTGAAGAGGTGTTGGTGTTCCATAGTAATCAATTTTGATTTTGTCAAGAATATGTGGGTTAGCACGTCCTGCTCTGATTGTTGCATATTCTTCACCTAAATTAGCCAAAGATTTTTCCATCTTATCTTCGTATATCATTAATAATTCTTCCATTATAATTCTCCTCTAATCTTTTATAATTAATAAAATTTTATACTTAATAATTTTTTGATTAATAATCTTTTTATATTTCTAATTATATAATCCTTAAAATTTTTGATTCTATAGTTATTATCCAAAATTACTTTTCAGTTAATAATTATTAACTATTCTACAGTAATCTTTGTGCCAATCTTTTCACCTGATACAGCCTTGTTAATGCTGTCTTCTTCGTTTAATCCGAATAATAACATTGGCATCTTGTTCTCCATTGCAAGAACACTTGCAGCCAAGTCAATAACACCTAATCTATCATCAACAATCTTGCTGATTGAAAGTTCATCGTACTTCTTAGCATCAGGGTTAACAGCAGGATCACTGTCATAAACACCGTCAATTGCTTTTGCACCAAGAATGCAGTCAGCTTCAATTTCAATGGCTCTAAGAACCATAGTCATATCTGTTGAGAAATAAGGATGTCCTGTACCACCTGCAAAGAAAACAACCTTTCCTGCATTAAGGTCTGCTACTGCCTCATCCTTTGAAAATAACTTAGTCCATGTTCCGCATGCAAAAGGTGTATACACATTAGTATCCATTCCTTCTGTTCTGAAAATTTCTGATACATACATACAGTTCATGATTGTTGCCATCATACCGATTCCGTCAGCCTTTGGTCTGTCAATCTTATTGCTTGTACGTCCTCTCCAGAAATTTCCACCACCGATAACGATAGCTACCTGAACTCCCTTATCTACTATAGTCTTAACCTGTTTTGCAACAGCTACACAAGTATCTTCATCAAAACCAGTTTTTTTATCACCTGCTAAGGCTTCCCCGCTTAACTTTAATAAAACTCTGTTCATCTTTATCTCCTCTATCATATATGCACGCCAAATTTGTGATAATACTTATAGCATTATTCATAAGTGCAAAATCTAAAAATAGAATAACATATATTATAAAAAAAATAAAGGAGAATAATCTCCTTTATCTTCTAAATTTGCATTTATATTTGCTTTTATTCTTCATCAAAATATCCCAAGTTATCACTCATATCTCTTCCATTAACAAACAATTTCATATTGTAGTCTTCATCATCTTTGACTATGTTTGCCTTTGGAACATACAGCGTAACAAAATATTCTGTCATATAACTGTTAGCCATGTTTTCAATATCCGTACCCATAATTGAATCCGCTGTCTGATCTTTGTTTAAAAATCTTCTTACGTGGTTATTTTCCTGATACATATTTGATATGTAAACAAATTTGTTATCTTTTGCACTGCTTGTAACTTGAATTTTTCCATCTTTAACTTCTGCACTTATCTGGCAATCCTTAAACACATCTTTAATATATTTATTTTTGCTCTTTGAATCTAATTCCATCCTTTCAATTACAATTCTTGGATTTTTGCTTTTACTTATATCAATGTTTCCTACTCCAACTGCACTCATATCATAAGAAGTTGAAATTGTCTGCGGGTACTTGTCACCTTCTTTTATTTGTAACGGATATGTTTTCTTTTCAGTAGCTGTTTTAGATATTACGTTACTGCCAGAATACATAGTAACCCCTGCTATTGCCATTGTAAAACCGCAAACTGCCATTATTCTTATTAATATTGCTCTTTGATTTCCGCCAAAAGTCAATGACTTGCTATCACGGATTTTCTTTTCAATAATAAATCCTATGAAGAATGCTATTACAAGAGTCACTACGATTTTTAAGAAAAATAATCCCATATTATATTCTCTTTTATAAAATCCAGCTATAGCTGAAACTAAATCTATAGCTTTTTCATATAGGAATAATTTGTTATTTTCCTTGGCATAAGCTGCAATGTTCTGCAAAATATTCCTATAGCTTAAATCTCCTACAATTAGTGCAATTGTAATAACGCCAAATACTGCCATGCTTTTTCTATAAATAACTGCAAATAATTTGATAATTGCTGTAATAAGTAAAAAACATCCCAATAAATATACAAGCTCAGCAAAAACAGTTTTCATTGAAAAAACATTTATTAGTTTTATGTTTTTATTAAATAATGAAACTAGTGATACCGCACCAAACAAAATCAACTGGTTCATTACCTGAAACAATGACGCAATTCCAAAGGTTGTTACATCGGCCAAATATGCTGATACATATCTTGTAACACTGTTCTGTGGAAATACCATATAATTGTTTTTGTATTCACCAATATTAAAGGATGTGATAACCAATACCAAAATTACTATCCAAAACAATGCACCGCTATTGCGGTTAAGATTCAGATAAAATACATCTTTGTCTGTTGAAAAATTTATAACCATTGACAATATATCTACTAATGCAAATACAATGGCAACACAAAATACTATTATTGCATATTTTTTATTTGTGTGCATTCTTAGCAAATACATTTTTTTAATATTATTTAGTTCTTCTTTTCCCATAATGCCTCCATCTGATTTGCGTTTTTCAAATCTGTCTTATACATATAAATTTCTTCCCCTGAAAGCTTGCTTGTGGCAAGTTCCAATTCATCGGCTTTCTCTGCTTCCTCTTTGTTAAGTCTGCCTTCGATAACTGCCATAGCTCCCAATGTCTGATTTTTCTTATATAAAACTTTCTTTTCTTCACAATATTTTTCAATATTTGCAAGTTCGCCGTCTACCCTGTAAACGCTGTCTTTCAGTTCTTCAATATCTCCTGCAAAAAGTACATCGTTGTTTCCTATCATTATCATATGTGACAAAATCTTTTCCATTTCACCTAACATATGACTTGAAATTAATATTGTTCTTGGATGTTCTATGTAGTCTCTTAAAATAATTTCATATATTTTGTTTCTGCTTATTGCATCAACTCCCGAAACCGGCTCATCAAGTATTGTTATGTCTGCTCTTGTTGCCATTCCACAACAAAAATTAAAAATTGTTTCCTGACCTTTTGACAGATTTTTAATTTTTGCTTTTTTATTTAAACCAAATAATTCCATTAACTTATAAGCAAACTCTTCATCAAATTTTTCATACATCAACCTATACTCTTCGATTATCTTTTTTAACTTAATTTCGCTGTAACTCATTACCCCTGCCACATAAATAATACGCTTAGCTGTCCCTATATCAGTTGCCGGATTCTTTCCGTCTATTTCAATTATTCCTTCATCCGGTTCAAACTTGCCGGCTATTAAATTCATTAATGTTGTTTTTCCCTGTCCGTTTCTACCAATTATTCCCGTAATGTGATTTGGCTCAATATCTACAGAAAAATCTTCAAAAACATATCTTTTCTTTCCCTTGTATGAGAAAGTTACATTCTGCATGCTTATGCTTTTAATCTCTTCCATGTTTTCATTATGCATTACTGCACTTCCCTCCTGACTAAAATTGTTGTTACAACTACTTGTTGTGAATTACTTCTTTTTTGTTTGTTTTTTCTGGCTTTTTTACTTAGCTTTGTATTTAATTATGTGTCTGTTTTTCTTTTTAGCTTAGTATTTAATTTTTTTGATTGCTTAACTTTATGTTTAGCTTTTTTGTCTTATTTACTTCTTATCGTATTGTTCTGCTATTAGTTTAAGTAACTCCTCTTTTGTAATTGATAATTTCTTACTTAGTTTAATTAATTGTTCTGCTATCTGTTCCACTTCACTATGCCTCTTCCTTTCTGAAATCATACTTATGGCATCGCCTGCAACTGTCATTGCCTGGCCTCTGTGCTTTATAAGAATCCCTCTGCTAACCAAAAGATTAATTCCTTTCGCCGCAGTAGCCGGATTGACTTTAAGCTCCTTCGCCAAAACTAATTGTGAGTAACATGTATCGTTCTCCTTCAATTTTCCTGATAGTATGTCATCTTCAATGGAATCAGCAATTTGCACATAGATTGGAATCATACTGTTTTCATCAATTTTCAATGATGTACCTCCTTGTATAATATCTTTAATCAACTATACTACATTACTGATATAATGTAGTATAGTCCCGTGGTAGTTAGAAGTCAAGTGGATTTATGTCAAAATCATGACTTCCTTAATATTTTCATAAGCGTGTTATGACTTTTAACATAGATTCATATAATTTATTCTTTATTTTCATAACCATATGAGGTTTTTAGATTATTTGTTATGATTTTCTAATGCGGTAGACTTGATTTTTTTGCTCTGTGGACAGGCTTAATTGGGAGCATTACGTATCATACACTATTTTCGTTCGCTGACACGTAATTATTCATAAAATATCAATGAACTTTTAGAGAATTACGTGTCATATAACATTTTCGTTCACCGACACGTAATTCCATGCAAAAATACAAGCTTAATTTCAATAAATTACTTGTCACACAGCATTTTCGCTCTACGACACGTAATCGGCTGCGAATCAAGACAAATATTTCAATATTTTACGTGTGCTACAACATTTTTGCTCTACGACACGTAATCAGCAACGAATCAAGACAAATATTTCAATATTTTACGTGTGCCACAGCGTTTTCGCTCTACGACACGTAATCGGCTGCGAATCAAGACAAATATTTCAATATTTTACGTGTGCCACAGCGTTTTCGCTCTACGACACGTAATCGGCTGCGAATCAAGACAAATATTTCAATATTTTACGTGTGCCACAGCGTTTTCGCTCTACGACACGTAATCGGCTGCGAATCAAGACAAAACAAACAATCTTTTCCCGCAATTGCAAAACAAACCACTTCCACACCCACAAAAAAACTAGTCAAATCAACTATGGTTAATCTGACTAGTTTTACTCTCTTTATTTTTCTTTCACAACTTTTAGTCAAGCTCTCCGCTTGTTACCCTTTGGATGTGCATTGCAAGATATCCTATCTCCGACTCATCAAAGGACAACTTAAGCAAATGGCCTATATTGTCACATATGGTGATTGCCATCTGAAATTCCTGTGGAAATTTATTTTCCATATAGTCGTTCAGATTAAGCTTGATTTTTTCACCTTTAAGGGCTCTTGCTATCATATATTTAATGTGATTCATTAGACGGTTGTATGAAATAGATAAAACATTTATTTTTCTTCCTGTTTCAGTTTCTACCATAGAAATACACTCACGCACACCCTGAGCTATAATCATTGACTGGGATACGTTCTCTGTATCAATGGCTGAATGAATGTGAAGTGCAATATAGCCCACCTCATGTTCATCTATTTCAGCACCCATCTTTTCGAGAAGCAGCGGTTTTATTTCCTCTGCCACTTTGTATTCTGAATGAAAAAGAACTCTTATATCCGCTGTTAACGGATTGCTTATTTGCTCATTGTTCTTTATTCTTTTGACTGCAAACTCAATATGGTCTGCCAATGGAAAAAGTATTCTTCTATCAATATTTCCAAATTCTTCTTCCGCCTTATTTAAAACTGCATCTGCAATCTCTAAACAAACTGGAGAAACTTCATTAACAATGTCTTCTGCCTCTCCTCTTTCCGTACATTCTTTCATTGAATATACAGTGTCTTCTGCTCTTGGTTCAACATACTCAGTAACTTTCTTACCGAACCCGATGCCTTTTCCCAAAATCAAAAATTCCTGACATTTTTCTGCATCAATTGCCACAACCGCATTGTGGTTTAACGCTTTTTTTACTCTATACATATCCTAATTACTCTGTGACATTATTCGTAAATATCAATAGCAAAAAGTGATTCCCCTGCCTGTATATCGCCTTCCTTAAGTAATCTGATTTTTTGATTGTCGCTAAGCTCTGTACACATTACAGGTGATGCCAATGATGGTGCATTGGCAGATAAATAATCCAAATCAAGTTTCATAATAGGATCACCCTTTTTAACTTTCTGTCCTGCTTCTACCATTACATCAAAGCCTTCGCCGTTAAGTTTTACTGTGTCAATACCAACATGGATAATCATACTAATACCATCTTCTGTTGTAAATCCTACTGCGTGCTTAGTATCAAAAACAAATACAATTTCACCATCAGCAGGTGCCTTAACAACTGAATCTGTTGGAGTTACAACTGCACCGTCTCCCATCATTCTGCTTGCAAAAGCTTCATCCGGCGCTGTACCTAAATCTGCGGCTATACCTGTAATAGGGCTTGAGATAATAATTGATTTTACTATTTTTGTCTCTTGCTCCTTCTGATTATTTCCATCCTCAGTCTTGTTTTCAACTTCGTCTGACTGACTATTGCTACCATTATACTCTATATTTGGAGCTGTTTCCAGATAATCTTCTAAGTTAGACTTAATTACTGTTACTTTTGGTCCATAAATTACCTGAACGCCGTTACCCTTGTGTACTACACCTGACGCACCTGTTGCCTTAAGCATTCCGTCATTAACCAATTCAGCTTTAAAAACTGTACATCTAAGTCTTGTTGCACAGCAGTCAACATCAGAAATATTTTTCTTTCCGCCTAAACCATTAGTAATCATTTCTGATAATTCGTCAACATCACTATTTTCTCCGTTTTCTGACTTGCCGTTTTTCTTAGCTTCAACATCGCTTCTTCTATAAAGTTTGACTTCCTCACTGTCATCCCTACCAGGTGTCTTCAAATCTAATTTTTTAATTAAGAAGCTAAATAAGAAATAATATACGATAAAGTAAACAATACCTACAATAACAATCCAAATCCAGTTAGTCTTTCCATTTCCCTGCATTATTCCAAACAGGAACATATCAATAAGACCGCCTGAGAATGTCATACCTACACCTACTTTAAATACATGCATTAACATATATGCAAGTCCTGCAAATACGCAGTGAATACCATAAAGTAATGGTGCAACAAAAAGGAATGTAAATTCCAATGGTTCTGTAATACCTGTAATCATTGATGTTAAAGCTGCTGACAAAAGAAGACCTGCTACTGCTTTCTTCTTTTCAGGCTTTGCTGTTCTATACATTGCAAGTGCTGCTCCAGGAAGTCCGAAAATCATAAGTGGGAACTTACCTGACATAAATCTTGTTGCTGAAACTGCAAATTTTGTAACTGATGGATCTGCAAGCTGTGCAAAGAAAATATTCTGTGCACCTTCAATTAACTGACCTCCAACTTCCATTGTTCCGCCAACGCCTGTCTGCCAGAATGGAAGATAAAATACGTGATGAAGACCAAATGGAATAAGAAGTCTTTCCATAAATCCGTATACCCATGTTCCTGCGTAACCTGAATTAAGTACTAAATCTCCAACAGAGTAAATTCCGCTCTGGATAACCGGCCAGATAAAGAACATTAAAATACCAACTAATGTGAAAACTAATGAACAAATAATTGGAACAAATCTTGTTCCGCCAAAGAATGATAATACCTGTGGCAATTCGATTTTGTAAAATTTGTTATGAAGTGCTGCAACACCAAGACCAACAATAATACCACCAAACACACCCATCTGTAATGAAGTAATACCTACAACATCTGTTGTGGCACCTTCAAGCATTTTTTCTGCGCCACCGTTAATTGTAATCATGGCACCAATTGATGCGTGCATAATGAAGAAAGCTATAGCTGCTGCAAGTGCTGCAACTTCCTTTTCTTTTTTTGCCATACCTATTGCAACACCCATTGCAAAAATAATCGGCAGGTTAGTAAAAACTATATTTCCCGCATCACTCATTACCTGAAATATTGCATTAAATACTGTTCCAGGTCCCATAATACCTAATAATCCGTATGCTTTAAGCATTGTTTCATTTGTAAAAGAGCTACCAAGTCCAAGTAACAAACCTGCTACAGGAAGGATAGCTATTGGAAGCATAAATGATCTTCCTACACGTTGTAAAACACCAAAAATTTTGTCTTTCATTTTTTCTCCTTTCAAACACTAATAATATTTTGGTTCATTTGGGCATGTATCATACATTTACGACTATTTTTGTTATAAGTTGCAGCTCTTTTAAACACAAAAAAAGTAGGTATAACAGATACACGACCCCCTTTGAGATGTGTGTATAGTTAATGCCTACTTAAAGTTACATACTATTTAAAATTATTTAATTTACTCCTTTAGAGTAACATCTTATGGTTGGGATGTCAACCCTGATTTTGATTTTTTCTATCAGATTAGTAGATTTTTATATATAATACCACTGTGGTAGGAATTGCTAGGATAAACTCAGATATTATCTTTATTGTTCCTCAATTTTCTTTGCCAAATCTTCCAAATACTCCCAACGGTCCATTTTTTCCATAAGAAGTGTTTCCGTTTCTTCCTTACTTTCCATAAGTTCCCTAAGCTTAACTGAATTAGTTGCATTCTTGACTATTTCACCGTCAAGCTTTTCAATCTTCTCTTCTAATTTTGCAATATCGTCCTCAATTGTCTCGTATTCTCTTTGTTCATTGTAAGAAAACTTAAGCTTTTTGTTTCTTATTTTGTATTTCTCTTTTTGGGTTTTGTCTGAATCTGACTTTCCTGCACTGCTACTTTTTGTTTTTAACAAAACATTTTCTTCAAGCAGTCCCTTTTCCTTCTTTCGATTTATGTAATCTGTGTAACCACCTTCGTACTGGTCGATTACCCCATTTTCCTCAAAGGAAAAAATTCTTCTGACAACTCTGTCTAGAAAATATCTGTCGTGGGATACGGTAATTACAATTCCATCAAAACTATCCAAATAATCTTCAAGAATTGTCATTGTTTCAATGTCCAAATCGTTAGTTGGCTCATCAAGTATAAGTACATTTGGGGCTTCCATAAGCACACGCAAAAGATTTAAGCGACGTTTTTCCCCACCTGACAATTTTTCAATCTTACTATACTGCTGTGACGGTTCAAAAAGAAATCTTTCAAGCATAACCGAGGCTGACACAAGCCCTTCCTCTGTTCTTACAAACTCGGCAGTATTTTTTATATAATCAATAACCCTATCATCAGGATTCATATAAGCAATTCCTGCCTCTTTGTTATTTTCAAGCTCCTGTGTATAATAACCTATTTTGATAGTCTGTCCAATGTTTACACTACCGCTGTCAGGCTCAATTCTTCCATCAATAATCTTCATTAAGGTAGTTTTTCCACAACCATTTTTGCCCACAAAACCTACTCGGTCGCCCTTTAGAAAATTATAAGAAAAATCATTTATCAAAACTTTGCAGTCATATGCCTTTGAAATATTTTCAAGTTCAATAGTCGTCTTGCCCATTCTTGACTTAATGCTACTTAACTCAATTTTTTCGTCCTGAACAATCCCTTTTTGGTTCTTTAGATTTTCATATCTTTGAATGTGTGCTTTCTGCTTAGTAGACCTTGCTCTTGCCCCACGCTGCATCCATTCAATTTCTTTTCGAAGAATGCTCTGACGCTTTCTCTCGCTTGCCTTGGCACTTGCCTCACGCTCAGCTTTTCTCTCCAAAAATCCTGAGTATTTTTCGTTGTAACTATAGATTTTTCCTTTATCAAGCTCGATAATCCTGTTAGTTACGCTATCTAGAAAATATCTGTCATGAGTAACCATAACAAGCGCCCCCCTAAAACCGCGCAACTGATTTTCAAGCCATTCTGCCATTTCGCTATCCAAATGGTTAGTAGGCTCGTCCAAAATCAAAATATCACAAGGTGTAATCAATACAGAAACCAACGCCAGTCTCTTTCTCTGTCCACCTGAAAGTTCTGAAGTTTTCTGCTCAAAATCAGTAATTCCAAGTCTTGTCATCATCGCTTTAGCCTTAACCAATTCATCTTCATTGGCATGATGGTGAATCATGTTCTGAACACTTTCAAGCACCGTGTCTTCTTCATTAAAAATAGGATTCTGTGGCAAATAATGAATCATCATATTGGCTGCCTTAATTACCTGTCCTTCATCCGGGATTTCAAGACCTGCCATAATCTTAAGCAAAGTGGACTTTCCTGTTCCATTAATTCCTATAATTCCTACCTTCTCCCCTTCGTGAAGGTAAAAACTTGCCTCGTCAAATAATTTTCTTTCTGTATATGAATGTGTTATGTTTTCTAATGATAGAATGTTCATTGTGTTCCTCTTTCTTTGGATTGATTTTCTAAACTTGTCATTACTGTTATACTTTTTAGTCTTGTTTTTAACATTACTTTTTAATCTTGCTTTTTATTATTGCTTTCTAATCTTGCTTTTTATTATTTCTTTTGGTATTGTTCTTTCTTCTTTTTCCTGTCATTTTCTCTACAACCATTTTAAATACTGTTGTTACCGGAATTACTTTTGTCCCAAATTCAAAATCTTCTGAATGATACTGCTTCATAATTATCTTAAGTGCCGCAAACTTATCCTCATCTTCAACAAACTGAATCTGACCGCATCCCATTACACTTTCGTATGCCATAGTGCAACTCATCTTTTCATCATTTAAAATAAACTCATGTCCACAGTCCATTTCGAAAGCTACCTTGTTATTTTTTCTAAGTAATTCAAGCTTCTTTCCCTCGCTTGCGCAGTGAAAATAAAGAACAACCTTACCATCTTCTATATTAAGCCCAAAATTCATTGGCACAATGTATGGATAATCTCCATCATTAATCGCCAATCGGCAAACGTCACATTTATTTATTACTTCAATTATTTCATCAAAATCTTTTATTTCTCTATCGCTTCTTCTCATAGTGTCCTCCTGGGTAATATCTATTTGTTATTTTATATATGTTGATTTTTTCTTGTATTAATATTTTATGTAAATTAATTTCTTTCTTATTTCACACTTTTTTATTATACAGAAGTAGGCTGTGAAAATCTACGATAATTCTTCAAAGTTGTCATATACATAGTCAAGGATTGCAGTGTTATATAACATTGTTATGAAACTATCTGCTAATAATTTTTTCAATATTTTCCTGTGCTCCATATATGGATCTATTGCCATTTACAACGTAAGCAAGACTGCATACTACCACAAATGCAAGCATATTGTTTCCACCAAAAACCTCTATTCCAAGCATAATCGGTGCCATTAATGTATTAGTGGCACTGCCAAAAACTGCTGCATAACCAAGTGCCGCACACAACAATGGTGAAATTCCAAGAAATCCGCCAAGTATTATTCCAAGAGAAGCTCCAATTGAAAACAACGGTGTAACCTCTCCTCCCTGAAATCCTATTGATAAAGTTAAAACTGTAAGCAACAATTTAAGTAACCAATCCACCAGAAAAATTTCTCCATTTCCAAATGCGTTTGAAATCAGGTTTGTACCAAGTCCGCTATATCTGCCCTGCCAAAGTAATAATAAAATTATTGCCAATGGTATTGAAACCAAGCCTATTCTTAAGTATGGATTTACAATTTTTTCAGCCATTATTTTTTTCAGTAATTGAAGCAAATAAGAAAAAATTCTTCCTACAATTCCAAATGCTAACCCTAAAATTATGATTATAATTACTGTTTTTGCATCTGACATATTAATTGTTTCATTTAATTCTACTGCAAACTTTTCTAATCCCAAAGAATGTGATGTAAAGGATGCCACAAAAGCTGCCGTTATTGCCGGAAGCAATGCCTGATAATCCATGTAACCTGCCACAATTACTTCCATTGCAAAGAAAGTTGCCGCCAACGGTGTCTGAAATAATCCACCAAAACCTGCTGCCATACCGGTTATTAACATAATCCTGCTATTATCAGGAGTTTTTAACTTTCTTCCCATATAATGCGACAATGTTGCACCTATCTGAACCGCCACACCTTCTCTTCCTGCACTTCCGCCAAACAAATGTGTAATCCATGTTCCTATCATTACAAGCGGCACCAAAGCCATAGGGATTGAATCCCTTTTATTCTGTCCTGCCTCAAAAACCAAAGTCATTCCCTTTAGACTAACCTTGCTAAAATATGAATACATCCAAACAATAAACAAACCTGCTATTGGCAAAAAAGGTATCAGATATTTGTAATTAGCTGTCCTAAAGTCTGAAATGGCAAGTAATCCTCTGCCAAAAATTGTGTCCACTATTCCAACTATAATACCAATAATCACTGCCATTGCTATGTACTTAATAACAAGCGTAATTTTATCGCTGTTTCTCATTTTTTCCTCCTATTTTCATATAGTCAGAGAGAAAACGCCTTCAAACACGTTGATTTTCTTATTTTGCTCCGCCGTCTATCGTACAGCGAAAACTTAAACTCGCCTTCGGCTCAAACAGTAAGTTTATCGCTGTACACTATGCTCGCAAAATTTCAAAAATCTGCCTATCGTTTGTAGTCGTTTTCTCTCTGACGATATATAACTTGCAAAAAACTCATAACGCGTAAAAAGCTGACTTCCCCTGTGTATTGCACAGAAGTCATCAGCTTGTTATAAGCGGTTTCGATTAAATCGTGGGAGAACCTCATTCCCTTTTTTCTATTGCAAACATACATATTTATATGTTCTTATATCTACGTCAAACCTTAACACATTTATATGAATGTGTCAATTATCTTGTATTCCACAAAAAAGGCACCGGTAACTGCTTTAAAAGTCAGTTCCGATGCCTTTTTTCGTATATGTTTACTTAGTTTTTTTTGCTCATATTATGTGCGTATCCCAAGGTCATTTTTCCACCTTTGTGCAAGCACATGTGGAATAAGACCTTTTTACACTATAATATTATTTTACGTTAAATGCTTTTATTCCAGGATAAACTGCACTATCGCCTAATTCTTCTTCAATTCTAAGAAGCTGGTTGTACTTAGCCACACGTTCACTTCTGCTTGGTGCACCTGTCTTAATCTGGCAAGTGTTAAGTGCTACTGCAAGGTCAGCAATTGTTGTGTCTGCTGTTTCACCTGAACGATGTGATGAAATAGCTGTGTAGCCTGCCTTGTGAGCCATCTTTATTGCTTCTAATGTTTCTGAAACAGAACCAATCTGGTTTAATTTGATAAGGATTGCATTACCTGCACCCATTTCAATACCTTTTGCAAGTCTTTCTGTATTAGTAACAAATAGGTCATCACCTACTAGCTGAACCTTGTCACCAAGTCTGTCTGTAAGTTTCTTCCATCCTTCCCAATCTTCTTCATCAAGACCGTCTTCAATAGAAATGATAGGATATTTTTCGCATAATTTTGCCCAATGTTCAATAAGTTCTTCAGCTGTATACTCTGTTCCTGCCTTTGGAAGCTTGTAGTATCCTTTACCTTTTTCGCTCTTCCATTCTGAAGATGCTGCATCCATTGCAATCTTAAAGTCTTTGCCAGGTTCATATCCAACTTTCTTTACAGCTTCAAGAATTGTTTCAATAGCTTCTTCATCAGACTTAAGTGCAGGTGCAAAACCACCTTCATCACCAACTGATGTAGCTAATCCTCTTTCTTTTAAAATTCCTGCCAAAGCGTGGAATACTTCTGCACACCATCTTAAGCATTCTTTAAATGAAGGTGCTCCTACAGGCATAATCATAAATTCCTGTACGTCTAATCCTGATGATAAAGCATGGCAACCACCATTAACAATGTTCATCATTGGAACAGGTAATCTGTTTCCTGAAATTCCACCTAAAAATCTATAAAGAGGAATGTCTAATGATGTTGCTGCTGCTCTTGCTGATGCAATTGATACTGCAAGAATAGCATTTGCTCCAAGTTTTGTCTTTCCCTTAGTTCCATCTGCATCAATCATAGCCTTATCTACTGCATAAATATCTGATGCATCCATTCCAATAAGAGTATCATTTATAATTGTATTAATATTTTCTACAGCTTTCTGAACGCCCTTACCTAAGTATCTGTTCTTATCGCCATCTCTAAGTTCTAATGCTTCAAACTCTCCTGTTGATGCTCCACTAGGTGCTGTACCTCTCCCAATAGTACCGTCTGTTAAATATACTTCAGCTTCTACGGTTGGATTTCCTCTTGAATCTAAAATTTCTCTTCCAATAACCTTTTCAATTTCCAAATAATTCATTATAGTATGCTCCTCTCTGCTTTTGGACTTCTATACCGAAAGGTAGCTAATCTTTCGGTACTTAGATATTTCTAAAGAGTCCAAATGATTTATTCGTTGAAATTAGTTAGCTACAGCTAACCATAATTATATTAAACTAATTGATATGAAAATGCAAGATGTTTTTTGAATTATTCTTGTTCTGCCGTCACCAATTACGGAATCTGAGAGCGAAATTTCTATGGCTTCCGTAATTGATCTTGTTCAATACGTGTGGGACAGCCTTTTTGTTCTACGACACGTAATTTTGCGCTGGAAATAAACAATTCTTCTTCAAATTACTTGTCAGATTGAACTTTTATTGTATGACACGTAATTGAACTTTAAATTTAATGAATTCTTCTTCAAATTACGTGTCACATTAGACTTTTATTGTATGACACGTAATTGATCTTTAAATTTAATGAATTCTTCTTCAAATTACGTGTCACATTAGACTTTTATTGTATGACACGTAATTGAACTTTAAATTTAATGAATTTTTCTTAGAATTACGTGTCACATTAGACTTTTATTGTATGACACGTAATTGAACTTTAAATTTAATGAATTTTTCTTAGAATTACGTGTCACATTAGACTTTCATTATATGACACGTAATTGAACTTTAAATTTAATGAATTTTTCTTAGAATTACGTGTCA
>ERZ791864.686-NODE-686-length-31187-cov-6.318836_pt1 | contig 31187 bp, 33 predicted proteins | sample MGYA00510282_ERZ791864 | MGnify/ENA primary metagenome ERZ791864 (study PRJEB30046, sample SAMN00792087) | human gut metagenome | study: EMG produced TPA metagenomics assembly of the A metagenome-wide association study of gut microbiota in type 2... | reverse complement strand
ATCATGGGTCAATAAGTGTGATTTTTGAAATTGATACATCCAAGTATGAGACATTCTATTATAGTGGCAAGAGGGAAGGAGAGTTCCTGATTAAAGGAAATGTCTCTTTAGATGATGTGAAAGTGCATATGTATAAATGGGATTATTACACGGGAATTATTGAAAAAATCAATGAAGATTTTTTGGTGAAAGAGGGAATAAAATAGTGATTTATGTAATGAGTGATATTCATGGGAGAATAGATTTATTTGATGCTATGTTGGACAAAATTAATTTGCAAAAATGCGATAAACTCTATGTGATTGGGGACTGTATAGATCGGGGCGGTGGACTCCAGGTATTGCAAAAGATTATTGAATTACATAAAAAAAATATGTGCGATTTGATATTAGGGAATCACGAATATTATTTTTGTGTAAATAGCAAATATCATTTAAACAGTGCAGAGATTGAAGAATACCAGCGAGAAATTAATCAGAGGACGATACATAGAGAGCAAGAACAACAGGAAGAAAAACATACGTCAGAAACAATGGCGGATGCGCTCTCAAACTTATTCCGCAGTTTTTCCAAGTTAAATAATGCTATAGAGAATAATAATAGGGTAGGAGAATTGCAAAAGAAAATCAACACATCAATCAATATGTCGGAGCTTTGCTCATACACCACTGAATGGGAAACATTTTCGGATTGGGATCGGATGTCAAATGATGAGCGATCGGAAATATTGGATTTTCTTTCAAAGTGTGTTGAAGAAAAATATGTCAAAGTGGGAGACAAATCGTATTTACTTGTCCACGGTGGGCTTTCAAAAGAGAATGAAAAATCAGAGCAATTATTTGTACGAGAAGATTTTTATATGAATCCTGTTGATAGAACAGTTCTGAAAGAAAAGGGATATGCAGAAGATACGGTTGTTGTTTTTGGACATACCACGACACGAGATATTAATCTTAATAAGAAGGGCATATATATTGCGCCATACAAAATATGGCATGATGTTGAAAATCATAATGATAAAATTGGAATTGATTGTGGAGCAAGTTTCCCTCATGGACAGTTGGCCTGTCTAAGATTAAATGACATGAAAGAATACTACGTCACGAATCAACAACAATTTATCACACCCATAGAAAAAATGAATGGGATTTTTGGAAAGTTTAATTTTAGAGAGTTGATGAAAAATAATGAAGAATAGAGAAAAATATTTTATGGCGGCGTGTGCCGGTATGCCGTTTGGTTTGGTTGGAATGAGTGTTGGAGTATTTCTTACATGGATTTTCAATAGCATATCAGGAAGAAGGTAAAAATGGCAAATAAAAACGCGGCTGGTAGTAGTGTTTCTACGGAAACGTCCGTCTACCAAACTTTAAAAAAGATGATAAATACGGACACAAAAGTATACTACATAATGTGGAAGTATTGTCCTGAGTACCTGAAAGATCATGAAAAGAATCCGATCAGGACGTTCGATGATTTGAAAAGAAGGTATGCAGTCTTTGGAGGAAAGATCACAGAGAAAACGTGTGAAAAATACATGTTGGAAGAAGGTGTGCAGAACGCTGTACTGTGGTTACTCAAACGATTGCACCAGAAAAAGCAGATTGAACTGTATAATGCCTATTACCAAAAAGCATTATCAGGCGATGTCCAGGCGTTTAAAGCATTCGAAGATTTTTCCGAAAAATTCTTTTCGGAAAATAAGGAAAATGGTCTTGTAAGTATCTTAAACAAAGTATCCGAAACCGATCTGGAAGATCCAGAAGATTACTCTTATGAGTACAAGGAATAACAATGACAAACAGTTGTGCGAATTTCTATATACCAAAAATGAAGGTTTCGGATTTACAGAAAAACAGGACTTACAAATTTTAAAAGAATTGTTCCCTGATGCCAGGGAGATTGAAATAATTTATAGTACGAGGGGCGAAGCTCATTTCGTATTAAGACGTTAAGGTTGCACGAGTCAGATCATGCAGCCTTTTTTATTTTTAAGGGGGCGAAACGTGACAAGAGAAGAAAAGTTGCGAAAAATAGTCGCTGATCCTGTCTTGTGGTGTCGTTATTTCGTCCACATCGTTGACAAGACAGGAAGAAAAGTAAGATTTGAGCCGACGTACCATCAGAAGGTGTTGGCGAAAAATTTTGGAAAATTTAATATTGTAGCGAAATCGAGACAGTTAGGTATCACGTCCTGGGCGATAGCCTATTCGTTATACCTAACACATACACAGCCTGACACTGTATGTATGTTGATGTCTTATTCGCTTGATACGGTTGACATTGTGTTTAAAAAATTGAAAGCGATGTACGATGATTTAGATCAGGCCGTTAAATTATCTGACGTGGCGAACAACCGGAAGGAATTGATTTTGGAAAATAGATCAAGAATTGTTTGTTGTGTGTGCGGAACCAAAGACGCAGCGAGAGGATCAACCTTACGTTATGTTCATCTTACAGAAGTCGCCTTTATGGATGATGAAAAATTGAAAAATCAGTTGGTTGCGATTGAAGCAGCGTTACGTCCTGACGGTCAGATCGTACTTGAATCCACTTCAAATGGAATGAATTATTGGTTCGAACTATGGCAGAAAGCAGTACATGCAGAGAGCCAGTACAAGCCGTTTTTCTTTTCCTGGTTGGATGATAAGCGACAGTTTCTTCAGGAATACGAGCAGAATACAGAGATTTATTACAATCGTTATGGAAAATACCTGGAAGAGAACGAGCTGGATGAAGAAGAGTTATCTCTATATTACAAAATGGGTGCGGAGAAAAATCCCCTTGCCATGAAGAAACTTATGTGGCGAAGAATGAAGATAGCGAATATCGGAATCGAAAAATTCCGTCAGGAATATCCGACTACAGCTACAGAATCCTTCCTTGTGTCAGGAAATAATGTGTTCGATCTGGAAAAAATACAGTCCAGAATGAACGGTTTGTATGAGACGAAATCATTATCGCAAGTCGGTATGAAGCTATCGCCAATGATTCGCAAGTGGAAGAAAGATTGGATTATGTGGAACACACCAAAGATCAACGAAAGATATTATGGTGGAGTCGATACGGGTGAGGGCATTGGTTCTGACAATAGCGTTATCGAGATTGTGGATCATAGTGGTATCCAGGTGTTTGAATTTGCTTCAAATAAAATCAAGCCGTATGAATTTGCAGATCTTGTTCGTGAGGTTGGAGAATACTACAATACAGCTTTACTTGTAGTGGAGAAAGCATCCGCTGGACATACCGTAGTAGACAAGCTCTATGACAGTGGCAGTCGATACCTACGATTATATAAATACAAGGAATACGATGCCAAAGGTAAGGCCAGAAAGAAACCTGGATTTCAAACATCTGCGAAGAGCCGACCTATTATTATCAATAGGTTCGTGGAGATGTTTGAGACGGGACAGATACTTATTAATAGCAAATATCTTCTGGATGAAATGAAATCATTCCAGTTGGATGATAATGGAAAGCAACAGGCCGTCCAAGGCGCAAAAGATGATAGGGTCATGGCTTTTGCGATGGCATTAGAAGGGTTAACCAATGGCGTTTGGTACATATAATGAACACTATTTGTGAAAGGAAATAATTAAAATGAATTATGAAGAATATAAAAGAGTCATCGACCAAGGAATGGTCGAATACGTAGCAAATGGAGGTAGTCTTTTCTTTATGGCAGGTGTAACGAAAGAATATATTTTTGCGTATGACAATGAATACGATGCAGCCGATCACAAGAAAATTCTGGCGGATAAAGCTGCAAAAGCGATCTATAAAAAAGAAAAATTACCAGACGGAATTCGCCTGAAGAAATGCATCTTCCATGGAAGGAATAATAAATGATAAATCCAATTAAAGCAATCAAAAATTTTTTCGGAAAAGGAGTGGAAATGAATACGGATAAAACGTATTGGTATAAGGATGAAATACAAAAAATAAAATATAAAGACAGAATCAACAGAGTAGTAAGCATTGATGAATACCTGCGGAGAGAACATAAGGTTCTTCAGATTCCATCGTTTGAATATAAAGAACATACCTTCGAACCAACACGCCTGGTGCTTCAGACTTTAAAATCAATCATCAAATTCCACAGCTCTTACATATGTGGATCACCTGTTTCAATCACTGGTGACAAGGAATTTGTCTCTTTGTTGAACACTATTTATAAAAAGGGTGGGTATACAAAAACGGATCTTGAGGTGGCAAAAGATCTGATTACATATGGCGATTCGTTCGAGTACGTCTATCTCGATGGTGATGGAAAGATTCGCTCAAAAATCATTCGAAACAAGGACTCCTATCCAATTTATGATTCCTATGGAAATTACACCCACTTTGTGGAATATTGGAAAGATGAAGATACCCGGAAAGAGCATTATATTGTTTATTATCCAGATAAAGTGGAGATTTATGAAGATGGAACGCTGACGGATACGAAAAATAATCTTACGGGACTTCCAATATGGTACAGTGCGATGGATAAGTCAAAATATGACAAGTTTGGTGATCCGTTCCCTCTTGATCTGATGGGAATTATGGATACGATTGAAGCTCTCTTGTCAAAATTGGATACGGCAGTTAATACCTTATCCCTATCGCCACTAGGCATCGTGTCAGGTCAGCGCATGGATTCGAGCATTCCAACCAATATCGTTGGTGCAGTGATGAACCTGGAAGATGGAGCTACGTTTAATTGGGCGAATGCTCAGATGGATAGAGAGAGTATCAAGCTGGAATTGGATTATGTGATCCAACAGTTCTATGCTATCGCTTGTGTTCCTGCGAGCATCATGGGTCAATCAAATGTAGCGAATGTTTCTGAAACAAGTATTACTATGCTCTATCAACAGTGCGATAATTTTGCACGTCAATATATTGCCAGCATGAAGGAAGGATTCGAACAAAGACTTGCATATATAAGGAAGTTAATGGAATATAATGGTCAAACAGTGGCGGATGAAGTATATGACAGTGTGAATTTTTCATTCAATGTTGCACGGCCTGTTGATAATGCTTCGGATATGGAGAACATGCAAATTCAGTACAACTGCGGCGCGATCAGTAAGCAGACGATCATCGACCGATCCCCTTATACCACAGATACCGCTTTGGAATTGAAACGGATCGAAGATGAAGCCAATGCAAAAGTGGAACAAGTAGAAAAAATGGAATCTGATCCAGTGGTGGACACAAAGACGGAAAAAATTGAGTTGGATGAAAAAGTTGATTAATATATAAATATTATGGATTTGTCCCATAAATAATGGTATAATCATTTATATATGTACGAATGGAGTAGTTATATGGATGAAAAACTATTAGAGATGGGAAAATACAATTTAGTATTTAATGAAATTTTGGGAATTGATATTGAAGAATATACTATTTATAGATCGAAAGGTCTGCCAGCACATTTATTGAATCGTCATCATGAAAATTGTTTAAAATATATTGATTATATTCCAGATATAATCAATAATCCGGATTATATAGGCGTCAATCCGAATGAAAATGATGATTCCATTGAGCTTATTAAAAGATACAAAGATAATATCCTAATTGGTATAAAATTGGATAAAAGCGGTGAGTATTTGTATGTATCAACAATGCATAGCATTGCGGAATCAAAAATAGAAAGACGTTTACATAGTGGTAGAATTAAAAAATTTATTGTTGACAAAATTGAAAATGAATAGTATAATAACATTGAAAAGTAAATAAGATAGTAATAAGCATAGTTGTTTTTGAGGTCGGAAATGGTTCCCGACGCACTCTGTAAAGAGTACCTGAGATGATGGATACGCCGCCCATCCTTAAATGACTATGCTTTTATTATGTCAAAGAAATATGAGCATTCAGGAAAATATTAACACCATTTTTCTGAAAAATAAATCAGACTACTGTTTTGTTGTAATCCATAAATGGAAAGATCGCGCCAGTGATGAAATGATTAAAATGGAAAAAGAAGAGAAGGAAGAAGAGGAAGAGAGTTTCATAAAATCATCCCCATATTCCTGAACCGTAACGACAAAAACAAAGAATAAAAAGGCTCTGTATTGCGAGATTTTAAATTCTAAGGTAGAAATGATCGTGAAAAACGCATACAGAGCCTTTTTCTAACCCCATATTCTGCGGATGGAAAATCTGATTCCACAAAAAGTGGGATTTGATGCATTTGACTTCACAAATTGTGGAGTGAAAATTACCCCCATATTTATTTTTGGAGATTTTGGATTCCAGACGGGCAAGGTTCTATATAGACTCCTATTATGGCAGCGAGCTACCTCTATGCAGAAGCTGACTCGGTGTTTTGCCGACTCAATCGGGTTAGGGTATAGTTGTTTCTCCCTGTTGGACACTTAGAGGTCGAAATGTGAATCTCAGAAATATACCCATAAGGGTATATGAAAATCAACCCCATATTTTTCCGAATTTGCAAGCGATTTAAAAACTGGATTTTGCACATATATAGGGGGTATATGACGCGATAAGAATTTATGATTTTGACCCCTATGGGTATAGTTTAAGACTATGATTCAAAAATGAGTTTTTGCTTAATTTTACCCCTGGTCTTTTATGGGCATTATGGTATAATCGGGATGCGAAATTGCGCGATCGGATAAGGTGGAATCAGGGACGGGAAGATTTTGGGAACGGGTTGGATTGGTGGGGATGGAATAAACCCTTATTTTTTACGGCTTTTTCACGTAATTCCGTTCAGAAAAAATCCTCCAACTGGAATCATGGAACCAAAATTAACCCCTAAGAGAGCAATCCAGCCGCCGGAAAGCAAGGAAATTTCGCTTCATAAGGGGAATCGGCTGCATACCGGAAGATTTGTGCCAGATAATCATGAATGAATAATATGCATAATAAATGAATAAATACACGCATAAAGAAAGCACCCACTTTTTTCAGTGAGTGCCTTTTTATAAACCCAATGTTCAATTATAAGCGTTTATTATTCGAAATAGTTAAGATCTGAAGTGAGCTTATTCTTGCTCTCTGCCGATCCATGGATGTAGAACCGCATGGTCGTTTCAATCGTAGAATGTCCAGCGATGTCCTGAAGAGACTTGATGTCCTGAAGGTTTTCGCACTTCTTAGAGATCTGTGTTAAATACTGGTGGCGGAGCATATGGGGATAAACATTTAATCCTTTTGCTTCGCCCAGGCGATGGATCATCTTATAAACACCGTTTGAAGTTAAGGTTCCACGAGATCCGATAAAGACTTTCTGTGAGTCGGTCGAAGGTCTATGCTCGATCCATTCACGCAGAAGAGCTTTGTAATCGCCGGATATATTGATTTCTCTGTATTTATCGCCTTTACCACTTCTGATTATGATATAGGAATTTTTCGTGCTATCCAGATTGATAATATCGGACATTTCTAAGTCAACCACTTCTGTTTCACGCATACCCGTGTTCAATATTGTTTGTGTAATAACTCTGTGCAGAAGGGATGCGTTACCTTCGACGTATTTTAAAAATTGAAAAAGCTCTTGCTTACTCAATACCTCTACTTTGGGATTGATGTTTCCTTTCTTCTTTTCTACTTTTATTGTTTCATTTCCATAAGCGTTATGGAGAAAATTGCAAAAGCTCTGCACGGCTGCAAGTTTCGTATTAATCGTTGAAAGAGACGCTTTCTGCGTTTTGTCCAGGTATGTTCTGTACGCCTTTACCTCTATAGGGGTAAGCGTTCCGGCAAAGGGTTCTCCACTGGTTTCTTCTGCCCAATGAAGGAAAATCGAAATATTGCTCAGGTATCCTTTTACGGTATTCTGGCTTTTTCCGATTCTAAGTAGTTCTTCCTGATAATCATGTAAAATCTGTTCTGTGTTTTTCATACAAATAACCGCCTTTCTTTTTTATAGCACTGTCCAGGTACTATCTAAAGTATAGCAAACGTATATTCGAAAGTCAATATAATTTGTACGCATAATATAAATTATATGGACAAATGCATTTTATACCACATCCAAAAAGAACCAAAACCGCCGGAATTTAAGAAAGATAGAACGCATTTTTTGTCCATATAATTATTTTTGAGGATTTTATAAAACAGTTTATACCAGATATACAGAGCCGAAAAAGGGCAAAAGAAAAGCCGATCCTTTTATAGAGAATCGGCTGCATGATCTGTATTAGCTGTCCTTACTATCTGGCGTTACTTCCATTATATCGCCAGGTTGACAATTTAGATATTTACATATTTTTTCTATAATATCGGTTGTAACAGATTGCCCTTTCGATAATTTCGCCAGTGTGGGCGAACTAATCACTGATAACAAATCCGTTTTCTTTTTGCCTTGCATCGCAAGTAAAGCAAATAATTTATTGTACTGCATCTAATTCACTTCCTTTTATATAATATCGTCTAACTTTTATATTAGTATATCATAATAAGAAATAAAAAACAACACAAAAAATATTAGCAAATACTAATAAAACCATTGACAAAAATATTAGCATATGCTAATATAATATCAACAGATAGAAATAAATCTGTTAGAAAACTAAAAAATGCCTATCGGCTGCATAACCTGGACAGTTTCACCGATAGGCACAACCAAACAAAAGGCGGTTGCTAGTATATTATAGCAGAGCCGCCGGAAAAAAGAAAGGTGGTTTTATTATGATGAATGTTTTTGTAACAAATTTAGGAAAGTACAACGAAGGTTGTCTAGTCGGTGAATGGGTAACTTTACCAGTATCGGAAGAGGATCTGAAAAAAGTTTTCCAGCGTATCGGAATTAGCAACAAACCGGATGTAAACGGCAACTATTACGAAGAGTATTTTATTACAGATTATGAGTGTGATTTTTACCGCGTTGGGGAATATGAAAGCATTGATACTTTAAACGAGATGGCGGAAAAGATGGAGGAACTGGACGAAGAGCAACAGGACGTTGTAAAAGCTATGATTTCAGAATGCGGTTATACATTCGATGAAGCTATCGAAAAAGTAAACAACGGAGACTATATAATCTATAACGATTGCGACGATATGGAAGATGTCGCGTATCAGATCGTAGAAGAATGTGGTTATCTGACAAACGTGCCGGACAACGTAGCACGATACTTCGACTATAAAGCGTTCGGACGAGATTTAAGATTGGAAGGAACATTTATCTTTACTGACAACGGCGCGTGCGTCGAAGTGATGCAGTGATAAGGGGGCGGCGATATGACAACACAGAATATTATGGATTGGATCAGCGGACACGAAGGACAGAGCCGGAAAGAAAACTATTTCGACGTCGGAAACAAGACACAACATGTAGTGCGCTTCGAAAATGGCGACACGTATCAACATATCGAAATCTATGAGGGAATCATGCGGAAACACACAGAAACAATCATTAATAACAAGACCGTTCGGAAAGAAGAACTGTACTATCATTGCTTTGGTTGGAAGTCAACCACAACCACACGATAAAGGAGGGCGCACACATGAAGAAAAAATTAGTGATGCTTTTAGTGATGGCTTTACTGGTAACTATAGCTTACCATATCGGAACCGCCCAGGCGGATACCATCGTGCCAGATGGCTATATTAGACTTGACGAATGCATTCCGCTGGACGACATCGCCTATTATTTCATTGACAACTACGATTACCCGTGTTTTGAGTTAAAAGATACATTGTATCAGTTAGAAGATAGAAATAATGCAAGCTATGAAGAGATTATGAAAAAAATTCCGTCGGTTGATGATCTGAGGAAAGAAGGTTGGGATTTATGAGAGACAATAAAAAAATCGGTGTAGTAGAAGTAAAGGGCGGTTTTTATACTGCGGTTGTCATCGAAATTAATGTGTTTGAATCAAAAATCATTGACGAAAGACATTTCGCCACAAAGGAAGAAAGTGAGACTTTCAAACGGACAATCACGAAGGAATACACAAAAAAGAACGTTAGTTGCGTAGTTTCATTTTTAGGATAAAAGGGGGGAAAATAATATGATTTTTTGGGCATTCGTTAGTATTGCATGTTTGGCGGAAAGTGAATTCGACGGCGGCGCACTCATTGTTATTATTATCGGCGCGGTATTGTTGGGACTGGCAAAAGCGTTTTTATAAAAGAAAAATAGGGAATACTAAAAATGTCATGGGTATAAAAACCCATGGCTTTTTTAGTGTGCCTTATGAATTATTGAACACAATATAATATAGGGTTTAAACGGCTGTATAGGGGTTATATAGCCGTTTTTTTGATACGATCGAGCGTTTATCTGTCCGTTGTTTTTGATAGAAAATATAAGAATATAGCCCGTATATCCTGGGCGATATAATGCCACCACCTCCGCCGGATCTGAAGAAAAAATGCAGCGTGTACGGGTTATAATCCCCCCCCGTGTCGTAGTACGGAAAAATGAATATTTATACTTAAAAACGTAGCCGAACGCCAAAAAATAAAACGACGTCTAACGCTGTATTTATAGGCTATATGCGGCTATTTGAAATAGAATAGATAAATGTATATTAAACAAATAAAGCACATTATACGGGCATCTGGACGGGGTAGCATGGAAGGACGGGACACCCCCAAACCGCCAGGGCGAAATATGCTATCCCAATTTTTTTACACCAAGAAAATTTGCCCCACCATACCACTCTTCCACCCTCTTGCATCATATAAAAAGTAATACTATTCATACCGTAACTACACCGTTATTATATAAAAAGTAATACAAATAACCAAACCATAATAATCAATACCAGCGCGCAAATCAACTCCATCCGCACTCTCCTACTCCATCAAAAATTTAATAAAACATGTTCAAAAAATATTGACTACTACACTATCCAGATATATAATAAAAGCAGTTCAATAAATAGGAATGGCGGAAAGTAGGCAGTAAACCAGTTTAAGCAATACTCTCCCACTCTACTGAAGAAAGAAGGTATTTGCATGGCAAAGAAAAGACCAAGCCATACACAGAAGCTCCAAGACGAAATCCAGAATCTCCAGAATGATGTTAAGGTATTCCAGACGGCGTGCGAAAAAAAAGATGAACTCTTAAATCAGATGCGCGAAAATGGAGAAAGTTCATTCCTTAACAGTCCGACCTATATCCAGATGAATGAAAAAATAGCACGGTTGGAGAGCCAGGCTAATCTCAGTGAGTTAGGTCGGATCAGCGCGAAAGGCTCCGCCAGAAGAGATGCAGATCGGGAAAATAAAATCCTGATGGACAACAAAGCATTCCTGGAACATGAAGGCGATACGGATTACTTTGTCGGAATCACAGAATGCTTAAGAGATCTCAAAGAAGTTGATATTATAAAAAACAAATTATCTGAAGCGGAAGGAAGACTCGAAGGCTACAAAGCAATCATCTCCGAACGTGACACTGAGATTGAGCGGCTGCAAGGTGTTGTCGCAGAGCTGAAGCATAACCAATCAGCCGGAACTACTCTGCCAGAGACGCAGTGTGAGTGCAATACAGCTATTCAGGACAAGGCTCATTATAAAAAACTATACGAGGAAGAATGTAAACTTTTTGATTCTGTGCAGGAAAAGATAACTGAACTGCTAATGGAAAATAAAGATCTGAAACTTCAGCTATTATCCAATGACAAATCAATAACATCACAAAGCGATAGAATTAGATACAACAATGCTATTTCCAACGAGAGTGCGTGTTATCACATGTATTTGCAACTCGAAGATGAAAAAAGAGAATATATTAGGGAGAATAGTGAGTTAAGAGAGCGGATAGAAGAATTAGAGCTTCGCATGTCAGAAGCTCCAAAAACAGATAATGTATCCGATGAAGAGTTGGAGAATCTTTCTATCGGAGAAATTAGATCAAAATGTTCAGAAGCCATAAATGGTACCACAGAGCGGCATACACAATGGTATGACCATTATAACGGCAAGAGTCGGGCAGAACTTGTACGAAGCATTAAGTATGTAGAAACGGTTTCTGAACGCCGGAAAAAAAGAATAGATAAATTACAAAAACAGCTTAACGATAAGAAGTTCGCACAATATTCTCAGGATGATGCAGTGACTTACAGTGCATTGATTAGGGAGCTGGATCAGTTCAAACACGATCTTAAATTATATCAGAAATTTTATGACGATGAGCAAAAACGCAATGATGAACTTCAAGTTAAAATCGCAGAAATGGCAGCGGCTACTCTATCGAAGGAAGAAGCAGTTCAAATCGTAGAAGAAAACATCGCCCAGGACACGGCGGCGAAAAAAGCAACACAAAGGAAAAAGGGTAGGCCGCAGACGATGACGGCGGATCAGATCGCACTGATCCATGTGTTGCGAGAACAAGGTTGCTCCATCCGGCAGATTGCAAAGCAGCTCGGCAAAAGTGAGGGAACCATTCATCGCTATATTCATGAAAAGCAGGAGTGATATTATGGCGGCGGAATGTCAGGAAACATCCGAAAAAGAATAAGAAATAAAAGTGCCGGAAGGACAGATGGATAATACTACTGCCCTTCCGGTTCTTATTAAATCAAAATATCATATAATATATCACATAATTTATCGTATATTATATAATATATTTTATCATATAATATATGACATAGGATAAACGATATTATAATACATTGCTTAAAATCTCGTTAAGTACCTTAGATACTGACATTTTCTGCGCTTTAGCCAGCTTTTCTAATTTGTCCATATTACTCTCATTCATGTAAAATGTTTTAGCTACAGCTTTTCTTTTCTTTGGCGTATCGGCGAAAATTTTTGAAATATCAATTTTATTTTTGCCCGTTACCTCAGTAGCATTTTCCACTTTTTTATCAGGGGTGGTTTCGGTAATGTCCTGGTTGTTTTTGGATGCTTCAATTTCGGCGGTTCTTTCTTTTGCAGTCTTGACTCCTTTAGCAAATCTGTTTTCTGCCATTATAAAACTCCTTTCTCCTTCAGCTCTGCAATAACAGAATCATAGGTTGCCCGGATAGTATCTTTAGGGTAAAGCAAATTTACCGGTTGATGCTCGATCTCTGTGTTTTTTAATTTTACGGTCATAGGAATAACCGTATTGACGATGATGTTATTCGGGATGGAATAGTCATCGGAATTAATGTAACCAGATAATTCGTCAATAAGTTTTGAACGCTTGTCTACATTACAGAGAATCAGAGCGCGGACGTTATCTTCTTTCTGATCCATCTCCTCTCTGGTGTCATCCCATAAAGCACAAAATAGTTCCGCGCCGGAAATACTGTTGGAGGAAATATCACTCGACAGAACGATACTATCAGCGACGTAGAATCCATTAATGTTAATAGCACTCATAGATGGGTTGGTGTCGATCATGATGTAATCATATTGTTGCAAGTGAGCTGCATTGTTTTTCAGGAAGTATTCAAGGATATGCTCTTTATTGCTCCGTGACGCCATTGCCTTTTCTGTTTTAAATAACAGAATACTGGAAGGAATTAAATCGAGATTAGGAAGTTCCGGGATTGGAGCTTTCATGATTACCTCTTCTGCGGTCGGCTGATTCTTCGGAAGATTTTCGAAAATATCTTTGACAGTTTTAATTTCTGTATTTGCAGTATCAACGCCGCAGTTACTTGTTAAGTTGCACTGAGGGTCGATGTCAATTAAGAGAACTTTGGAGGTTTCCGCCAGGATTCCGCTGATATTAAAAGTATTCATGGTTTTGCCGGAACCACCTTTTAATGTTGCCATTGTTACGATTTTCATAGGTATACCAGTCCTTTCTTAGATACAATATGTATAGTTCTATATTAGCTCTTTTAGAAAAACTAATATATGATAAATTATATGATATAATATATTAGAAGTCAATAGAAAACAAATTCTAATATAAGATATCATATATGAGTTAATACATGAACAAGTATCATTTACATTGTATTTGTTCGTATATTAACTCATGTGTGATATAGTATATTAGAAATTATATGATAAATTATATGATATAATATAAGATAAAATATATTATACAATGCAATTCAAATGCAACAAACCCAGTAAAATCAAAGGTTTTCGGCGTATTTAAGAAATAATGGTGGAATATTATGATTTTAAATATTGATTAGAAGATTCACAAAAAAATAAAAAAAGATTTGACAAGTTATATCCAAGTGGATATAATAAAAACAAGTAATTGAGAATAAAAAAGGCTACCTTCTTTTCAGAAGATAACCTTCAAAGGTAAGGACACTTCCTGAATTGGCAGTTCAGGTTGTTCCGAAGATATGAGACAAACATATCGTCCAGAATGATAAACACGACCTTACCTCTATACATATTGTATGGAGATAGTATAGCATAAAAACCCAGTAAAATCAAGGGTTTCCGGCGTATTTAGATATTTGTGGATAGAAATTAAGCGGTATGTGATCTCAGTCTCATACCGCTTTTATTTTGCTTAATTACTGTCAGATTTACCCGTCTTATTTGTTTTACCAGAACAATAAGACAACCGACCAGTTACCACGCTGATCGTCCTCCGGAGCATTTACCAGATGCAGCCGTTGGAACAAAACTAAATACGAAAAATTCAACTTAGCACATTTCTTTTTGAAAAAGGAATATGGTAGGGTGTATTTAATTTTGCCTTTTATGAGGTATATTTTAAACCACAATCACCTGTTCTGTCAAGAATAAACGTGTGTTTGGGTGTATTAAAGTTATATAAAAGGTATTACTTGTTATATACTCATGAATGGTTGGACAGGGTTTCAGGATTCCTCCTGGATAAACAAAATCGGTGTCGGCGAGCCTAACTAACAAAATCGTCGGGGTGGATCTGGTGCATCTATCACCGGATCAATACCTCAGAGGTTGAAGAGATTGCAAGACCTCATATGCCTAACCCATAACTCCTATTGGTACGAAGTTACGGCACATTGGTTAAGAATAGCATACACGGGGGTGAGAAGGTTCGCCCAGATTTATCTGGGGTATGACCTGACCACGGCAACCTACTGAATTGTAGGATTGCGGAAATGGACAAGTATTAGAAATGATACGTAGTGAGGGCGTGGATCAACCACTATTAAAGTCCAGACGGTAACGAAGACGACCGTACTCATAGATTTGTACCGCACTCCAAGGAACACGGATACTTCTGAAAAAGTGGATTGAGTGAGACAGAGTTTTCTAAAAATTTTTTCTGTAGGGAAACTCTGCCCGATCCAGAAAGCCGTTGCTTTTCCCCTATGGATTATTCGCCTTCGGCGGTGTCAACGTCAAGTGTTTCCATAAAAATACCATAAAAAATCTGCGTTAATTAATAGTGTTCAGAAAGTGAAATATCGTTAGGGGAAAAATCACTCTGAGAGAGCTAGAATCAAATAAAAAAATAAAGGTAAGTAAATCTTCCTGAAAGCAATTATAAGAGCAAATAGGGTCGATTTCGTGACAAATAGTTAAGTAATACGGGTATGCGCGTGATGCGATACCAGAAAGGATACAGAATGGCAAAAATTAATAACATAGTAAAGATGATCGAGTTTACGGACGAAAACGATCTGTTCTGGAAATTAGATCGGTACATGAGTACGGATCGTTCGAGGGCGAAAGAGAGCAAGGCCTATCGGGTCAAAGATATAAAATTAATAGACGAGCATCGAGTGATGGCGTACCTGGAAGAGGATCTAAATATCCTTCAGGTACGCTTTTTTAATGCAGATGGAGAGGAGCTTCTTCCAATGGATGAACCTCACACAGAGGAATACATGACATACCAGGAATTGCAGTTCATTAGTGATCTAGGCGCTATCACGTTCGAAGAGACAGAATATGAGATTGACGAAATCAAGTACGAGATCAATTCTTACGGAACACGCTGCGTTAATATATATTTAAGCTGAAGGAGAATAACAGAATGAAAAAATATGATGATGAACAATATAACGAAAAGCCGGACAGTGATTTTGATACAGGTTTCAGTAATTATGAACGCTTATTGTTGGAGCTTAACTACAAGAATTATTATCCGAACAAGACAATCAAAGAAATGAGTGGAGACAAGAATTACGAAGGTATGGAGACAGATCGGATCTCTGTTTACGAGAAAATTTTGAATGAATGTGGGCTTGATCCTGAAGCAGACTATGACAAAAATACGGATCATGCAAAACTACTCGAAGCAACTTACACGATTCTGCACAGTCTGTTGGGAAATATTGATGCATACCGAAAAGTTGAAACGGAATTTGTCACACAAGGTGAAGCATTCACAAACCTTCAGAATAGACTTAAGGATCTCAGGGCTGAGATTAATCGTGTTAAGGCCGAAATGCATTATAACGATTCAGATTTCACATTCATGTATTTCACGAGATAGGGGGTGTCGGATGGCGGATTTAATGTACACACCATTAGAGAATATTTTCGCTGCGACAATGGCGCGTGAAGGTAAAACTGTAAAAGCGTGGAGCAATGGTAAAGAGTTTGTGGCTTTTTTTCGGCGATGTGATGACGGGCAAAGCACAGAGGATCGGATCAACGTTTACTATGGCGTAGATGCGCCAGTAGAGCAAGGATCACTGATCCAATATGGAAGAAAAACGTATGTCCTGATGAACAAAGAAACAGAAGAAAATACCTGTTATTATAAATCATTCGGTATCGCTACGAATGGATTATTGAACAGTAATAACGGGACAATCAAAGACGTTCCGATCTACGGTTACGATATGAAAGATGGAATCGCATATTCTGACAAGGTGTTTACGATGATTTCTGGTAATATGGAAATTATCACAGAAAATACAGATACCATAAAAGAACTAAAGATTAACGATACCTTCAATCTCTATGGAAGAACATTCAGAACGGATAATACTTATATTAAGGATGGTCTGTTTCACATCATCGCACAAGTGACGACGAACGAAGTAGATCCAACCCCAACACCTGATCCAGATCCAGAACCGATTCCAACAACCACAAATAAGGTGTCGATTACATCGTCAACTGATACGATCAAAATTGGTGGATCGTACAAGGTTTTAAATGCCAAAATTACGGATGATTCCGATAATGACATCACAGCTAATTACACAGATGCAACATTTGAGTGGACGTGCGCTATTGATGGAGAAGATTACACAAGTAGCTGCACCTGGGTCAACGGCACAACGTTCAATAGTAAGCGTTTAAAAATGAGTAGCGATAGGACGATGTTATCAAAACAACTGGTTGTTTCTATTACTGTTTCGAAAGGCCAGAAAACAGTAATAGGAAGTTCTTCTTTCAAAATCACAACATAATCCAAAATAAAAATAGGTGGGAAACAGATTCTCACCTATTTTTTATAGCAATTTTTATTTTTTCAAATCTGGATCGTCTGTTCCATTAATCATGTTCGGCAAATGCTCTGAGATAAACTGTTGCTTCTCTTCCAGACTCATTCCTTGCATGAAAGTTTCCAGAACATCCAGGTGCTTTTGGAGACGTTCTTTCCGATATGATTTCATCGTAGCTTTGTCCTGATCCGAAACGTAATCATCAACGGTAAGCAGTTCCGTCGGATTATTTTGGTTATCTGGAACGAGTGCAAGGTGATAGTCGCATAGTTCGGATAATAAAATCAAGTCCTGAAGAGAAAACCGATCCTGGGTTAATTTATTCCTAAAAGTTCCGACAGAACATCCAATGCATTCCGCTGCGACCTTTGGTTTTACATCTGCATTCTCCATCATAAAACGAACAAATTTCGAAATGTGTTTCAAATTATCTGGAGCCATAAGTTCACACTTCCTTTCACGAAAAAGATTATTCTATTATCATTATATCATGAATTAGAAAAACTTACAATAATTATAAAAATATCATCAAAATAATTATCAGAAATAACTAAAAACATGATTGACATATCACGAAAATCGTGATACATTATATATAACATAATAAAAGGAGCATAATCATGAAGAGAATTATTTCAACGTCAGAAGGAGAGGTAATCATTGGAGATCTACTGGATCTGGTTGATTTCGTCCCAACCTATAACGTGATTTCATTGGATGAAAGACTGCAAAAGCGATTGGACAAAAAAGTAAAAGAGAATATAGAAAAACAGGGCATCACTTCCGAAAACTTTCAGGAAAGCACCTGGATCGAATTTGATCTTTCGTATGAAGGATATGGAGTGCAACGCGTTGAAATTTGTAAAATGTTGCTCGACACAGAGAAAAATCAGGAAGTTGACGTTTCGATAAAAGTCAATCTTGCCGATGGAGAATTACCAGAAGTCAACATGGTCATGAGCAATGTAGTGCAACAATATTTTTTCGGAAACGTTGGCCTGTTTGTGGAGAATAATTTACCAAGAGAGTAATTAAATGAAAGAAAGGACGCACAAAAGATGGCAACAGGAAGAACACGCTGCAACATTTGCGGCAAAGAGTTAAGTGAGGATGCAGAAAAGGAGCATATCGGAATTCATCAGAAGATTGGATATGGAAGTAACCACGATGGCGAAACCATTGATTTCGATATTTGTTGGGAGTGCTTCGACACGATCATTGAGAAATATTCTAAACATTGCAAAATCAGTCCGATTTTGGAGAGCAATAAAAGTCAGACCGTTTTGAAAAACGAAAAGAAGAACAGATTTTTGGATGGATTAGAAAATAAAAGGAAGAACAGACTTTCAGACGCGTTGGAAAATTTCGATAACATTTAAAGAGAATAATAACAAACAGATAGGCTCCATGATACACAGAGCCTATCTGAAGCTCAATAACAAAAGAGTACAGAAGATTTTGCAACAAAATTCGTAAGCAAAGAAATACAATTATTGAACAGTAATTTCTAAAGCATTTCAAGAGAAATCACTTGCCAATTCTGGCGAACAATCCCATTATTTTTAATATGCATTTCGATGTACTCTTCCTATTTATATAAGAAGGAAGTGAATTACTATCAGTAGAAAAGAACAACAACTAAATATTTTGCATCATTACTATCAAATGATGTTTCCACCAAAGCTACGAGAAGAAGAATACATCCGCATGGTTGCCATTCGGAAAGATAAGCATGGGAATCCAGTAGCCACAAAGGTTGGTTTTGTCAAGAATTTTGAAGAGTATTCGGCATTCGTGGAGAAACACAAATACACTCATGATATTTACAATCAAATCGCCACGAATCGAGGGGACAAGGATGGAAAAAAGACAACACAGAGACAGAGAAGGGTTTTATTCCTGGACTTTGATGGAAAAGATTATCCTGAACTGCACGATGCATCGGATTTTTCGTCTCTGATCCACGAAAAATTGCCACAGCTATTTCTCCATGCGTGCGTAGCAAGTGGTCATGGATTCCACTTCTACGTCTCCATCAAGCCCACATGTAAGATAGATGAAGTGGTCGCCTTAAATAAGGAACTTGTATCAATTTTGGGTGCAGATGCCAAAGCTGCATTAACCACTCAGATCACCAGAGTTCCATGCAGTTACAATCACAAACAACCGGATGGAAGCTACAATTATGACGATCGAGAAAAATGGTCTTATGTCAAAATGGTTAATAACACCTACGGTGTAGGAAGTCAGTTCAAACAGTTTGATCTTCCCTACGTCCAAAAGCAAATTGATTATTTCTACAAAGAACAAGAGAATAACACAATCTTAGAAAAAGTCGAATGGAATTACCAGGAATTGGATGACTACCCATGCTATCTGTGCGTCCAGAGAGTGATGCACGAAGGTGCAGATCAAGGCCAACGCAATTTCTGGCATGGAAGAATCGTCAAATATCTGCAAATGAATGGTTATACCCGTTCAAAAATTCATTCCATCTGCCGGGAATATAACAAAAAGTGTAGGCCAGCGAAATCGGAAAAGGTCATCGAAGAGGACACCAATCGTTTTCTTGATGGAGATTATAAGCTATTGGGATGCTACGAATCCTTTCCGATCGGAGATAAGCATAGGGGATGGGTCGAAGCTCAATGCGATAAAGTAAGCTGTAGCACGTACCACGATGGAGCCAAAATCTCCATCGACAAGGGTGGTGCAGCACGAATTAATAAAAAGGTATTAATGAACAAGGATCTGAGAACTATGACGGGAAATACATATTTAATTTTGACGCTATTGGATGTTTACAAGAATTCCTGTGGACGGCAAGGCTTTCGGGTCAAAAACCTAAAAAGATTTCTGTATTCATCCGTAACAAAGAAACAGTGCATTGCAGATCGGCTTTTGAAAACATTGCTTCTGGAATTGGAGAATAAGCAATGGGTCGAGATTATTCCTGATCCGAAACAACCTAAGAAATTTGACGAATGCAAACTGATTCTTACTAGGCGTTTGAAGGAATTTCAGAAAGGCTACATCGAATTTTATTTTTCGAGCGCTGGTGCTTTAATTGATGGAAGAATTTCGCAAACGGATTACATCGTCTTTATCACGTTGGTGCGAAACCTTTCAGATGGGAAAAAAGTAACCTACGATCAATTAGCAGATGACTTAAACATGGATGCACATAACGTCAGGAAGTACATCAAGAAACTGGAAAAGGAACGCTGCTTAATTATCCAAAAGCATCAGAGCGACAGAGGTTACTATTGGAACAAATACTGGATTCCTAATTCCGATTGGTCAATAGCACAGTCCCAAGATAACGGTATTCCATTTGCTACAGATATAGAGGAGAACAGACTGGTTCCTGATCTGGAAAAGGAATTGGATCTTAAGCTACTTGCTTAGAGAGAAGGAATAGGAGATGGATGGTCTGTTGGTAGGCAGAGCCTCCCCTCCTCATATCGTTCCCTACGGTCACTATATATTATACATTTGTATACAATAGGGGTAATTTTAAGCAAGTTTTGATTTGCGGAAAATCGTAAAAACCCTTATAAATACTGGATTTTTTGGACATTGAAAAGAAAAAATAAAGTACGAATTCCAGGGGTAATTTTAAGCAGATTTTTTATTGAAAAAATGGCAAAAAAGCCTTTATTTACAAGGGTTTTTCGATTTTTGTAACGTGCATTTTTGATTTTGAAATTACGAAGGAAGGAGAAAAATAAAATTGAGGGATAAGATTGTCGAGCTACGTGCTTCGCTAAAAGATCTTCCAACAGAAGAGATAAAACAAAAATTAGGAGATCTTAAAAAATCAGAATTAATGCGAAGTATTATCCTGAACGAAAAGCAGTATTGCAGCTGTACATACGAACGTTCGCAGAGAAATTTTTGGTACTCAGTGGTCAAACCAACTTTGGATAAGTTAGGAAAGCTGACAGCGAATGATGATACAGAAGAAGGGCTAACCGGCTGGGATAAGACGTTATCGAAGTATCTGACAGAGCTTGTAAAGGAAGGACAGCTTACTTATAAAGATATTATGATCTGTGATGAAAGTAGAAATTATAATGTGCCAGAGCAATATATTTTTAGCCCTTATCGGAATATCATCGTAGCTTGCGAGAAGGATACGGTATTCCAATTCGTAAAAGACATAAGTACGCTGTTGGGATGCAGTTGCATTTCCTCAAAGGGCATCTGTGGCTTTGGTGCGATGGAAACATTACTGCGAAAAATCCGAGATAATTCGGAGAATAGTGTAAGTGAGTTGGTGTTCTTGATTATGAGTGACTATGATCCAACAGGATACACCATCGCAAACACATTTAAGATGCAAGCTGAAATAATGGCTCAACAGCTAGGAATGCACGCCAGGATTATTGCAAAGAGAATCGGTATAACGCCAGATCAGTTGACGGAAGATGAAGTGCAAAGCAATATGTATACACCAAAGAAAAAGGGTATGGAATCCTGGATGGAGGAAACAGGCGGAATAAATGGACTCAAAAAAGGATTGGAGTTGGATGCTCTCACACCTGAACGGATCAGAGAGATATTTGCAGATGAATTGAAAAATTATGTTTCGGATGACGCTTACACAGAATATGCAAAAAACACATTCTTGTGGAGAATAATCAGAAAAGAAGTGGATAAGTACATGGATGGCATTGTCAATGACGTTTTTGCAGAACTGGAAGATAAGGTGGAAGTGCAACAGCTTAACATGATGGAGTACGTTCGTCAGGGTGAAACTGCTATTCCATTTGACAAAATATGTTCAATAAATACCGATGTGCAAAGCCATGTTAAAAAATATTTTGAATAGCAAAGGAGAATTATATAATGGAAAATCAAATTTATGGAGACATATTAATCAGGAACATTGATGCATCTTACCTATATTGGAAGATAAAAGATGATGCAGCGATCAGGGAATATGAGCAGAAAAAGAAAGAAGTTGTCCGCGATGGTAGTAAAGAAGAGAACAAAATCATCGAAGCAGAGGTGGAAAAGCTGGCAAATCAGATCTTTAGCTTCAAACCAGAAATTACCTTACCAAGAAAGGACACACGATACCTTTACTCTGGAACGCTCACAGATAGCCTAATGACGCGTCATTTGAGAGAAGTGGTAAAAGATACGGACGATGCGATTAGAATGGATTCTACGGCACAAGGAACCGCTTATACCGACGTTATTATTAACTTAAAGTTCAAATCAGACGTTATCATTCAAACGGATGAAAATAAGAAAAAATATAATAATGAAACGGGTATTATTGAAGAGACGGAAGAAAAAAAGAATAAATGCTTACTTAGCGCAGAGAAACTTCGAAAGCTGGCGTATCGAGATGGAATCACAATAAATGGCGTTCATTATGTGAATTTCCAGAGAACATCTTCTAAAGCACGAACAGGAAATTGTCTTTTTATTGACGACAGATATTTTGATGCGATGGAAAAATGGCAGACCATGGAGATTCCGTTTCGAGAGATTTTTGCCAAAGATGATAAAATCGACATCGTATCTACGAGAAGCTATGAGAGTCTTACATCATCATCTATTATCGGAACGATTAACATTGACCCGTACTCAATCCTTCTAATTGACGAAGCAGATGGGACAGCTACCATGCCGTGCAATGTGGTTACGCTTAATCCTGACACAAAAAGGTTACAAGTTTCAAAACAGGATTACGAAAAGCATATTGATCTGTGGGATGGACAGAGCCTTGCAGACGAATCAATTTTTAAAGAGGGTACATACATTGATCGAAAAGATGGTCAGGAACATTCTTATAAGGATAAGGGATTTCTACTTCTGCGAAATCATTTTTTCAAAAGCGCAATTTTCAATACAAGGCTGCAAGCGTACTACAGAGAAGTGTTCACTGGCATCGAGAATCCAATCATTAAGGATCGCTTTGGAAATGAGTTTAATGCGTTCGATGTCAGATTGGTTACTACAAAGAACAGCGTAAAAATCCTGAAATTTGCGCACGTTGTAGCGCGTTATATGGTCGATGATTCAAAGAAAGATAAGTTGAAAGAGCTGGAATCAGAAATTGGAAAATTCGAAAATAAGCGTTCAGAAATTAATAATAGAGCTTCTGTAGCGAAAAGAAATCTGACCATCGTACAGAAAAAGGATGGAGTAACGTCGGATCAACTAAAGGCTACACAAGAGAAACTCGATCTGGCCACTAAGGATCAAGAAAATATTTATGAAATTGACGCAAAAATTAAAATCCTGAACAAAGCAGTAAGATCTGAGGAAGAACGCTTAACGTGGGACTGGTACAGAGAAAAGCTCAAGAAAAATCAGGATCAGTTTGGCGTTTGTAAATACGAGAAAACATCGAAGTTCGGTGATCGTCAACAGCTCTGGTACCAAGTGTTGGATAGTTTAAATCTGAACGAAGATCAGCTCTGGAAGATCGTGGAACCTCAAGTCAATGAGATTAACTTAATGCGCAAGTACCCAGCGTTTTTGAAGCATAGCTTAAACACTAAGGCGTCAGATTCAGAGAAAATTGGCAGTCGCATGATGAAAGAAATGCTTCAGATTAACGAGGACATCACCAGGACGAAATGGTACACGGACTTCCGTCATTCCTACATCAGTAGCATTTTGGATCAGCTATATGCCGGGAAGATTCAGCTCAACAATTCTGACTTCTGCACGCTGGTTGCAAATCCATACGAAATGCTAAGGGCATCCGTCGGAGAGAAAATTGAAACAAGTATCTTATCTGACTTCCAGTGCTATTGCAGTCGTTACGCTGATGGAGAAGAATTATATGGTTTTCGAAGCCCACACATTGCTATTGGTGAGAACGCCATTCTGGAAAACACTTATCGTGACGAATGGAAGTGGTTTAATTTCACGGATCGGATTCTGATTATCAATCTGTTTGGAAAAGGTGCTTTCTTGTCGGATATATGGCAGGGCAGCGATCAGGATAGTGATGTGGCTTATATTGGTAACGATCCTACTATTCTTCAAGCGACCAAAGAGACTGTTGAATCTGGAAAGTATCTCGTGCCAATCAATGGTCTTTCGCCAGAAAATGATCCACAAAATTATACTAATGAAAGAATGGCGACGATCGACGGCAAGCTGGCGAATGATATGATCGGAAGAATTTGTAATCTGGCAAGAGATCTTCAGTGCTTGTATTGGCACCTTTATAACATTGGATCAGAAGAGAATAAGAGAAAGTATCTTCCTCAAATCTACGATGACATTTGCATTCTTAGTGTTGCATCTTGTATTGCTATTGATTCTGCGAAACGACGATACAAAGGCGTGGAATTGGTCACAGAGCTGAAAAAGTTGAAAGAAAGACCATATCTCAAATCCAAAGGAGCCATTCTGCAAAACGATGGTACCATCACGCTCGTGGAAAAAAGATATAAGAAGTGTTTCTCCAATGAAACCATTCGGAAATACCAGGACTGTTTGAATGCAAGAAACGCTGCATCGACAGAAGAAGAGATCCAGAAGTTTACGGATAACATAAATGAAATCCTAATGAGAGAAGATCCACACATGATACGTCCTCTCTTTACGAAAGGGCTAAAATCCAAGCCAAAGAAGAAAAAGAAGCACTTTCCAGATGAAGAGAGCCAAAAACTATACCAGGAAAAGCAGATCCTTGCAGCGCAAGAGCGCAAAGAGCTGGAAGAAAAAATCTATATCCCCCTGGAATGCACAATGGATAAGCTGGCGAAAGTCATCAAAGGACATCTGGAACGAGCTGAAAGAACAAAGTTGATTACGTTTACAGAGATCTTAAATCCAATTCCAAAAGGCTTCAAAGCAGACTACAATCGAATCACGGCAGTGGAAAATATTGCTATTGAATGGAATAATCGTCTCAACCAGCTTTACGCAAAATATAGGGATGGAGATATTTCAGGCGAAGAGATGTTTCAACAAAAGCAGAATACGATCCAGAATGCCATTAACGCTATTAAATATGTGGACGATGATTGCAAGATTAAGAGAGAGGTCACGGCGTGGGATGTTCATAAGATGATTCGTGATGTGTATGACATTCATTCTGAAAAGGACAACCATGGAAAGATTAAGAGAGTGGATGGAAAAGTCGTTATGGTCGATAAACGGAATAAGAAGCTCATTGGAGATAAGAAGAAACAGTGTGTAGGACAGAAATTACTGCAATGGGTTTATGAAGCGTTTCCTGAAGAGTTCATGGAGGTATTTAAACACAACGTCGGTTATGTTTCATATTTAGAGGAAGTAAAAGAGAGTGATTCTTCTTCCATTCAGAATATGAAAGATTTGAAAAAGTGGCTTGATACAAGGGAAGTATTCGATCTGTACGGTAAAAAATATAGAATCGGAAAGAAAATCGCTCCATATAATGAACACTGATTATTTAATGTGGGTGGATGGTATGTGATGGGATATTACGTCCCATCCACCCATTAAAGAAAATCCCCCAAGTGGATAGTAAATAGTGTTCAAAAAATATAAAAAATTTATGGGAAATTTTGATGTGACTTCGAACATAGATAATGAAGTATATGGTATATTAAAATAATAATTATATCACGAAATAAAAAATAAATCAAGTGGTAAAATTATCGCAAAAAACAACTGTTTGCTTAAATTCACATATATAATCGAAAGGTGATTGATTATGTCTCAACAAGAATTACGAGAAAGACTCCTTAATATCATCAAAAACGAGGGAGTCAATCAGAAATTTATATCAAAGCAAACACATATTAACGAAGGACTACTTTCGAGATTCAAGAATGATAAAGCAGAACTTGATTATCTGGATAGCAGATCCTTAAATAATTACCTTCAATCGAAGGGATATTAATTAGGTATTAGCCGTTAGATGGATTAATCTAGCTGACGGTTGATATAGATTGTCCAACGAGACCGAATTTCTTTGGGCTAACTGGATTCATCTTTTTCATTATTTCGGATATTCTCCTTTCTTTCCAACGCATAAGCGTTGACTTTTTTCCGAATAGTGACATACTAGGACGGTTCGATACCGTCGCATCTGATATTCAAAATTGGATGTTCATTAAAAGCGTATAGAATATACACTTTTATAATTAATCTACAATACTGTATTTTAATTGCAAACAGGTCTTTTGTGGGGTTCCCTGACCTCCTTTCTAATTAACTTTTGAAAGAACCCCATCAAATTTGAAAATGATGTACGTCCGTTGGGACGTTCAAAATATAGATATTATTTGTGCGAAAAAAAATAGTGGGTCTGATCGGATGCAACGTTTATGGGGCATGGATCGGAAACAGGAAAGGAAATACAATGGAAAACACAAATGAAGTTACAACCGTAAACCAAGTGGCAGATGGGGTATCAATCGAATTTGATACAACAAAAGGAACAACAGAGGTCAATGCGGAAAATTCCGTCACGATGTCGAAAGCTGATTTTAATAAAGCCATCCAGAGTGCGGAAGATAAATTACGTGGAAAATACTCGAAGGAGATCAAAGAGTTGAAAGACAAAATCCAGGAACTTACACCTGTACAGAAATCTCAGGCTGAAATTGATCTTGAAAATCGTATCGCTGCATTAGAGGAATCCGAACGGAATATCGCAGCTCAAAAGAGACGACTAGATGTTCAGGAAAACCTGTCCAATAAAGGCGTGGATAAAGCGTTGGTTGACTATCTTAAAGATGATGCAGATGTCGATGCACTGGTAAATATTATTGATGGAATCGTGAAATCACGAATGAAATCGAATGGTTATGTACCGACAGAACATTCTTCCGACGAAAAAGTTACACCAGAGGAATTTAAAAGAATGACATATTCTCAGAAGGTAGAGCTATCGGAACGTTCACCAGAACTATTCAAGAGACTATCTTCGAGAAGATAAATTAAACGGTAATTGTTGAATTATTGTATAGACCTGTCCTGTGTGGATGGGTCTTTTTTGTTTGAAAAATTATAAACGAAAGGAATGATAAAAATGGCTATAGTAGTACCAGGAATTTTCGCAGACGCTACAAACGCTGCGATGGATCATGCGATTCGAATTGGTAAAGTGGCTTTTGATGCCACGGATTTAGTACCCGATATTACAGAGTGCGGAGATGAAGTTCATTTCCCAACAATAGATCGGATTACTGATGCAGAAACAATGGTAAAAGGAACAGATCTAACTCCATCTGAACTGTCTATGACGGATAACAAAGCGGTCGTTAAGCAGGTTGGCAAGGCTGTTCGAATCTATGACAAAGATGCAGCTCAAACCAAAGGAAGAGTTGTAGATCTTATGGCAGAGCAGATCGGTGAGACGATGGCAGATCGTGTTGACGCTGATCTTGTCGATGAAATGGATACTGCAACTGCATACAAAACTGCAACTGCAAAGGCAGATGCAATTACATATGATGAGCTGGAAAAGGCATTCGATAATTTTGGCGATGATGTTGCTACAAACTCTTTCGCTGGAATCATTATCAATAGCAGACTAAGAAGCTCCTTCATGGCGATGCCACAATTCACGAAAATTGATTATACTTTTGCAAAAGAGGGCAATGGTACCGTTGATGACAATGGAGTAATTGGTTATTGGAACGGTGTTATTCCGGTAATTGTATGCAACAATAACACTTATGATACCACAAAGAGTGAGTGCAAAACCTACATTGTTAAAAAGAATGCGCTGGGCATTATTGTTCAGAAGGAGACAAGCGTTGAGGAACAGAGAGAATCTCTCAAGAAAGCAACACTTCTTTCAGCGGATAAGCTATATGCAGTAAAACTTCTGAATACAAAGGGTTGCACAATTCTTAGAAAAACAATCGCATAGATTAAAAAGAGATGACTTCACGGTCGAATTTTCGACCATGAGTTTTTTATTATGGGGGGTGTGATGTTATGGTCACATGATATTGCACCCTATTCTTTTAAGGCAATTTTTATTGTAAGAAAGGAAAAAAACACCATGCTTAATTCGCGTGATTTGAAAGAATATAGATTACTACATGGTCTTAGTCAGCGAGATGTTGCCATGTACTGCGATGTGTCATATCGCCTGATCGGAGAAATTGAAAACGGACAGAAAAATCTGACGGATTTTAACTATCACGAGATCATTAAAGGGATTAACAGTGCAGTCCAGGCGAAAGCCAGAGGGACTTTTGAAGAAGATAAAAAGAAATACAATGCAAAAGAAAATGAATATGAGCGCAATCGAGTAGCACAGAAAAAAGCTGAAGAAAAGATTGCGACAAAAAAGAAAAACACTCGATCATCTTCCAGTAGAACGGTTAAGAGTGAGACAAAGTAGAGGAGGTCACAGTGTTTCGAATAGGAAAAAATTGTAGTCGTGGGTACATGCAAAGTACCGAAACACGATTACAAGAATGCAGAATTTTGATAAAAATGAAAGCCTTATTAAACAGGACTTATTAAATATTTTACCGGCATGGTGGACACAATTAAATCCAGATCAATATTATCTGGTACTGACGAATGATTGTGATTCACTGTTCAGTTGTGTGCGTTTAAAAACTCTTTTCGGATTGGAGATCGGCGGCTATTACGACTTCGAAAGTGGGCTATGGCTCAATCAGGAAAAGACTTGTTACGGGTGGAAAACACCTGTCTTTGTTGACCTATCAGTAGGCCAAAATCAATTATGTTTTGATAATCACAGAACATTTCTAAAGAACCATAATAGGGTTAATCCGAATGTTATCCATAAGAATAGATTCAACGAAAAATATAATTTCGGAACGATCACATTAATAGCTGCATTATATGGTGGTGTGGATCGAATGAATGAAGAATTAAAGACCATGCTACTTGCCGTTGACGGTGGATTCATTGGGTATTATAAGCATGGCGGACGTTATTCAAATATTAATCTGTATTGGCTCGATAAGTTGGGTTTGACAGAATATCTCGTTCCAATCCTGGAAAAAAGAGATGTGAAATATTTCCAGGATTTTTCGGTCGATCGTGGGCTATACGATAAAATTGAAATCAACAAAGACGGCTATCTGGAATCACCCACATACTCTGATTCTGTGCCAGATTATCAATTTGAATTAGTACAACCCGTGCAGAAGATCTTTACCACCACATCGGGTGTGATGCAGCGTGTTAAAAATCAAGAAAAAATAATAGTATCGGCTGAGACGTATGAAGGAAAGTACGTCATCAACGTCGCAGTCTGATAAAAATTGAGGAATAAAAGGAGTAAAAATAATGACAAGAACTGAGTTTGAAGTTTTTAAAAACGAAAATCTACTGAAGAGATTCTACTGGAGTTATTCGATCGCAGAAAAAATCTATCTCACAAGAAAAGGCTACAAGTACCTATTCCGTTGTACTCACTATAAATCGGGAAAATATTTTTGGGTATTTGATAAAACAGATGCACTTATGGATGACGTAAGAGCCTGGAAAGCAGAACACAAAAAGAAAGTGAGTGAACAGGTGGTTGAATAGCAGTCTCACGGAAGAAGAGATCCAGGATCGGTACGGTCATGGATTATCTGAAGATCAAATTAAGTCATTATGCCCATACGAAGATGGGGAATTAAAGGGTGAATATGGTGGTCAGGATTACACTACGACGTATGATCCACTGACCGCCTATGCTCTTCGAAAAAGATTTCCGGTTGTTGCATGGGGAAAAATAAAGAAAAATCATAGGGCGTTCGTATTCAGAAAAAGAAAACCAATTATGTTGGATTTCTGAATTACTGAACGCTACTTTTTAATGAAAGGAAAGTTTCAATTTTGGAAAATTATAATAGGAAGAAACGTGAGCAAAGACCACGATACATGGGCTATGTCACGATGTGGAACAGAGAAAGAAATTATGGTTTCGTTCGCTGTTACGATGATGGACAATCATATTACGTTAGCGGCAAAGTTATTAATGAGGAACCGTTTTTGGTTAAGAAAACGGTTGTTGAGTTTGAAATAGGACACGGGGAAGATCGTGACGGGAATCCGACAAGTTATGCATTGAATTTACTTGTAGCGGAAGTACCAGAGGAGAGACGGGAAAAATATGGAAAATAAGAATATAGTTAATCTATTAGCACCTTTTGTTGTTAAGACATTTTCGCCAGATCAAAATGCAAAAAATGTTATTTCTACATATGAAGCATTAGAGCGTATGGAAAGTGGCGAAACGATAGATTATGCAGAGCTGTTGGATGTAGCGCAAATGATAGCCGAATTATCGAAACTCTTAAAAAATTATGATGATTTATCGGTTGAATACACCAAGCTAATGAACACAGTTGTTCCGTATCAATGGTTTTTACGATATAGACTATTCGCACTAACATGGTTTAAAGTTAGAACACTATTTGAAAGAGAGTGTTCCGATGAAGAAAGAGTTGTAGAATTAATAGAAGAAATTGGCAAACGTGTCATGAAAAACCAAAATGCATTTTTATCTGTTTTATATGAAGGATATAAGACAGAACAGAATAATCTTAGCTGTATATTAAGTCAAAACGAAGATGAAAAAGTAGGTAAAATATCTAAAGAAAAGATAGAAAATGTTACGCAAAAGCTACCTGTTAAATTGCATAGTATTAGATTATACCACGGAACATCATACGAAAATTATTTGAAAATTCAAGAGGATGGATACATTAAAGCATCAGATTATTTAGATGGCGATTTTCCGAATGAAAATGTAGCAAAAATATATCGTGATGAAAGTGGATATGTTTTTTGTTCGGATGATATGGATCGTCCATTGGCGTATGGTATTGGCGGTTTTAAAGAAAATACTCTTTTTCGATATTTTAAAAGCAAAGATAAGAAAGAACAATCAAATTTAAAATATCATGGGTCAATAAGTGTGATTTTTGAAATTGATACATCCAAGTATGAGACATT
>ERZ791864.642-NODE-642-length-33262-cov-3.053724_pt1 | contig 33262 bp, 31 predicted proteins | sample MGYA00510282_ERZ791864 | MGnify/ENA primary metagenome ERZ791864 (study PRJEB30046, sample SAMN00792087) | human gut metagenome | study: EMG produced TPA metagenomics assembly of the A metagenome-wide association study of gut microbiota in type 2... | reverse complement strand
CGGCAAAAGAGGCGCCCAGCGCAAGCGTGAAGCCGAGGAGAATGGTTGCAGCCATCAGCAAGAGCACGACGGGACTGCCGAAAAGCGCCCAAGCCAATGCAAAGACACTGATGGTCGAGAGGGTGCCGATAAAGGTGAGCTCGCGCTGTGCGCGGGCAGCGATCGCATCGGTAAAGAGCGGCACGCCGGCGGCTTCGATCTGGACGGAGGCTCCGTGCCCCGCCGCATCCTGAGCGGCGTTTTGAGCGTCTTCGAGCGTCTGCGCAAAATGTGCTTTCCCGGCTGCCGCCAGGTTTTCGTCCGCGGTGAAAAAAAGCACGCGGACGGTTTCTCCTGTCGGCACCGTCTTTAATTCGATATCCGTGCGGCCGTTATTTGAAGAGACGCGCCAAGGGAGGCGCTTAAGTTCTTCGGTGAGCCAATGGTCATAGGTGCAGAACGGATCATTGGCAAAGCCAAGAATCCTGAGCGACACGGCGCTCGTGAGACAGCCGACGGCTCGCTCAGTCAGCCGTTCGCTGCGGCTCGGTTCCGGGAGGCCGATGAGGCTCCTGAGCGCACTTCTGTCGGCATCCGAAAGCAGTCGGCCGGCGGCATGCGGAATTTTGGGGACAGCACCGGCCCCAAAATGCTCCGGAGAGCGCTCTGATAGGGCGGGTGAGGCGAGCAGTACGTTCCGTACTGCCGCTTGAGCGGTCTCGGCGAGCTCACTGAGTTTTTCTGCCGCCGCAGCTGTTTCGCCCTTGACGCGAAGGAGCACGATGACATTGCCGGCTTCATCCTGACTCAGGCGGGCGCGCAGGGCGTCTTCAATATCGTCGGGCAGTTCCGGGGCTAATTCCGCTGGAATAAGCGACGCGAGACTTGTATCAAAAGCGCGGTGCGTGAATCGGTCGCAAAGCACCCATGAAGAGAGTGCAAGCAGGACGATGAGGCAGCCGAGCGCAAGCCGACCGCGTCCGACTTCCAAAAAACTGAGAAGTCCGTCAAGGATTTTTTGGGCGCGGTGCTGTACGGTCAATGTGAAAACTTTTTTGAAAAAGAGAGGAAGTCGGCGTTCGAGTCGATTCGCCGAAGGAGAAAAGCGAATGAATGAACGGGAACGCCGCGAAGAAGATGCCCGCGGCAATGCGGAGCATCTCGCTTCAGTCAGAGATCAAAGCGCCTTAGGCCGGATGACCGCAGGTGAAGCAGAAGACAGGTTCATAGGTGGCCGGCAGCTTCATGCGTTTGCCGAGCTCGGGACCTGCCACGGAACCGCGCGCAACGCCGCCGAGACCGAGTGCGGTGCCCGCCAGATACGCGGCTTCGACCATGGTTCCGGCATCGAGATAAGCCCAGTGCGGCCGAGCCATCTGCGTGCGGGGGGTCGCCTCAACGACAAAGACGAGTGTTACAGGGGCCGTATCAACAAAAGCGTGCTGTCCCATCGTTGACGCTGCGCGGAGATCTTCCGGGGTCAGAAGCTCGAGCGTATTCTTGGACGCATTCCAGCGCCATGCGCCGTCAGCGCGCAGAACACAGACCGAGACAGTGCGCAAATCGAGGCAGGAGGGAACGGTCCGCTTTCCGTCAGGACGCGTGATGCCGGCCGTGCACCAAAGGAGCGTTGAAAGATCTGCGTCGGAAATGGGCTCGGTCGTAAAGGAGCGAATGGTTTTGCGTGCCTTCAGAGCTTCCGTGAGCGTCATCTTCAATTCGCGCGGAGCGGGCAGCTCAATTGTTTTTGTTGTCATAAAACCCTCCAGAGTTAGACGGTGCCTTTCAATCAGCAATGATTGTAGTTCCGCAGTGTGACGCTGTTTGTATTCCGGCTTCGTCCGGGGAAAAAAGCGGCGGACTTCACTAAAGAGGTCCGCCGCTCATCGCTCTCACGCAGCGTTCGGCTGATTAACGATTGGTGTCGACCTTCGGGTCAAGCGCATCGCGCAGACCGTCGCCCAAAAGGTTGAAGGCAAGCACCGTGAGGAAGATCGCAATCACGGGGAAGATCGCCGCGTGCGGCGCGGTGAGCAGGTCAGCGCGGGCTTCGTTAAGCATTGCGCCCCATTCAGGCATCGGCGGCTGAGCGCCGAGACCCAGGAAGGAGAGCGATGCCGCGGTGATGATTGACGTGCCGATACGCATCGAGAGATAAACCAGAATCACCGAGATCGTGCCGGGGAGAATATGGCGGAAAAGAAGCATCGTGTCGCTGATGCCCAGGCTTCGCGCCGCCTCAACATAGGTCTGGGTCTTCAAACTCAGCACATTCGCGCGGACCAGACGAGCAAAGGCCGGAATCGAGAAAATCGCCACGGCTGCGACAACGTTGAGCATGCCGCCGCCGAGAATCGCCACAATGCCGATCGCGAGCAGAATGCCCGGGAAAGCAAAGAGCACGTCCGAAATACGCATGATGATGCGGTCGGGCCATCCTTCATAGAAGCCGGCAATCAGACCGAGAATCGTGCCGATGACAGCACCGGCGAAAACGGACGAAAAGCCGCAGACGAGCGAGATGCGGGTGCCGGCGACGATGCGGCTGAAGATGTCGCGCCCGAGGGCATCAACGCCAAACCAATGCACGGCCGAAGGACCTTCATTCAGACGGTCGTAGTCGAAGAAGTTTTCCGGATCAAACGGCGTGATCATGGGGCCGACAATGGCGACGATGATCAAAAAGAAGACGAATCCGGCAGCGGCCATCGCCACCGGCTGCTTCTTAAACTTGCGCCAGAACTCGCCCATCGGGGTGCGCAGCGCATCGTTGGACTTGGCAATGCGCGGATCCACTGCAGTTTCAGTACGCATTTATTCACTCCGATTCTTCTTTTACTTGTAGCGGATCGACGGATTGATCCATCCGTAGAGCACGTCGACCACGAGGTTAATGACGATGAATTCAAGCGAAAAGAGCAGAACGCTCGCCTGAATCACAGGGTAGTCGCGCATGTCGACGGCGTCGACGAGCAGACGACCCATGCCGGGCCAGTTAAAGACCTTTTCCACCACGATGGAGCCGCCGAGCAGGAAGCCGAACTGCAGACCCATCATCGTGACCACGGGAATCAAAGCATTGCGGAGCGCGTGCTTGGCAACGATCTTCGTTTCCGTCACGCCCTTGGCGCGGGCGGTGCGGATGTAGTCGTCATGGAGCACTTCCACGAAGGAGGCACGCGTGAAGCGGGCCATCACGGCGGCAACCGCTGCGCCGAGCGTGATCGACGGGAGAATGTAGTGCTTCCAGGATGAAGCGCCTACCGTCGGCAGCCAGCCGAGCTCAACGGAAAAGATTTCCATGAGCAGGATGCCGAGTGCAAAGGCCGGGAACGAAATACCGGAGACGGCGAGCGTCATGCCGATGCGGTCAGGCCACTTGTTGCGGTAGACCGCGGAAATCACGCCGATTACCAGACCGAAGATCACCGACCAAACCATGGAAGTGAGCGTGAGCCAGAGCGTCGGGCCGAAGCGTTCGCCGATTTCCTGAATCACCGGACGCTGGGATCGAATGGAGGTGCCGAAGTCGCCCTGACACGCGCCCACCACAAAGTTCACGAACTGCTCAGGGATCGAGCGGTCCAGACCCAGACTGTGGCGGATCATTTCCACCGTCGCTTCGTCAGCTTCCGGGCCGGCAGCCAAACGTGCCGGGTCGCCCGGGAGCAGGTGAATGAAGAAGAAGACGCAGACCGCCACGATGATGAGCGTGGGGATCATCCCGAGGAGTCGCTTGATGAAATATCTCAGCATGGAACTTTCTGCCTGCTTGTTTGTTGTTGATTTGTTCCTGAACTCGTCTTCAGGGCTTCATGAGGGAAGCCGGCTCTAAGCTGGCTTCCTCGAAGTTAAAGCTCGAGTCGGGCTGAATGTAAAAACCGTGGAGCGCTTTGGAGCTTGCCGCGATGTTCTGTTCACTCACGAGGAAGATCCACGGCGCATCTTTCCAAATCGTTTCCTGCATCTGGGCATAGATCGCTGACTTCTTCTCGCGGTCGGTGGTGCCGAGCGCATAGAAAAGCGCCTGATCAACCGCGGGATTGGAATAGTAGGACTCGTTGGAGCCGCGGGGCGGGAAGCTTGACGTTGCGAGGACTGGGCGCACCGCGTAGTCGAGTTCGCCCGTGGAGCTCGACCAGCCGATGTAATAGAGCTCATGACGGCTCTGCTCGGGCTGGGGCGTTGACTCTACAAAACTCGTGCGTTCGCCGGCCTCAAGCGTGCGTACGCGAACTTTAACGCCGACCTGAGCGAGCTGCTGCTGCAGGAACTGAATGATCTTGGAGGCCGTCGTATGGTTGTAGCCCGACCAAAGTTCCACTTCAAAGCCGTTCGGGTAGCCCGCTTCTTTAAGAAGCGCCTTGGCCTTCTGCGGGTCATAGGGCCAGGGCCCGAGCTTAACGGCATAGTCAACCGAGAGCGGCGCAATGCCTTCGGCCACATCGGCGTATCCGGCAAAGGCCACCTTGACGAGCGCCTCTTTGTTCACGGCGTAGTTAAGCGCCTGACGAACGCGGACATCCTTGAAGACGGGCTTCGTGAGATTCATTTCCACAAAGCGAAGCATGATCGAAGGCGTGACGTCGACGCGGAGCGTGCCTTTGTCCTTCACCATTTTGACCTGCTCGGAAGGCAGCGGAAACGCATAATCGGCTTCCCCCGTGAGCGCCATGGCCACGCGCGTGCTGTTTTCCACTACAGGACGCCAGGTGATGGCATCGAGCTTCGGGTATCCCGCGCGCCAGTAGTTCGGGTTCTTCTCCACCCGCAAAACGTCGCTCGGGTTGTAGTTCTTCATGACAAAAGGCCCGGTGCCGCAAGGATGGAAGGCAATGCTGACTTCCTTTTCGCTGAGGCTCTTCGGGCAGATCATGACAGCCGACGGATGCGCAAGACGGTTGATGAAGGCCGAATTCGGGCGCTTAAGCGTGAAGCGGACCGTGTAAGGATCGAGCACCTTGAGTGAAGCGACGTTTTCAAAAAGGAAAAAGCGCTTGAGCGTGCTGCCGGGCGTTGTGATGCGGTCAAAATTGGCTTTGACTGCTTCGGCCGTGAATGTCGTGCCGTCATGGAACTTCACGCCGCGGCGCAGGTGCACGACATGCTGCATGCCGTCGGGGCTCGATTCGGCCGATTCAGCAAGGCTCGGAACCACGTTCATTTCTCGGTCGAATTTAAAGAGCCCTTCATAAAAGGACTTTGCCACGGCCTGAGAGAGCGTGTCCGTCGCGTTCCACGGGTCCATCGTAGTGAAGGTGCTCGCTACGGCGACGGTAATTTCATTTTTGGCTTCAGCTGCGCCGGCCGGTGAGAGCACGGCGGCGCAAATGAGCGCAGCAGGGAGCAGTTTGGTGAGGGTTTGCCGTTTCTGCATGTTGTTTCCCTTTGCTTTTATTTATGACCTTCCATCGTGCCCACGACATGCTTGGCCACGAAGTGTCCGGGTTCAACTTCAACGAGCGGTTCGATGACGGGATCGTCGCCCACTTTGCGTACCGGGCTCGGGAGGTCTGAGAGATTGAGCAGCTTCAGAAGGTTGCGCTCCTGCGGGTCGGCAATCGGAACGGCCGAGAGGAGCTTTTGCGTATATGGATGGAGCGGATTGCCGAGGACGGCGCGGCGCGAGCCCATTTCAACGATCTGGCCGAGATACATGACGGCCACGCGGTGGCTGATGCGCTCAACGACGCCCATGTCGTGAGAGATGAAGATATAGGAAAGTCCCATTTCCTCCTGCAGTTCCATCATCAGGTTCACCACCTGAGCACGGATGGAGACGTCGAGCGCGGCAACGCATTCATCGGCCACGATGATCTGGGGTTTGAGCGAAAGCGCACGGGCAATACAGATGCGCTGACGCTGACCGCCGGAGAATTCATGCGGGTAGCGGTTAGCCATGTCCGGGGAGAGTCCCACGCGCTTAAGGAGCAGCGCTACGCGGTCGTACATCTCCTTTTTGGAGCAGTAGTTGTGGATCATCATCGGCTCGGCAATCGAGTAGCCCACGGTCTGCCGCGGGTCGAGCGAGGCGTAAGGATCCTGGAAGATCATCTGCAGATTGCGGCGCTCTTCCTGAAGTTCGTGCCGGGTCATGCGCAGCAGCGACTTGCCGCGGTGGAGGACTTCACCGCTGTCGACATCGAGCAGCCGCAGAACGGCGCGGCCAGTGGTTGACTTGCCGCAGCCCGATTCGCCCACGATCGAGAGCGTTTCGCCTGCGCGCAGATCAAAGCTCACATGGTCGCAGGCGCGTACGACGTAGGTGGGGCGCCCCCAGAAATCGGTGCGGACCGGGAAGGTCTTCACCAGATTCTTAACTTCAAGAATCGTTTCTCCCGGCGGCGGGAGTTTGTCCGAGGGCGGTTCGATGACTTTGCCGTTGTCCGGATCAATCAGCCGGAAGAAGCACGGATGTTCAATGTCTTTCAAGGCACCCAGACGGGGTACGGCGGAGAGCAGCGCCTGCGTATAGGGGTGCTGCGGATGCGCAAAGATGGCTTGAGCAGTGCCGGACTCCACAATTTCACCGTAGCGCATGACAGCGACGCGGTCGGCGATCTGCGCCACTACGCCCATGTCGTGCGTGATGAAGAGCACTGCCATCCCGATTTCTTTCTGAAGTTCAGAAATCAGGGCAAGAATCTGTGCCTGAACCGTGACGTCAAGCGCCGTTGTCGGTTCGTCTGCAATCAAGAGCTGCGGCTTGCAGGCAAGCGCCATGGCGATCATGACGCGCTGACGCATGCCGCCCGAGAGCTGGTGCGGGAACCGCAAAGAGATCCGTTCAGCATCGGGAATGCGCACGAGTTCGAGCAGATGAACGGCTTCCTTGAGCGCTTCCTTTTCATCCATGCCGCGGTGCAGGATCAGACTTTCGGCAATCTGCGCACCGACCGTGAACACCGGGTTCAGGGAGGTCATCGGCTCCTGAAAGATCATGGCCACTTCAGAGCCGCGCAGATGCTGCAGTTCAGACTTATTGGCATGACGCAGGTCAACCACGCGGCCGTCGCGGCAGCGCAGTTTGATGGAGCCGTTGACGATCTTGCCGCCGCCGTGTTCGACAAGACGCATTACAGAGAGGGAGGTAACGGACTTGCCGGATCCCGATTCGCCTACCAGCGCAAGGGTCTCGCCGGGGCGGATGGAGAAGGATTCATCGACTACTGCCGTGGTAGTGCCCGAGTCCGAAGTGAACTGCACGCGGAGGTGTTCAACCTCCAATATGGGGAGCTCTGCCTGCGGCGTGATGTTTGTTTCTTTAGCTTCCATCATTGTTCTTGTAAATTGGTTGGCTCAAGCGGAAAGAATGCGTTGCGGCCGTGTTGATCCCTTGCGGGCTTTTGACATCCGAACTGCCCGTCGGGGCAGAGATGTTCTGCGCCGATCACTCTTTATGGGCTTAAAGCAAAGCACATGCCACGAACTCTTGCCGCGTCATGCAGAAAACCCTTGCATTCGGTCAGCGCAATACTGCCGGACGCAGTGTGCATTGTTGAGTTCGTACCATAGCGCCTCGTTTTGTCGGCGGCTTTTTCAGTACGCACAACGATCGGCAGATTCACTCGATTATTGATTTGTTCGACGTGGGGTAAGGCAAAGTACTCAGGGTTTACGACAAGACGCCTTGAATCGGATCGGGACGTTGCAAAATTGTGCGCAGCGCACTGAATTGATGCATTTGCGTCACGATTGGGGCGTCGCCTGATGTTAGGCCGTTTGCAGGCGTCTCGAACCAGCCGACTGGGCGGCAGCAATGACTGCATTCATGCTCAATTCATGTGCTGGAGGACTGCCGCATAGGGAATTTGTTGAGGTCAGCTCTTCAGAAGTCGGCGGCATAATGCTCCAATGCCGTGCAGTCGGAGAACCCTGTCGACAGAGCCTAGAGAGGCATGCAAGTCTTCGGGTGCACCGCAAGGAATACAAATATAAATTGGAGATACATCCATGCAGCCCATTCTTGCCGACAAGGCATTTCCTGAATTGGTTCAGTGGGCGGACGAGCTTGCCGCTCTGCGCCGTGACATTCATGCTCATCCGGAACTCGGTTTCGAGACGCCTCGTACGGTTGATCTGATCGTCAAAACCCTCAAAGGCTGGGGACTTGAACATGTGGATCCCGATGAGGTCAAGGGCGGCGTAGTGGTTGTCATCAATGGAGCGGCGCCTGGAGCAACAGTGGCGCTGCGCGCCGACATTGATGCGCTTCCGATGCCTGACAATTCGGCAAATCCATGGAAAAGTCAGACAGAAATGCGCTGCCACGCCTGCGGTCACGACGGTCACGCTGCCTGGCTTTTGGGGGCGCTGCGCTATCTGCACGAAAAGCGCGCGAGTTTCAAAGGCCGCGTCGTCGGCATTTTTCAGCCCGCTGAAGAAATCGGCCGCGGGGCGCTCCGTGTTGTCCAGTCCGGCGTTTTTGAGCATTGGGGCATTCAGGAAATCTACGGTGCCCATGATGAACCGACGGTCGCCAAGGGACAGTACGGTTTGTGCGCGGGCCCCGCTCAGGCGTCAACCGACTTCTTCTACATCACGGTGAAGGGGCGGGGTGTTCATGCGGCTCGCCCGCACCTCGGCGTCGATCCCATTACCACTGCCGGCGTGCTCATCGGTGCTCTGCAGACAATCGTTTCACGCAAGGTCAATCCCATTGAGACGGCCGTGCTCTCCATTTCGTCGGTGAACGGCGGGAACTTCCATACCCCCAACGTCATCCCTGAAACCGTCACGCTGTCGGGTACGGTGCGCACCTTCAATGAAGATGTACGCAATCAGATTGAAGCAGAGATGGCGCGCATGGTGGAGCGCGTGGCAGAGGCCGAGAACTGCACGGGCGAATTCCGCTACGATCGTTTGGTGCCGTCGCTTTTCAATACGCCCGAAGCCGTCGAGCACATTCGCAGCTTCATCACGCACCAGTTCGGCGCGGAGCATGCCGAAGAGATGCCCATCTCAATGGGCGGAGAGGATTTCGCTGAATATACGTTTAAGGTGCCCGGCTGCATCATCCGCGCCGGTATTCGCGATGACAGCCATAAAGCCGCGCTGCACCACCCGACCTTCGACTTTAACGACGAAGTGATTCCCGCTACGGCTACTGTTCTCGCCGGAACCGTGCTTGAACGTCTGGCGGCGCTTTCATAAACTCTGAAAGTCATGCGGCCGAGAGCCTCTGCGCCCTCGGCCGCATTCTGTATTTCAAGCGCACAAACCTATGCCTTTCGGTATCTTAGCCACCTTCGCCGCGTATTTTCTCTGGGGTCTTTTCCCGTTGTACTTCCATGTCTTACAGGGCATCGGAGCCTTGGAAATTCTTGCCCACCGCATCATCTGGTCGCTTGTATTCATCACGATCGTGGTCGTCGCTATGCGCCGTACGGCGTGGCTCAAAGGCGCACTCATGACGCCGAAGGTGCTCGGTGTCTTCTGTCTCTCCGCGCTCATCATCGGCGCCAATTGGGGCATTTACGTTTATGCCATTGTTTTCGGCCGCACCATTGAGGCCTCGCTCGGCTACTTCATCAACCCGCTGGTGTCGATTGCTTTAGGGAGCTTATTTCTGCGCGAGCGGCTGCGCCGGCCTCAGCAGGCAGCCGTTGTGCTCGCGGGCGTTGGGGTGCTTTGGATAACCTGGACCACAGGTGTTGCCCCCTGGCTCGGGCTGATGCTTGCCGTGACATTCGGGCTTTACGGGCTTATCCGCAAGATCGCTCCGCTCGGCAGTCTTGAGGGCATGGTGCTTGAAAGTCTGCTCCTCACTCCGGCGGCTGCGGCTTGGTTATGGTTTCTGTGGTCTGATCATGAGCTCGCCTTCATTTCGGCCGATCTGACGACGCAGATTCTGCTTGTCGCTGCCGGTCCAGTTACCGCTGTGCCGCTCCTCTTTTTTGCTTCCGGCGTGCGCCGGATCCCTTATTCCACGTCGGCTGTTATTCAGTATGTCAGTCCGACGATGGTTTTTCTGATCGGTGTTTTTGCGTTCGGCGAGCCTTTTTCAAAGGGCATGCTCGTGGGTTTCCTGATCATTTGGGCTGCCGTGGCGCTTTTCTTGGGAGAAATGCTTCTCTTCGCGCGCCGGTGCCGCAACGAAGCTCGTGAAGCCGCCGACCGGGTCTGACGCGTGAAGCTTGGGCGCAGGATATTCCCTGCAGCGCAAATGAAAGAGCCTCCGGAAACATTCAAGTTTGCGGAGGCTCTTTTCGAATTCAGGCGCGAATTATTTGACGGTCAGCTTCACGTCTTCCGTAATCGTGCCGGTGTAGCGGGCGACATATTCGCCGCGTTCAAGGTGCGGCGGCACAAAGAAGGTGCCGCTTGACACGACCTGACCGGCTTTGAGCTGACGGCCGCGTTTTTCGAGTGCGGCGACGAGCCACTTGAGCGCATGGATCGGATTGTCGAGCACTTCCGTCGAATTGCCTGCCTTGATGAGTTTGCCGTCCTTGAAGAGTTCGCAGCGGATGGCATTGAGGCCGGCAACGGTGAGCGTCTTGCCGTCAACGGGCGTGCCGTGAATGATGCAGCCGCCGACGGCGCAGTCGGCAACCACCAAGTATTTGTTGAGCGTCGGGAACCAAGCTTCAAAGCGGGCGTCCGGAACTTCAATGCCGCCGGCGACGGTGATGTTTTCAAGAAGTTCTTCGTCGCTCATGCTGCTCGTCAGATCCACCTTGGGGATCATCGAGAGTTCAACCTCAATGAGCGGTTCGTTCATGTGGTCAAGTTCGAGCGTGCAGGGCGCTGCAAAGATATGCGACTTGGTTTGTTCGCCAAAGAGCGGTTCGGTGGTGCCGAACATATCCTGCGTCGTTTTGCTCGTGAGCGAGATCTTGTAGCCGCCAGTCGGTTCGCCCTTTAATTCGGCAAATTTGCGCTGAACGGCGTAAGCGCTTTCATAGTCATTCAAAACACCCGAGCAGGCCTTCATGTCAAGCGGCTTGTTGGTGCAAAAGGCGTTGTAGAGCGCCTGTGTAAGAGATGCTGCGTCCATCTGTCAAAATCTCCAAAACGGATTTACTGCAGAGAATAGATTCTATTTTTCAACGGATTGATGCTTTATTCCTCAGGCATTTGTCTTAGAGAAGAACTTTAAAAGCAAGGGGCGGCGGTTCACTGTTGACGCAAAAGAAAAGACCGCCGACTCAAAAGGTCAACGGTCCTGAAGGTGATTCGAAATGAATCGGCTGACTTTTTTAGAGCATCTGAATTTGGGGTCTCGCGCCCTCGAGGAAGGTGATGGCGCCGCTCTTGGCGGTGCCGTCCGGGCCGTCGAGCTCCCAGTCGGGAATCACCCAGCGTTCATAGCCGTTCTGCATGTGCGCGGCAGGCTTATGGGTGTGGCCGTGAATGACCAGATCAACGCCTGCGGCTTTGACGGCTTCGGCAACGGCAGATTCGACAACATCCATGTCAGCCATGCTCTTTTCGCCCTTTTCAGAATCGGACTGCGCGCGGGCCTGTTTGGCAATGGCCAGTCGTTCCTCAACAGACTTCATGAGCATCATGGCCTGCCAGCGAGGATCGTGAGTGAGGGCGCGGAACTTTTGATAGGCCACATCGCGCAGGCACCACTGGTCGCCGTGCGCAAGCAGAGTTTTGCGGCCGCAAATGTCAGCGACGATAGGGTCGCGGATCAATTCGGCGCCCGCGGCGCGGGCAAATGCAGCGCCCAGCATGACGTCACGGTTGCCGGCCATCACAATGACGCGTCGGCCGGTAGCGGCGTGGAGCTTAAGCAGCGCGATCACAGGCTGTGCTTCAGGATGTGCGTCGTCGCCGATCCAGTAGTCAAAAAGGTCGCCCAGAATAACGAGCTCCGGGTAGCGCGGCGCAATGGTCTTCATGAAGCGTACGAAGGCCATGATGGTTTTGGGCTTCGTAGGGGCAAGATGAAGGTCGGAAATGATGATCGGGTTCGTTAGCGGAGCGATCTCGGTAAGTCCGGCTAGTGCGGGCGGAGGAAGCTGATTCTGGGTGTCCATGACGGTTCTCGTGCGTATGCGGGAGGCGGGAGCCGGCCGGAGCGAAATGTCGTCCGACCGCGCATTCGCCGCTCTTTAGATGATCTCGGCCTTTTCGATCACAACATCTTCAACAGGAACGTCGCCGTAGAAGGAGACCATGCCCGTACGGACCTTGGCGATCTGGTCGACCACATCCTGACCGGCCACAACCTTGCCGAAGACGGCATAGCCCCAGCCCTGCGGAGTGGGAGCGGTGTGGTTGAGAAAGTCATTGTTGGCCACGTTGATGAAGAACTGAGCCGTTGCAGAGTGCGGATCCTGCGTACGAGCCATGGCGATCGTGTACTTGTTGTTTTTCAGACCGTTGGCTGCTTCGTTTTCGATCGGAGCATTGGTGGGCTTCTGCTTCATGCCTTTTTCAAAGCCGCCGCCCTGAATCATGAAGCCGCGGATAACGCGGTGGAAGATCGTGCCGTTGTAAAAACCCGACTTTACATAGTTTTCAAAGTTGGCGCAGGTAATGGGAGCGTGTTCCGGGTCGAGTTCAATATCAATGACGCCGAGATTTGTGGTGAAGCGGATCATGAGATTTGTTGTTCCAATTAATGATTCATATGCAGTCGGGCTAACGCTCCGAGTCGGGATGCTTCAGCATGACTGCTTTAAGGTAAATCCAACATTTTCGCACAGCCCATGGATGCTGAGCGAAGTGCTATCGGAATTAAGGCAGCACTTTGACGTCAAGGATCTTAACGACGTCAACGGGTACATCGTTCATGCCGCGGCGAGTGGTTGTGCGCACAGCGGCAATCTTGTCAACGACGTCGGCGCCTTTGACGACCGTGCCGAAAACACAGTAGCCGTTGCCGTCGCTTGCCTGATCAGCGTTGAGGAAGTCATTGTCAGCAACGTTGATGTAGAACTGAGACGTAGCCGAGTGCGGATAGCTCGTGCGGGCCATGGCGATCGTATAGCGTTCGTTTTTCATGCCGCCGCGGGCTTCGAGCGGAATGGGATCATGGGTGGGCTTCTCACGAAGCTGCTCGGTAAAGCCGCCCCCCTGAATCATGAATCCCGGAATCACTCGATGAAAGATGGTGTCTTTGTAAAAGCCTTCGCGCACATAAGTGAGGAAGTTCTTGACCGTGATGGGGGCGCGGTCGGGCGCGAGGCGCACAACGATATTGCCCAGAGTGGTGTCGATTTCAACAAGCTCTTCTTTGCCGGCGGCAGCGGCAGGGAGCGAAGTCAGGGCGGCAGCAAAAGAAGCAAGCGGCAGCAGGATGCGGAAACGATTCTTCATGTTGATTGGGAAATGTCAAAAGGGAAAACGGCGGATCCTGATTGGAATCCTCGAAGCGGGGTGAATGACGAATGCGTTCAATGCATCGTCAGTGTGCAGCGAGACGGCGCAGCGTCTTCAGGCGCTGCTGCAGTTCGGTGTTGGAGGTGAGGCTCGGTGCGGCAGCTTCGTAGCTCTCAAGAGCCAGCGCAAGGTACACGTCGCCGCGGTTTTTCAGAGCCGTTGCAAAGTTGGGGTTAAGGAGCAAGGCGCGGTCAAGGAGCTTCACGGCCTCTTCAAGACTGCCCATGCCGGCTTCAATCACCGCCAGGTTGTTGTATGGCTCCGGAATTTCGGGATATTCGGCAATGAGCGAACGAAGGGCTTTGGCGGCTTCCTCCGTGCGGCCGAGCCGTTCGAGCGCGACGGTTCGGCTGAAGCGAAGCTGGGCGCTGCGGGGATTTTTTTCCAGGCCAAGGTCGGCAAGTTCAAGCGCTTGTGCAGGGTGTCCGGCCTTGAGAAGCTGATCAACGCGGGGAGAGAATTCCGCAGAGTGCAGCGTTGCGGCGAGTTCCTGCATTTCAGAAGCGGCCATCGCGGAGCCAGAAGCGGAGGTGAGACCTGCCGCAAGGGCGGAGCAGATAAGCGCGGAGAAAATGTAACCGCGCAGCGGGCGGCGGAGACGGAAAATGGGCATCGCAGATCGCTTGAATAAAAATGTTTGCGCAGCAAATTAGGGAGCTTTGGAGCTTCTCAATGCCGCGTCTTCGATCGTTCGGCTGATACGCACTTGCGGGGCGCATCAGCCTGAAGCGGTCTTTTCCAGAGGTTAGAGAGCCCAAGGCAGCCGCTATACTCTCGAAGATTAGTCAACTGTTGATTTTAGCGGCTCTCAGCACATCCACATCTCTCTTGGTCTTTTAGGACTTGTATCGAGATATGGGACGGCGCTGATTGTCTCGTGATTTTTTCGTTCGAGCACCATGCTTTCGATTTATTCGACTCTCACGCGCGAGCAGCGCCCTTTCGAGTCTCTTGAACCCGGCCGCGTACGTATGTATGTCTGCGGCGTGACGGTCTATGACTACTGCCATATCGGCCACGGCCGAACCTTCGTTGCTTTTGACGTTGTGCGCCGCTGGCTTGAGGCGTCGGGCTACAAAGTCACTTTTGTGCGCAACATCACCGACGTTGACGATAAGATCATCCGCCGCGCGGCGGAACGCGGCGTCACAACCGATGAGCTTACCGATGAATTTGCCCGCGCCATGCAGGAAGACATGCTGGCACTGGGCTGCCTTGCGCCGACGTTCGAGCCGCGTGCGACGCAGTACATCCCGCAGATGCTTAATCTGATCGGCAAGCTCGAGGAAAAGGGCTTCGCCTACCACGCTGCTGACGGTGATGTTGACTATGCCGTCCGCAAGTTCCCCAATTACGGAAGACTTTCCGGGAAGTCCATTGACGATCTGCAGTCCGGCGCTCGGGTGCAGGAGCGTGAAGGCAAGCATGATCCGCTCGACTTTGTGCTCTGGAAGAGCGCTAAGCCCGGTGAACCGCAGTGGGATTCCAAATGGGGATGCGGGCGCCCGGGATGGCATATCGAATGCTCAGCCATGGCGATGGATCTCCTTGGCGAAACCATTGATATCCACGGCGGCGGCCCGGATCTGGTGTTCCCGCATCATGAGAATGAAATTGCCCAAAGCGAAGCGGCGACGGGCCATCAGTTCGCGCGCACTTGGATGCATTCGGGGCCGCTGCGCGTGCGTTCGGCCGACGGCAAAGAAGAAAAGATGAGCAAGTCGCTCGGCAACTTCTGGACGATCCGGGATGCGCTCAAGGAAACCAATGCGGCCTACGGTGAAGGGTGCGGCGCTGAAGTGCTTCGCTTCTTCCTGCTTCGCAGTCAATACCGCAGTCCCATTACGTTCTCATCTGTTCTCATTGAAGAGGCGCATAAGGCGCTTGTTCGCCTTTATACGGCGCTCAAGGGGCGTGCAGCCGACCGAGCTGCGCTCGATTGGAATGAACCCTTCGCTGCGCGCTTCAAGGCCGCAATGGACGACGATTTCAATACGGCCTTGGCCGTATCCGTGCTCTTTGAGCTCGCTACTGAAATTAACCGCACGGGGTCGCCTGAACTTGTTCGGCAGCTCCTCGGCCTCGGCCGCATTCTCAATATTCTCGGCATGGACCCAGAGAAGTTCCTTCAGGGCGGCGCTGAAGCCTCTGACGACGCTTCCCGCATTGAGGGTCTCATTGAAGAGCGTGCTCTGGCAAAGAAGGCGAAGAATTTTGCGCGGGCAGATGAAATCCGCAAGTCGCTCCTTGCAGAGGGAATCGAGCTCCAGGACGGAGCAGCAGGAACGACCTGGCGCCGCATTTGAAGCCTGCGCCGCTGAGATACAAACCCAACAAAGATGACGGAGAAGAGTGGGATGGCCAAGAAGGTTTTTCTCGAATTTGAGCATGATATTGAAGCGCTTGAAAAGAAGATCGACGACCTTCGTGAGCTTGACGAAAGCGAAGCGGGGCATGCGGTTTCCGTAGCAAGTGAAATCGCTTCGCTCCAAGCCAAGGAAGACGAGCTTGTCAAGAAGATCTACGCTGAGCTGACCCCCTGGCAGTGCTCGCTTGTGGCTCGCCATCCTCAGCGCCCTTACACGCTCGACTATATCGATGCGATCTTTACGGACTTCCATGAACTCCACGGAGACCGTGCTTTTGCCGATGATGAAGCGATCGTGGGCGGTCTGGCACGTCTGGCCGACATCAACGTTGTGGTGATCGGCAACCAAAAGGGCCGCACGCTTAAGGAACGCAGCCGCCGCAATTTCGGCATGGCTAAGCCCGAGGGCTACCGCAAGGCTCTGCGTCTCATGAAGCTTGCCGAGAAATTCGATCTGCCGGTCGTAACCTTCGTTGATACTCCGGGTGCTTACCCAGGCATCGACGCCGAGCAGCGCGGACAGTCTGAAGCCATTGGCCGCAATCTCTTTGAAATGGCTGGACTGAAGGTTCCGGTGCTGACCTGCATCATCGGTGAAGGCGGCTCCGGCGGTGCGCTGGCACTGGCTGTCGCGGACATGGTGATGATGCTGCAGTACGCCACCTATTCGGTGATTTCTCCGGAAGGCTGCGCGTCCATTCTCTGGAAGGACCCCAAGCGCGAGGCGGAGGCAGCGGACAGATCGCTTAAGCCAATTCGGACTGGTTGACCGTGTCATTTCCGAGCCGCTGGGCGGCGCTCATCGCGATCCGAAATTGATGGCTACGAGTCTGCGTCAGGTTTTAATCGACGAACTGCGGGCGCTCCTGAAACTTCCGCTCAATACGTTGATGGAGCGTCGTTCAGAACGTCTGCGCCGCATGGGAGATTTCGAGGTGGTTGGGGAGCCCGCAACGGCAGCCAAGTCTGATGAAGTTGAGGATGCTCATGAGGTCAATGCCGCGAAGTAGTCAATAAGATTTGCGGTTCTGGCAGAGGATATGTAGAATTCAACGCTCGATTCACCGCGAAGTTGAATTCAGGAAGGATGGCAGAGCGGTTTAATGCACCGGTCTTGAAAACCGGCGGAGCTAATAACTCCCGAGAGTTCGAATCTCTCTCCTTCCGCCACGCACGATAAGAAACGTTGCCGCGCAAATAAAGCGAATGCATACGATTAGCCTGAAGCTCCTACTGCCTCAGGCTTTTTTATTGCATCATGCGTCCTGCGATTAGTCTTTATTTAGCTTTGAAGACGAACGAAACCGCACAACCAACCCAGAAAAACGGCGCTACGGAACCGTTACGGAACCACTTAGTTGTAAACGATGTGGTTCCGGAACCATTTACGGAACCACTTTCTGAGTGTTTAGTGAAATGCAGGAAAAAATAACAGTTTCAAATTTTGCTAGCTTGCCGCCCGGATGCCACAAGGACAGTCAAGCTGTGGGGCTGTACATTCGTGTTCGCGAAGCGCTAGCTGTCAGAAGGTGTTAGCGGACAGCATAAGATACCCCCGTGCGGACATTTCCTGATCCCTCTTCAACGCAAGATGTCAAGCGAACGATAAATTGACCTATCTAAACGAACGACAAATTGACCTACCTGTTGATGTTCGTTTTTTACGTTTTTTCGGCTCACAGCGAGGAGTTCGACGGGGGTATGGCCGTGACATCAGGAGTTGAGCCTTCAAAGGCATGGCGAAGACAATGTTCCCAGAGTCTTGGTCACAAGCAAAGGTGAAATTGAATACCAGCAATTCCGGATCGCGTTTGGCATGACCGTAGGCGACATCCGCGATAGCGGCGGAATATGACGAAATCACTGTGTTGTCTAAGGCATTCAGATTGAGTGTGTGTTGCCGCATCAATAAAGGTAGCCTTTGAATGTATGAGGGTACAGATGTCTCCTTCTGCGAGATTTTTTCGCAGTGCGTCCAATAGCAGGAAGCTTATTCGTCCTTTTCTTCCAACTCGCCAAGCAGCGTACCGTCTGCATCCTTCCATGCAGTGCGTCCATTGACAGAGCAGTTCAACACATAGCTGCCTGCCGTCGAAGGACTCGCAAACAGCACATCTTCTGTCAATTCCGCCGTTGCTCCATCGACTTGCTTCAACAGCCCGGACCCCAAATCCTTCTTTTTGCGCTTGATTAGCGACTGACTTATTCCTTTCCGTTTCGGCAAGTAGATTTGGCTTCCCTTGAGCACGACAACACCATCCGTAGTCCACAAGCCATCCGCATGAATGTGTCCGTAGACATTCACCTTCCTGTCAAGTGACAGCGGCACGGATCGAGGCTTCTCAACCACAACGGTGCGTTTCTCGGGTACCATCGGGATAAATAACTTGTGTCCAAGAGCACTCATGAGAATTTTGGCATTCTCGATATAGAGATTAAGCTCCGCTTCCTTGGCTTCCGTCACAGTGCCCGCACTCGGTGCATTTCCGTTCGTCAATCGGTACCGACCGGCATCTTTAGCCAACTCATAGAAACGGTTTTCCAAATAACAAAGCTCTGTCGGCCCAAAGACATTCGTCGAGGTCGTGAAGAAAATCACTTCATTGACGAAACTCTTCGAGCCGCTCTTGGTGTGTTCAGAGAACCTAGCAAGAAGGGATTCGCCGTTCTTTCTTTCTCTGACCTGACCAACGTACGCGATCGGTGTTCCAGTCAATTCGTCCTCGCCAAAAAGGAAATAGACGCCACAGTGCTTCAACTCCGATCGCTCTTTGCATTCCGAAAGCAACAGCTTTGGAATTTTGTAAGCAACCCCCGTCCAATTGTCGAGCTGTGCTTGAATACGACCAGCGCCATCACCATCGATCAAAAGAAGCTGAACCGTTCTCTTCATTCTCCGCCCCATTCTTCGAACGCACTTAGTTTGCTAACCTATCGACTTGCGCCATCAGTTCTTCGACTTTGGCAACGATGCGGCGTTGCTCAGTCAGAGGCGGCAACGGTACAGGAATACTAAGCAACTTCTTTTGCGTTAACTTCGGCTGGGCAGAACCTGTTACATACGGATTCAGTGACATTGAATTGATGACTAGCCTCAAATAGCTGAGTTCTGCGACTTCATTACTCTCAAAAATATGGGCATGGTTATTTAGCCAGAACTTTCCAGAAACCATAAAAGCATTGTCCTTTGCTTTTGACAGAAGGTTTGCACCATCTTCGCCGATCAAAAGATATGTTCCGTCAAAAATGTAATTCTCAACATAGTCAATGATCCCTGTTGCGCCGTAGTAAGGGAAATTTCTTGCTTGCTTTTTTCTGTCTGATTTTTTGACAGGCACCCTCTTTCCATCAAGACTTGAACAGGTACTCTTGAATTGAACCCACTTCCATTTCTCGGGAATCGCGAACGGTACATCCTCTGGTGCGTCACCGATCTGTTCTACTGCCGGTTCTCCATCTAGCTGCGGGACGAGCTTCCCCATCACCGCTTCCTGAAGGATCTTTTTTCTCAGTACAGCGGTGAGTGTTTGCAACTCCCGATAGGCTTTCTCAGCACGGTTAATCTCAGTGAAGGATTTTTCGATCTTCGTAACGATACGGATTTGTTCAGGAAGAGGGGGTAACGAAATCCAGGTTTCCCCCATTCCTTTTCCTGAGATTTCCTTAAATGTTGTTCCGCTAGCGCGCGATTGAATATCGCTCGTCCGCGCAATCAACATGTAATAAGCCCATTCCGTCGAAATGCATTTCGACTCAGGAACAAAAGACTTGCATCCCTGGTTCGTGCAAAGATCATTCCCTGCAATAGCAATGTGACCAATTGGTGCGCGAGAAGAGTACACAATGCTTCCTTTTGGCATCAGCCTAGCGGCACTTTCATCCAAGCCCTTTTGAGTAATCAACTTTGCTCCAGAGCAAATAATTTGATCATGGTTCTTGCCCAAATCGGCAGGGGTAATCCATGGAATGTCACCGTTCCAATAAGCAGAGACTCCCGTCTTTGGCGTTCCTCCACCTATGACCTTTCCGACTGCGTTAAGTCGAACCCATTTCCATTTTTTCGGAATCGCGAACGGCTCTATCTTTGGAACTTCACCGATCTGCTCAACGGCGGGTTCGTCTTCCAGTTGCGAAACGAGCTTTCCTTGAACAGCCTGTTCCAACAGCAAAGCTCTCATCCGATCAAAGTTCATGATGAAGCTCCTTCTTGAGCTTGGCGAACGCGTCCTGAATGGTCGCCACGCGCTCTTCCATACGCTTGAACACCTCATCCATTGTGAGCATCTCTTCTTCAGTCTTCGCTTCGGTCATCCACTGGATGTCAAGGTTGACCTGATCGCGCTTGAGCAAATCTGCCGCGTCGTACTTCCGCCAACGGCCGTTCGGATTCGAGTCCGCATCAAACGTCTCTTTTCGCTTTGAGAGATCCTCAGCGTGGTAACACGTCACGAAATCGTCAAGGTGCTTGCGGGTCAGAGGATTTGAAACGAGCGTGTGCTTCACATCGGTTCGGTAGTCGTAGTACCAAACGTCCTTCGTCGGTTCACCCTTCGTAAAGAAGAGCACGTTCGTCTGAACCCCCTGGGCGTAGAAAAGGCCGGTCGGCAAGCGAAGGATCGTGTGCAGATTGAAATCCGTCAGGAGCTTCTTACGGATCGGTGCACCTTCACGTTCAAACAGAACATTGTCCGGCAAAACCACACCGGCACGCCCTCCGCGTTCAAGCATCGACATGATGTGCTGAACGAAATTCAATTGGTTGTTCTTCGTTTCGATGATGAAGTCCGGACGATTGATCTCAACAGAACCGGACGGCCGCGCACCAAAAGGCGGATTTGCAAGGACCACCCGTGAAAGTTCCGACGGTTCCCGCAACAGCGAGTCTTCGCACTTGATTGGGCTGCTGTTCATACCAACGCCGTGGAGGTACATGTTCATCGAGCCCATCGTGACGACGAGCGGGGTGATGTCACTACCATGCAGAGCATTGTTTCTCAGGAACGTCTGCAGTTTTTCGTCCATGGACTGGTCTTTCATGTGCGAGAAGGCCGAAAGCAAAAAACCGCCGGTCCCGCAAGCCGGGTCGGTCACTGTCTCACCGATGCGTGGTTGGACGACATCCACAATGGCATCGACGAGCGGACGCGGTGTGAAGTACTGTCCCGCCCCGCTCTTCTTATCCTGACCGTTTTTCTGAAGGATGCTTTCGTAGAGTGCCCCCTTCAAGTCACCGTCCATCAAGAGCCACTGCTGCTGATCGATAAAGGAGACAAGCTTCTCAAGATACACAGCGCTTTCGATTCGGTTGGCTGCTTTCGTGAAGATCGTACCGACGAGGCCGGAACGACGGCTCAGCACATCGAGCGTACGTTCGTATTGGTAGAGCAGGTCTTCACCGGTTTCCTTGAGTAAGTTTTCCCAACGGTAGCCTTCCGGAACGGCAGATTTTTCCATAAAGAAGTCAACACGTTCGCGATCCATCTTGAGAAAGAGCATGTAGGTCAACTGTGTCAGGTAGTCGGTGAACCCGACTCCAGCACCGGCCATGATGTCGGCCAATTGCCAGACCTTTTTGATGAGGGATGCTTCGGTGACTTTGGTTTCAGCCATTTCTTATGCTGCCTTGAGGATGAATTCGTTAAGAGAGAAGAGTTCTTTATTTGCTGCGTCCGGCGAACGGCAGAAGCGAAGGAGACCGCCCGCAAGCTCCGGCATGATTCGGATCAGACCTTTAAGTTCGCAGCTGCCGTTCTGTGCAATGTAGAAGGCGATTTTACGGAATAGTTCTTTCTGCTCAGTTGTGATTGAACGCTGAACCTGACCGCACCAAAGTTCAAAGCGTTGGGCGGTGAGTGATGTGAGCGTGTAAAGCGAATCGATCATATTGAAGGCGTACCGCACCAACTGAATCAAGTCGGTCACAGCCTGTTGGCCACTTCGCAAGGGCGTCACTTTGTCTGGGCAGATGAGGGCATAGTCGTTCCAGAGTCGTCCGACGTGGAATCCGGGCAACGACATCGAAAGGTGTTTCGCCAAATCATCGATGGCGGCTCGTGTGAGCTTCCCAGACTCCTGGTTGTAAATCAGTCGCAGGGCCTCGATATCGTCGCGGTGTGCACGCACGTATTCCTCGAACGCCATCGTTGAAGCCTTAGCGTTTTCCATCGAGAACCCAGCGGAGACAACTGAATCGGTCTTGCCCAGAATTTCCTTGACGTAACCCTTGGCAATTTCGACCAACTTCTTTCTGGCCGGGATATTCGTGAGCAAGTCACGAACAACCGCCATGCGTTCGCGGTTCTCATGTGATGCCGAGACAAATGGCGGCAAATTGCCTTTGTCCAACGCATCCATAATGGTCTTCGCCCACGTCAGCGGCGAAATTGGCGAGAATTCTGCGTACTCCTGCAAGTCTTCAGGATCCGCTCGGTTGCCAATACAGCTGAGTTTTGAAGCCAACAAATGGAAGTAATCGTCCGGCAAATGACCTAATGCCATCTGTTCAAAGAGCGCCTCAAGCGTCGGATTGATCGGATGCGGTCCGTCGTTACCGTCCAAGCTGGGGACGTACTTCTCGCTCTCCGTCACACCGACCGCGTCAACGATATAAAAGAGTTCCTTGCTCTTGGCGTTCGGCGTGACAGCCTGCAGCTGCGACGGCGTAATGGTGCGGCAACCGCGTCCCTTCATCTGCGCGTAAAGCGTTTCAGAGTGCACGTCGTTAAAGAAAATCAGCACTTCGAGCGGACGCACGTCAGTCCCGGTCGCCACCAGCGTCACTGTCACGGCAATGCGAAAGTTCACGTCGTAGCGAAATTGCTTGATGCGTTCGTTGGAGTTCCCAATCGAATAGGTGATCTTTTGAACAAAGTGATCGTCCGTCCGATTGAAGACTTCTTTTGCTACCTCCACAATCAACTGGGCGTGTGCGTCCGACAGGGCAAAAATCAGCGTTTTCGGCAGATAGTCGAAATTCGGTTCACGTTCCGGATAAAACTGCGTGTAGACCGCATCTTTATATTCCTGAAGCACTTTTCGGATCTGGTCGCGAACGACAACGCGTCGGTTGAGGTCGGCCTTTGAGAACTCACGCTCTTCGATCGCAACTTGCTGATGCCTCTTGGCATCAAGGCGATTTGTCACTTCGAGCTTGTCCCCCGTTTCAATCGTTCCTCCCTCTTCAGTGAGTTCAGTCTTGATTCGGTATATACGGAAGGATACGTTCACGTCATCGAGAACGGACTGCTCGTAGGTGTAGTTCGCCACGCGGTTATTGTCAAAGAACGCCAGCGTTTCCGGGATTGGCGTGGCGGTCATCCCGACGAGTCTCGCTCTATTGAAGTAGGTCAGCACTTTCTGCCAGTCGCTGTATATCGAACGGTGGCACTCGTCAATGATGATGAGATCGAAGAAGTCGGGGGGCAACGTAGGGTTGTCCGGCAATTCCACCACATCCCCTTCGTGATGACCCATACCGGTATCTTCGTCTTCTTCGGAATACGAATCGGTGTTTCCAGTCAACAACGAATAGAGCCGCTGGATCGTACTGACGACGATGCGCGTGCGAGGATCGATCGGTCTATTCGTCAGCTGCGCGACCCAGAAGATTTCGGAGAGCGGCTTACCGCTTTCCGTCAACTTGAAGGTCTTGAGTTCTGTAGCGGCAGCCGTTCCAAGATTATTGCGGTCCACCAGAAAGAGCACGTGCTTCATCGGCGTGAAGGACAGCATTCGGTATGCCATCATGCACGCTGTAAAGGTCTTTCCTGAGCCGGTCGCTAAAACCATGACTGCGCGGCGCTTGCCGTCTTTGAAGGACGCTTCCAGATTGTTAAGTGCTTCGTATTGACACTTGCGAAGTCCCTTCGGGGACAAGTACGGCAATCCGTCAAACTCTCCGAGATGAAGACGCCGAACTAAATCCCACGGACGCGGGACCTTCGTGATGATTTCGTACTTCGCGTTCGGCTTGCGGCAATCCTTGAAGGCGATCTCCTTGCCGTTTGAGAGATAAACGAACGGCAGCGGCAAAAGCCACGTCGGGTACCAAGGCTTCACTTGCTTCGTGTAATTCTCGGCTTGAGCGATCAAGTGCGGGTTGCTGAGCGAAATCTCTTCGCGTTTAGCTTCGAGTACGGCAGCTGCCTTTCCGTTAATCAACAACAGGTAATCCGCTTCAAGACCGCCGCGCATGGCGGCTTCACGGACCGCGACGGCGGTCATGCCGGGGGCGTACTCGTCACGGTTGATGACTTTCCAACCCGCATCTTCCAACTTGCGGTCAATCCATTCCCGCGCTCTTTGTTCGGGTTTCAAATCGGTCATGACCTTTTTCCTTCTTATTCTTTGGACTTCCACATTCCAAATAGCGATATGCACTCGTTCGACTGATGCCAATGATTCGGGAAACTTTGGCAAGTAACACTCCTTCTTTGAGGAGATGCTTCATATGCGATACCTTTTCGTCGGAGATTCGGCACACGCCAAGCTTAAAAGCTCCGCGCTTCTTGGCGAGTTCGATACCTTCGCGCTGCCGTTCTTTGACGATGCTGCGTTCGAACTCGTTAAACGCACTGACGAGCGTCAGCATAAGTTTCGAGATGCTGGAGACGTTCTCCCCGTCCTCAAAGCGCAAACCTTCTTTCATAAATTGGAGCGTAACACCGCGATGCGTCAATTCTTCGCCCAAGCGGAGAAAATTGGCAAGACTTCGATCGAGGCAGTCGAGCCTGCAGCAGACGGTTGTGTCGCCGTACTGAACTTCGTCGAGGCGTTTGTCGGGCTCAGGCCGGCTGGGGTTTTGATCATCCGAGCTGACGCGGAAGTAACCGAAGATATGTGTCATGGATGTTCCATCGAGGTCAGCACCCAAAGATTGGTACACAAATGCACTGTCAGAGTCGACTTTAATCAATAATGGCAGAAATTGTATGCATTCTGGGTTGTGCCCACTCGGGGCATGCTGATGGAGCAGAAAACGGTCATGGAGATTCAGGTACTTTGTTTCGCTGCTTTGTTCTCTCAGAAATTCGGCTGATTCGTTTTATGCGAGCTCTGTGAAAAGGGACGCTTCGCCGGCAATGCTTGCATGACCGGCATTATTCGGAGGGAGATTGATTTGAAACGATCACTGTTAACATGGTTTCTTGTTGCGCTCATCTCAGGCTGCTCCGCTGCGATTGAATATCACCCATTCGTAGGAGATGAGCAAGTTCTTAAAGGCTCTGGCGGTGCGTGCGATATCGCTAATGGGGTCGAGATATGGATCAAGGGTGCACCCTCCAAGCCATTCACTGTTATTGGGTACATTGACGGTCAATACACCGAGGACATTGGGGAAGAAGCGGCTTTGAAGCGACTGATCGCAAAAAAGGTAAAAGAGGTTTCCGGTTCTGGTGTAATTCGTACGTCCCGCCATTCACGTGAGGGCGATTCGTACTTTTTCGGCAATGTCCTTATCACCGATACGGATATCAAAGACGAGTACATCGTTTTCCGCTACCAGTAGCGTACGTTGGCAAGTGCTCTCAGAGGACTTGCCATCGATTACCCATCACTGTTGGAGTTCGCTTGTTATTTGACATCATCGCGGATTGCTGCGTGTACCGCAGTGTCATTTCAATGGGTGCGAGGCAGGCCGAGATTAAGCGAACCGCAACAAAGAACCGCTGAAGGAATATGACTCATTTGCTATAATATCGCATATTCGTTTTATTTTTTCCTGCAATGAACTTTGCTACTCACACCTCCGCCATGGTCTTTTACAGAAAAGAGCATGGCCTGTCGCAAACCGAAGTTGCCCGAGCAATGGCCACGACTCAATCGGCGGTTGCGCGTCTCGAAAAACGTCTGCTTACAGGAGCAGACGTCACCTTATCTGCTCTCCAACGGTATGCGGAAGCAATCGGATTGAGCATTGAGTTGACACTTAAGCCGGTCAAACAACGATACGGAATTTTTCCCACAGCTGAAGCTGCAATTGCGGCCGCTGTCCATACATCGGCATGCGAAGGCCGAACGGTTCCTGCTAATGAAGTCGAAGATCTGTGGAAAATGGTTCGTGGCGACATTTCCAGACAAGATCTGATCAAGAAATATGTCGCCGAGGCTCTCGCAAAGCAGGAGGCGCGCGACCGTGTCTGATGAGTACGATTACGATTACGAATACGATTCTCTGGAGGATCCTTACGTCTATCCTGGCACCAGGATATTGCGAAACAAATTCGGGATCAAACACCAGGACCTGCTATCCGAATTAGAGAGTCAAATCACAGACTCTAAGTTTGTTAAATCGAAGCAAAGTGACGACGATATTCCTACTGGGAATTTCGATCTTAAGCACCTTCAAGCTGTCCATAAGTATCTTTTTGGCGAGCTTTACGATTGGGCTGGTGAGATTCGTCAACAAGGGTTCATCAGTAAGGGGCAATCCGTCTTCTGCTTTGCTCCTATGATCGAATCGTATGCTCGCGGGATCTTTAGCAAAATGCAGCGAGAGAATTTCACCGAAATGGATGTCAAGCAATGCGCTTGTAAATTAGCCTACTACCTGTCGGAAGTTAACGCACTGCATCCATTCCGTGAGGGCAACGGGCGATCTACACGCCTGTTCTTCCAGATCTTTGCCAACGAGCACGGATGGAACTTGTCTTTTGAAAAGATTTCTCATGTTGCGTTGGTCGAAGCGATGATCGAAAGCATGAACGGATCCTTGGTTCCGTTAAGCGAGCTACTGGAGAAATGTCTGTCGCGACGAGCAAGTACATAACTATCAGCGGCTTTGTGAGGTCACCGGGATAGAGGTTAAAGCGAACTACCACGAAGAACCGATGAAGACGCCGATGTACCACTGTTAGCGGACAGCATAAGATACCCCCGTGCGGACATTTCCTGACCCCTCTTCAACGCAAGAGAGATTAACCGTGTGTTACGCGCAAGGATAAATTTCCACTTAAACGCAACGAGAACTTTCCACCCCAATCAATGAGGAAAGGAAATGAAGAAATCAAAGTGGAAGAATTTGACGAAGGGACTATCTCAAGAAAGGAGCTCTTCGAAGATGATCACGGAAACCCAAGATGGTTAGAACGGAAGCGCTGAAATACATTCAGCTCTTGCATGAACGCGGGGAGGGCTCGCTCAAGATCAGCAAGCGGCTCGGCCTCTCGCGCAACACGGTGCGCAAATATCTGGCGCTCCTTGACAGCGGACAGCCCATCGTTTTGCGTGTCCAGCGAGCTCGCGCTTTGGATCCCTATGAAGAAGTGATCAAGAGACTGTTTGTCGACTGCCGCGGTCATTGCCCCAATCTCCAACGTCGATTAAAGGAGCAGCTGGGTTTGGCAGTGCAGCTGCGCACGCTGCAAAAGTTTTGTCAGCCCTGGCGCAAGATCGTGCTCACGCCGCAGGAACGCGCGGTACGTTATGAGGTCAACTTACCTGACCGTTGACAAACGTTTTAGGCGCAGTTTAACTGGATGACTTCAAGATACTGTATTGCGTTGAGAGTTAATGAAATTTAAGTTAACCCGCATCAGCCAGAACATGGTCGCCATTGAAGTTCGGGATGAATTTCGCCTCGGCCGTTTTCCCCACCTGCATGAAGCCCTTGGTAATGCCAATTTCATCTGCGTGACGAATAACTTTCTGATATTCAAGTGTTGTCAAGGGGCGATTAATCTCCGGATGCAGGCATGCTTTATAGATCGGCATGTATTGGTTCATGACAGAAACGAAAACATCATCGCCGAAAGTTTCATGAATCCAATCCAGGCAGCGGCAGCTGTCTCTCCATTGCCAGGGAAGAACCAGATGACGGATGATCATGCCTCGTTTTAAGAGACCGTCATCGCCAATCCTGGCAGGTCCCGTCATCGCGAACATCGTACGGATAGCTTCGGAGGCATATTCGAAATATTTCGGAACGCCAGAATATTTTTCACCCAGTCGACTGTCGAAATACTTGAGATCCGGCAGAAAGATATCCACCAAACCATCGAGCATCCTGAGCGTCTCAGGGAGCTCATAAGCGTTGGAATTGTATACAACTGGAAGTTTTAAGCCCTGAGCTTTGGCAGAGAGAAGCGCTTCACGAATTTGGCGGGTGTAATGACCGGGAGTCACCAGCTCAATGCATGATGCGCCGCGTTCAGCTTCTTCAAGAAAAATATCGGTGAGTCTGGCTGTGGTGACCTTGAGGCCTTTGCCCCCGGCGCTGATTTCATAGTTTTGACAAAAGCAGCACCGTAAATTGCAGTGTGAAAAGAAAACGGTGCCGGCACCGTTTCCGCTCTCAAGGATCGGTTCTTCCCAAGCGTGGAGACTGACCAGCGCGATCTCAACGTCATCAGTGGCGCGGCAGATGCTGCGCTTCAGACCTTGGGGGGTCGAACGGTCCGCGCCGCAGCGGCGAGGGCAAAGATTGCAGATCATGGCAAAAATGCAGATTCGTTGTGCGGCTGAGCATAAGCCGCAATCGGGTTTCTTATTATCGACTTCCAAAACCGATTTCGACCGGAATGGTATTCCTTTTCGAAGAGTCACGTATCTCCGCATGGCACGGCTTTGCCGCCATAGTGAGAATAGAGTAGTACGTCTTTATTTAACTGCCTGACATCATGGACAGCGTTGCGCTCATCGCACCTGATTTTTCGATCATTCTGCTGGGATTGCTGCTGCGGCTGAAGTTCGAATATTCAGAAGATTTCTGGAAACAGGCCGAACGGCTTGTTTTCTACGTGCTTTTCCCGCCGCTGCTCTTCACCTCCATCTCTGGGTCCAGCCTCTCGCTCGGAGAGTCTGCTGGGTTCCTCGCCGCAGGCATCGGGGCGATGCTGATCGGCGTCTGCGCGTCTTGGTGCATTCGCTATTTGGTGAAGGCTGATCCGGTCACCCATGCATCGCTCTTTCAATGCGGCTTTCGCTTCAACACTTATATTGGTTTTGCCCTTGCTTTGAAGCTTTTTGGTGACCAGGGTTTTGCACTTCTGGCACTTTTGATCGCTTTTTGGGTGCCGATTTCAAACACCATTGCGGTGAGTGCGCTCGCTGGTGCTGTGGCCAAACGTGATGCAGCCTTGGGAAAGCAGACAAAGGGCTCTGAGCCCAGCCTCATGGTTGTTACGGGCAAAGCGGTTGTCCAAAATCCGCTCATTATCGCTACGGTTCTTGGACTCTGCTGCAATCTTCTCGGCATCACAGTGCCCGCAACCGTCCATCACTTCTTAAAGGGACTTGGCAATGCGTCGCTGGCCATGGGGTTGCTTTGCATCGGTGCCGGTCTGCGCTTTGCAGCGCTTCGCGGAAGCTGGGGACTTATTCTCACCGGCGCCGTGCAAAGACTGATGCTTTTGCCGCTTGTCGCTTGGGGAGTGACAGCAGCCTGGGGACTGCCGCCGGCAGCGGCGGGAGTCGTCATTATTTTTGCGGCTCTGCCGACAGCACAGTCGTGCTATGTGATGACGGCCGCTATGCACGGCAACGCTCCGGCTGTTGCTGCCGCAACATCCCTGCAGACATTGACAGCAATAGTGACGCTGCCCATCTGGATTTCGCTTGCGATTCTTTGATTTAAGCATCGGGCAGAGAGCGGGTTTGCACCTTGCTCACTCGCACTCCACCGGACGAGCCGTTCGGCATCGGCGTTTTAAAGTTAAGCCGTGAATTCAGTGGTTAGGCCTTTAACGTTTCACCATGGTCCGCGTCCATTTACGGACGATTTCCATGCTTGTTCGCATGACATCCCTCTGCGTCTCAGCTCCCGTTCTCGGCCTTTGGGACGCTCCCATGCCAGCCTAAGTAACGCTCGGCAAATTGCGTAGCGGTGAGTATTTCTGTTGCACCTATTTGTTTACGATCAAGCAAGCCTGCGCGATGGTCACCGGTCACGAGGGTGTTTGCCGAACCGTATTCAGAAATTGCAATCAGAAAATTATCGTCAGGATCAAGAGCTTCTTCGGAGATTAATGCTCCGGGTTTGATAATTGTTGCCAAACTGCGCATCCGATTGATGATCAGTCCTACTTTGTGCGGTTGAAGAAAGGGCTGCAGATGCTTATAACGCGAGACTCGCCGCACTTCTTCGAGCTGCTCCTCTGAAGTGAGAAGCTCAAATCCTCCGGCGAGCCAGGATTGAAGGATCAGGTCAGGAGGATTGTGCGGAGAAATGAGCGCAGAGATCAGAACATTGGTATCAAGAACGACTTTCATTGAGGGTGTTCCTTCGCCCACATAACTCCATCCGCAATGATCTTGTCAAGATCGTCTTGTGATAGTCCGGAAGTACGCACCTCTTCCTTTGCTTCCTCGGCTAGCGAAGAAATGATGTAACGTGAAACTGCCTTCTGAACTAACGAGGAAAGAGCCCCTTTTTTCCCACCATGGGATGCAAGGTAGATTCGGGTTGCTTCATCAAAATCAGGCGGAACAGAAATGTTCCACTTCACATTTGAGTTGCAAATGACAGATTGAGTCATAGATGATCCTGACTTTTCAAGGTGGATATGCGTCTATCTTCCTATCATTATACCTTGGCTTGACAAGGTTTCCCGCCGAATATCTGCCAAGCTGCAAAGACGTGTCGTTATCTGTTTTTGATGACGCTTTCCTTCTGAGTTGGTTTTTGCTCGGAAGACTTCTTCTGCTCGCGCAAGGTTTGTACTGTGGCAAGAGCTTCAGATTCAACCGGTTGTAGCGCCTGCAAATGGGCTTTGGGATCGCAGGCGAGTGAAGTGGCATGGAATTGCTTTTGCCGCTTGGGGAGTGACGGCAGCCTGCGGACTGCCGCCGGCAGCGGCGGGAGTCGTCATTATTTTTGCGGCTCTGCCGACAGCACAGTCGTGCTATGTGATGACGGCCTCCATGCACGGCAATGCGCCGGCTGTTGCTGCTGCAACATCCCTGCAGACATTAGCAGCAATAGTGACGCTGCCCATCTGGATTTCGCTTGCGATTCTTTGATTCAAGCCATCAAAAAGAGCCGCTTTCGCGGCTCCAAAATCCTGCCGACAAACAACGTCTGCCGGCAGGGAAAACGAAACTGCAGTTAATCCTTGTTCTTGCGGTTCTTTGCAGGAACAAGCGCCTCAATATCGGCAGTGCGGATCGTGAAGAGTCGGCAGAGAAGCTTCTCGGCGAGGGCTTCGGCCTCAGCAATGATCTTCAGATTGAAGGCGTCAAGGTGACTGCGGGCAGCCGCTTCACTTGTAGCCTTAAGGGCCAGATACTCTTCTTCCATGCGCTGCTGGGCAGCAGATGTTTCAGCTTCGAAGGCCGCAAAGGCTTCATGTACGATCGGCGCAAGCTTCGGGTAGTCCGTCATGGCGAGCGTCTGCAGGCGGCGGAACTTCCAGTAGGCCGATTCCGTGTCGCACTGATCAGTTCCCTTGCTCCAGGATGCCGGAACTTGTGTGAGACCCGCATAGAAGGGAATGAAGACCGACAGATCAGCCATACCGACGGCGACATAGATGACTTGGCCGATTTCCTTGGGAAGCCACGGACGCACCTGCATGACGTGAGCTTCATACGTGCGGAAAACGCTGATCGGACGCCACGGTTCGTCGCCGCGCAGGCCGTGACCATACGGGGCATGCTCGGTGCCGGCAAAATGGTCGCGCATCAGCGCCTTGGCATCCTCAATGGTGCCCTTGCGCTCGGGCGTGAGGAACACGGGGAAACTGCGGCCGGCGTCAGGGTTCTGTTCAAGCGACGGATTGAGGCGCTTTTGCATGACCCAGACACGCGGGTCGTTATAAGTGCGGTCGCGGTCGTCGTCACGCGTATAGGCCTTGGAAAAATTGAATTCACCGTCGGTTTCGGGGTTGTAGAGTCCCTTTTCGACAGCAAATTCAACCAGGTTCTTCGAGGCCATCTGGTCGTCGGACGCCGGATCATAAGTTTGGAAGCGTCCCTGGTTGCCGGAGGCAAAATAGGTGTCGGCTGGGATACGCTGCGCAAGCCAGTGATGGCTGGAACCGGTTTCAAGGTACCAAACCTCGGTTTCGTCAACGAACGCTACGCCAAAACCTTCGCCGCACCCCTGCGCTTCAATGATGCGGCCAAGTTCTGCAGCGCCTTCGCGCGCGGTGCGGCAGCGGCAGAGCAGTACGTCGGCGATGTCGTCCTCGGTAATGCCCGTTTCCTTGACGTACGGATCAACGGCAAGTGCGGCTTCAGAGGCGAAGATCGATTCTGTGCCGGTGAGTCCCATGCCGGCTTCGTTGAAGCCGCAGGCACCGTGAAGCTGCGTCTTCCAGTTGGGAATCGTCGTATAGCGCAGGGAATTCTCCGGAAGCGGGTAGGTGAAGTCATTCACGCCGCCGTGCGCTTTGCAGCTGTAAAAACCGGTCTGACCCTGGCGGGCAGGATGAATGACGAAGTGCTGGGCTTTAAGCGAGGAGCTGTCGGCGCTGCGGGCGACGATGAATGAGCCGTCGGCGGAAGCCTTTTCGCCGAAAACGATGGTGGTGCACATGCTCTTTAAATATCTCCGCTTGTGTGGATTTTGATGTGGGCAGCTGCAGTGGTTGAACTGCGCAGCTGCGGTTGAGTTTAGCAAGTTCATGCCAAATGCCAATCCCGCAGTGAGGGTGATTTTTTGTGCAGTTTCACGGTTCGTCGGGGCTTAAGCTGCGGCGTATCCGGTTGGAACGTTAAGGCATTATTAGAATGCGCTGTGAGGTCGTCGGAAAGATCGCTCCGCGGCAGGATGTATACGAGAAGGAATGGTTATGAAGATCGGTGAGAACGCCACAGGGTTCATTAAAGCTGCGGCCGGTTCGCCTCGGGTGCATCCTGGAGAGCCTATGAAAAACGCAGCGGAAATCTGCTCGGTCATCGATCAGGCTGAAGCCCTCAAAGCGGATGTTCTGGTTTTGCCCGAACTGGTGCTCTCGGGATATACGGCAGCAGACCTCTTCTTGCGGGCGCCGCTTCTCGAAGGTGTTCTGACGGCGCTCGAATGCATTAAAGATCATCTGAAGCGGCCTGAATCCGAGGGACTCATCGTTGTCCTTGGAGCGCCGATTCGTGCGGATGGCCGGCTTTTTAACTGCGCCGTTTTCCTGCAAAACGGCCGGGTTTTAGGCATTGTTCCCAAGAGTCACCTGCCCAACTATCAGGAATTTTATGAAGCGCGCTGGTTTTCGCCCGCTTCTGAGGCGGTGAGCTGCACCGCGGAACTCTTGGGCGACACGGTTCCTTTCGGCACAGATCTGATCATCGAGTCAGCATCGGGTTTAGCGATCGCCGCAGAAATTTGTGAAGATCTTTGGGTTGCTCAGCCGCCCGCGGCAGCAGCGGCAGCGGCGGGAGCCAACGTTATCGTTAATCTTTCCTTCTAATGAAACAGCAGGCTAGGCGAAGTTTCGCCGCGAACTCGTGCGTCTGCAGTCCGCACGGTCCATCTGCGCATACGTTTATGCATCTTCGGGCGAGGGTGAGTCGACAACGGATTTGGTTTTCTCCGGACACTTGCTCGCGGCCGCCGGCGGGCGCATCGCGGCGGAATCCATTTGGCAGACCGGCATGATTTCGGCCGATATCGATCTGGAGCGCATTGAGCTCGAACGCATTCGC
>ERZ791864.636-NODE-636-length-33534-cov-2.940082_pt1 | contig 33534 bp, 27 predicted proteins | sample MGYA00510282_ERZ791864 | MGnify/ENA primary metagenome ERZ791864 (study PRJEB30046, sample SAMN00792087) | human gut metagenome | study: EMG produced TPA metagenomics assembly of the A metagenome-wide association study of gut microbiota in type 2... | reverse complement strand
CATGAGCAAGCTAGTCAGCAAGGTATTACAACAGTTTAATAAAATCTGTACAGTTAATAGATATTAATATGAGATGGCATACTATTTATTTAGTATGCCATCTTTATTTTTATTGAAAAATAAAGATATTTTCATTGTACGAAAGGACTTTTTAAGAAAAAAGATAAGTATTTATTGAATTGTTTGTCTAGACATGATAAGATGTTGTCGAGGAGGAGTTTGCAATGAAAGTTATTATTGTTGAAAATTATGAAGAAGCAAGCCAAGAAGCAGCAAAAATTTTTATTAATCAAGTAAAGGAAAAACCAAATAGTATTTTAGGATTAGCTACAGGATCTACACCTGTTAGAATGTATGAATTATTAAGAGAAGATCATGAAAAAAATCATACATCATATAAAGATGTTAAATCATACAACTTAGATGAATATTTTGGATTAGATGCAAGTCATCCACAAAGTTATCATTATTTTATGTATAAAAACTTATTCAATGGAATTGATATTAAAGATGAAAATGTTCATGTTCCATGTGGACAAGGAAATATTCAAGAAAACTGTGATAAATATAATAAAATGTTAGCTGAAAATCCAATTGATATTCAATTATTAGGAATTGGTTCAAATGGACATATTGGATTCAATGAACCAGGAACTGATTTTAATTCAAAAACACATTATGTTGATTTAAAAGAAAGTACTATTAAAGACAATGCAAGATTATTCTTTAATGGAGATGAAGATGCTGTTCCAAAACAAGCAATCTCTATGGGAATTCAAAATATTATGGATGCTAAAAGTGTTGTTTTAATTGCTTGTGGTAAAAATAAAGAAAATGCTGTTAAAGGAATGATTGAAGGACCTGTAACTCCAGAATTACCAGCTAGTGTATTACAAAATCATAAAGATGTAACTGTAATTATTGATAAAGCAGCTGCAGCTTTATTAGAAAAAGAATATTAAAATTCATGAGGGAGAAATCTCCCTTTTTTTTGTTTAGGTTGAAATTTTTATCATTAAACTGTAAGATTATATTACTAATACAGAAGGTGAAAATTATGAAAAAAATAAGACTTAAAGAATTATTTAATATACCTAATTGTTTATGCTATTTAAGAATAATACTTATTCCTATTTTTTTACATCGCTATTTTTTAGCTGGAAATAAAGAAGATTATTATATATGTGCTACTATTTTAATTATTTCAGGTCTATCTGATTTTTTAGATGGTTACATTGCAAGACATTACCAGATGATTACTGATTTTGGGAAAGTTATAGATCCAATTGCTGATAAATTGACACAATTTACGGTTGCGTTTGTTTTAGTTTATACGTATTCATGGATGTGGTTATTACTTCTTATCATTGTTTTAAAAGATGGAATGCTGGCTTTAGGGGGACTTTATTTATATGAAAAAGGAGCAAAGGTCCAAGGAGCCTCATGGTGGGGGAAAATTTCTACTGCTATCTTTGATGTTGTCGCAATCGTATTAATTGGAATACATATTCCAAATTCTATTTTTGCAACTATTTCAATTTTTGTTTGTATTGTGTTGATGTTATTATCACTTGTTTTATATGCTAAACAACTGTTATCAATTTATAAGGAGCTTAAGAATGAATAAAAGGCAAATAAAGTTAAGTTGTTATTTAGAACAATTAAATATAGAGGTTGTTAAAGTAGAAATGATTTTAAATCAATTAAATAGATTAAAAAATAATCAAGAGATAGCTAATTATATAATTGAAAGGGATCTTTTAAAAACAAAGTGTCAATTAGAATTATCACTTGCTTCTTTGTGTATTATTCTAAGAAAAATGTGTGAAAATCAATTTATTACTTTAAATCAAGAAAGAAGAAAAGATATTAATAGTATTATTCATTCAAATAGATTTGATTTTTTTGAAGATTATAAAGTTTATGTATATTCACAAAAAGGGCAAGAAGAAGTCAATATCATTCAATTACTAGATTATGCAAAAAAGATATTTAAAGAAATCGTATGATTTTTTTGGACATCTTTTTTATTTTATCCAAGATAAAATAAAACTAGGTGAATAAAATGAATATTAAAAAAAATTGTGGTATTGTTTTGATTGTTTTGGGAATCATCTTAACGTTAGATCGAACAAATGAATTCAAAGGTATTGTTTCAATTATTGTTTATTATATTCAAGAATACTGGCCTTTATTCATTACTTTTTGCGGTGTTTCATTGCTTGCTACACCACAAAAAACTAAAAAGAAATGAAATAAAAAATACTGATTTTATATAGCTAAATGAATTGAAACACGATAACAAAAATGATAATATGTATAACGTATTAATGGAGGAAACAAAAAAATGAAAAAAAGACCTATCGTATTATGTATTATGGATGGTTATGGTATTTCTGAAAGCATTAATGGTAATGCTGTAAGACTTGCTAATACACCTAACTTAGATGATTTAATGGCTATGTATCCAAACACAACTATTTCAGCTAGTGGTATGCCAGTTGGTTTACCTGATGGACAAATGGGAAATAGTGAAGTTGGGCATTTAAATATTGGAGCAGGAAGAACTGTTTATCAATCATTAACTTTAATTAATAAAGCTTTAAATGAAAAAACTTTCTTTGAAAATGAAAAATTCTTAAAAGCAATTCAACATGCTAAAGATAATGGTTCTAAATTACATATTTGGGGATTATTATCAAATGGTGGTGTTCACTCATCAAATGAACATATCTATGGTTTATTAGAATTAGCTAAACAACAAGGTTTAGATAAAGTATATGTACATGCTTTAGACGGAAGAGATGTTGCTCCTGATAGTGGTGTTGATTTCGTAAAAGAATTACAAGAAAAAATTGAAGAAATCGGTGTTGGACAAATTGCATCAATTTCTGGTAGATACTATGCAATGGACAGAGATAAAAGATTTGATCGTGTTAAATTAGCTTACGATGCAATCGTATGTCAAGAAGGTGAATCTTTTGAATGTCCAGTTCAATATGTAAAAGATTCTTATGCTAAAGATGTTTTAGATGAATTCGTTATCCCTGGTTACAACAAAAACGTTGAAGGAACAATTGATGATGGAGATTCAGTAATCTTCGCTAACTTCAGACCAGATAGAGCTATTCAATTAGCTACAGTAATTACAAATCCTACATTCTATGAAGGATATGTACCTGAAAAACAAGTTAAAGATTTAGAATTCGTATGTATGATGAAATATGCAGACAGCGTTAATGGAGAAATCGCATTCGTTTCACCTGAACTTACAAATACATTAGGTGATTACTTATCAGCTCAAGGTTTAAAACAATTACGTATTGCTGAAACTGAAAAATATGCTCACGTAACTTTCTTCTTTGATGGTGGGGTAGATAAAGAAATCGAAGGAGCTACTCGTGTATTAGTTAATTCACCAAAAGTTGCTACTTATGATTTACAACCTGAAATGTCAGCTTATGAAGTAAAAGATAAATTAATTGCTGAATTAGATAAAGATATTCATGATGTTGTCATTGTTAACTTTGCAAATTGTGACATGGTAGGACATACTGGTGTTATTCCTGCAGCAATCAAAGCTGTTAGCGTTGTTGATGATTGTATCGGTGAAGTCTATGAAAAAGTTCTTGAATTAGGTGGAACTATGTTAATTACTGCTGATCATGGTAACGCTGAAGAAGAATTAGATGCAGATGGAAATCCATTTACTGCACATACAACAAATGTTGTACCTTTAATTGTTACTAATTCTCATGTAGGATTAAAAGAAGGCGGAAAATTAGGAGATTTAGCTCCAACAATGTTACAATTATTAGGTTTACCAATTCCTGAAGAAATGGATGGAGAATCTTTATTAAAATAATCAATAAGTTCATATTGATTTCATTTTTAATAGGTATATTAAGTGGGTGTAGTCATACTACATCCACTCATACTATACAGAAAGATTTATCAAAAGATCAAATCATAGAAATCAATTATGATGATGTTTTAAAGAAAATAAATCAAAAAGAAGATTTTGTTTTATATATTGGAAGATCTGATTGTAAAGATTGTCAAGAATTTGAACCTTATTTAAAAAAAGATTTAAAGAAAAATAAAGGAGTTTATCTTTATTATTTCAATATTAAAGAATATCGAGATCAAGCGAATAGTCAAGAAGCAACAAAAAAAGAAAAATCTCGATATAACCAAATGAGAAAAAAACTTGATTTTTCATGGACACCTACTTTAAAATTAGTGATCAATGGGAAATTTGTAGATCAATATACTTTTTTAGATGAAGATTATTATTCATTACCAAGCAAAAAACAAAAAGAAAAGAAACAGGATTATATTGATAAACTTTCATCTTGGCTAGACCAAATATACCAAGATTAAAAGAAAGGATTGATAAAATATGAAAAAATGTCCAAAATGCCATAAAAATATACCAAGTAATGCAAAAGTATGTCCTTATTGTGGAACACCTCAATCTGGCTATCAACCAATGAAACGTACCCCTAAAAGAAAATACGCATTCATTTATCCAATTTTGATTATTGCATTTGTTTTCTTACCTATGGGAATTTCTTATTTCTTTGCATTTAATACATTATCTGATAGTGGAATCAATCAAACAGCAACATTAAAAACATATACAAAATCAAATCAAGAAACAGTTGTATATCAATATGATTCCTTAAAAGAATTTTCAAAAAATGTTAAAAATAGTAAAAAATATGTCAATAAGATTAATAACATGGAATCGTCTTTAGAAAAAATAGTTGGAACAAAAAATATGGATTCAGAATATTTGTTTCAAATAACAAATAATAATAATCTTTATGTATCTGTTCAATATGATATTTCTTTAGATAAACAAAATACAATGAGTATTTCTTATGATTATGATTTATCAAAAGAAAGCCAATTACAGTTTGAATATCATTTAAGTGATATTCAACAATTAGATGATGGCTATCAACAATTAAATCAACAAGTTACAAAAATAAATCAAATCATTACACTATTTAATGAAAAAGATAATCAAGAATTAATTCAAAAAACATTAAATGATTTAAAAAATAATGAAGCTGAAATTACAAAAGAAACACTTTCTCATTATGGAAAAGGAATGACACAATCAAAAGGAAACGATCAATCTTCAATAAGAATATTTAATTATAAAGATACATATCGTTTAAAATTTTCTTATGATTCAAATTTAAATTTAGAAAAATTTATATAAAGCCAAGAAATTGGCTTTTTCTTTTTATGTAAAACAAGTATAATAGGGATAATTATAGGGGAAAAGTAGGTGAATCGATGAGAAAAATTGCAGTTTTAACCTCAGGAGGAGATGCACCAGGAATGAATGGGGCTATTCGTGCTATTGTTCGTGTAGGAATAAAAAGAGGTTTTGAGGTTTATGGTGTTTATGAAGGATATAAAGGATTAGTAGCAGGGAATATCAAAAAATTAGGGTATAGTGATGTTTCTGAAATATTATCTAAAGGGGGAACTATTTTAGAATCTTCAAGATTACTTTCATTTAAGGAAGATAAAGTTCAAGAACAAGCAATTCATCAGCTTAAACAAAGAGGGATAGATGGGCTTGTTGTTATTGGGGGAGATGGAAGTTATAAAGGAGCTTTAGCACTTAGTCAAAAAGGAATTGATTGTATTGCTATTCCTGGAACAATTGATAATGATATTAATGGAACAGATGAAACAATAGGTTTTCATACAGCACTTTAGAACATTATCGATGCTGTTAATAAATTAAGAGATACGTCTAGTTCATATCATCGTTGTTTTGTTGTTGAAGTTATGGGAAATCATGCAGATAATCTTGCTATATATTCTGCAATTGCATGTGGTAGTGAAATTGTTATTACAGATAAAACAGAGTATGATGAAAATAAAATTATTGAAGAACTTAAAATATGTGAAGAAGAGTATCATAAAAAACATGCGATACTTATTGTAAGTGAAAAAATATTAGATGTTGAAAAACTAGCTAATCGTATTAGCGAAGAAACTGGATATTCAGGAAGATCAATTGTTTTGGGACATATTCAAAGAGGTGGATCACCTGTTCCTGAAGATCGTATTTTAGCATCTAAAATGGCAGAAGAAGCCATTTGTTTATTAGAAAAAAGAAAAAGTGGTTTATGTATTTGTATGAAAGATAATCAAATTATATCTAAAAATATTGAAGAAGCTTTAATTGAAAAAAATGAAAATCATGATTGTTTATATCAATTATTTTTAGACTTAGCTTAAGGAGAAGATATGAAAAAAATATTATTTAGTGATATTGATGGAACAATTGCTAATGACAATTTACCCATTACTTATAAAGATCAAGAAGCTGTAAAAAAATTAAGAACACAAGGTCATTATTTTTCATTTTGTACAGGAAGAAATATTCAAGAAACAAAACTTGTCACACCACATTTTGAATATGATTATCTTGTTTTAAATAATGGAGCAATGATTGTTGATCAAAATGATCAAGTTCTTTATCGAAAACAAATAAAAAATGAAATTGCTAAAGAAATACTTAAAGAAAGTTATCAAAAATATCCTTATCTAAATTATACATTTTTTGATGGTCAACAAACATATGGATATATAAATCAAAAAACATGTATTTTAACAGAAAATGGTTATCAAGAAATAGCAGGTGATTTTTTAGAAATATTAGATCATACTCAAGATGATATTGATATTGTATGTGCTTTTCATCCACAAGAAAAATTAGATGAAATACTTGAAATTCAAAAACAAATCAATCAAAAATATGTAGGTATTCATGCAACACTCAATGTTGTTTATTTAGATATTACAGTAGATTGTACTAAAGGAAGTGGACTTAAAAAGCTTTGTTCATTATTAAATCAAGAAGTGATTTCTTATTGTATAGGAGATTCTTATAATGATTTAGATATGTTTGAAAAAGCTGATCATGCTTATACTTTTAATCGTGTAGAAAAACAAATAAAAGAAAAGACAGAAAAACAAGTTGATTATGTTTATGAAGTCATCAACGATATGTTAGAGGGGGGATAACAATGAGTTGGCAAGATAAATTAAGACAAGTAGAACCATATGTAGCAGGTGAACAACCAAAAATCAACAATATGATTAAATTAAATACGAATGAAAATCCATATGGTCCATGTAAACAAATAAAAGATATTTTAAAAGAAATCGATATTGAAAAATTAAAACTTTATCCAAATAGTGATGGAGAAGAATTAAGACATGCTTTAGCTAAGTATCATGGTTTAAAAGATGAACAAGTTTTTTTAGGAAATGGTTCAGATGAAGTTTTAGCACTTACATTTTTAACATTTTTTAATGGAAGTGATCCAGTATTATTTCCAAGTATTTCTTATTCATTTTATCCAGTTTATTGTGATCTTTACCAAATGAATTATAAAGAAATTATTTTGGATCAAGATTTTAAAATGTATGTTGAAGATTTTAAACAACCAAATTCAGGAATTATTTTTCCTAATCCTAATGCACCAACAGGATTACTTGTTTCTTTAGATTTTATAGAAGAAGTTTTAAAAAGTAATCCAGACAGTATTGTTGTTGTTGATGAAGCTTATATTGATTTTGGAGGACAATCATGTGTCCCACTTATTCATCAATATGAAAATTTAGTGGTTATTCAAACGTTTTCTAAATCAAGATCTTTTGCTGGAGCTAGATTAGGAGTAGCTTTAGGAAATAAAGAAGCAATCTCTCATTTATATGATGTAAAGAATTCTTTTAACTCGTATCCTATTGATTATATAACTCAACAAATTGGACTTGTTTCTGTTTTAAATAGTCAAGATATGAAAGAAAAATGTAAAAAAGTAATTCAAACAAGAGAATATACAAAAACGAAACTAAAAGAATTAGGATTTGTGGTTCCAGATAGTTATGCTAACTTTGTATTTGTAAAACATCCAAAGATTGATGGGGAAGAATTATTTTTAGCGCTTAGAAAAGAAGGCATTATTGTGCGTCATTGGAATAAACCATTGATTGATCAGTATTTAAGAGTTACGATTGGAACTGATCAACAAATGGAAAGATTCTTTGAATTTTTAGAAAACTATTTAAATCAAAAAGAATTGTTATGATTTTTTCATAACAATCCTTTATAAAAAAGAAGCTATAGCGATTGCTATAGCCTTTATTTTTCTTCTGTATGATGTAAATCTTCTTTAATTTGAGTTGTAGAAATTTCAGGAGTTCTTGGTAAATAAATAACTTCTACACCCTCATCTTTTAGATAATCAAATTTACCTTTCCAATCATCTCCAATAACAAAAGTATCAATATGATATTCTTTAATATCTTTGATTTTTTGATCCCAATTTTCTTCAGGAATAACTAAATCTACAAAACGTACAGATTCTAGTAGACCTTTTCTTTGTTCATAAGAGAAATAACATTTTTTATCTTTTTTCAAACGTGTAAATTCATCAGTTGAAACAGCAACAATTAAATAATCACCTAAAGCTTTCGCACGTTTTAATAAATTAATATGTCCGTAATGTAATAAATCAAATGTACCATAAGTAATAACTCTTTTCATACCTAACCCTCTTTTACTTTTAATAATACTATTTTCAAAATTAATATCTGCAACAGACTTTGTTAGCTCTGTTTTTCGATCACGATTCATTAATGCCTTGACTGCTTCATTTGGACTAACTTTACCTTTAACAATAGCATCGACCATGGCAGTAATTGGCATTTCTACATCATATCTTTTAGCAAGTTGCATTGCAGCAGGTAAAGCGTTTAAACCTTCAACGACCATACCAACTTCTTTTGTAGCATCATCAACATTGTAACCTTGTCCAATTAATGTTCCACATTTAAAGTTACGACTATGCACGCTTGTTGCTGTGACAATCAAATCACCAATTCCAGCAAGACCATGGAATGTTTGTTCAAGGCATCCCATTGTTGTTCCTAAACGTGTCATTTCAGAAAGACCACGCGTAATAAGGGCAGCACGAGTGTTATCACCATAATTTAACCCATGGGAAATACCAGCTGCTAAAGCAATGATGTTTTTTAAAGCACCACATAATTCAACCCCGCGGACATCAATGTTTGTATAAACACGCATGCATGTATCTTGGAAAAGATTTTGTACTTTTTCAGCAACTTCTAAATCATCACAAGCTGAAACAATGGTTGAAGGCATATCTCTTACAACTTCTTCAGCATGGGTTGGACCTGATAGAGCTACGATTTTTGCTTGATTTCCTAAAACATCTCGAATAATTTCAGACATTGTATAAAGACTATCTTTTTCAACCCCTTTAGCAAGATCGATTAAGATTTGATCTTTAATATAATCTTTAGCTGTTTCCATTGTACTTCTCATAAAAATGGAAGGAACAGCAACTACGAGATATTCACTATTACATACTTCTTTAATATCTGTTGTAAATTCCATATCATCAGGAATTTCTAATTCAGGTAATTTTGGATGTGTTCTGTTTTTTTGAATATATTCAATTTCTTGAGGTAAAGCCGACCAAACCATCACTGAATGATGACGATTGCATAATACTCTTGCGACAGCCATACCCCATGTACCTGCTCCTAAAACACCAACTTTATACATGATAAATAACCTCCTATTTTTTGATGTATTTCATTTTTTCATTTTTTATAAAAACCCAATGATCATCATTTGAATCATTTTCACTAAAATGATAATCATCGATTACAATTTCTTTTATTTGTTTAATATCTTCAATATGATGTTCAATCAAATAATTGAGCATCATTCCTCTTGCTTTTTTTAAATACACGGCATTTCGTTTAAAAGTATGCCCATTTCTTATCACAAAATCAAGTTGAATGATTGGAAGATCAAACATTTTTTCATATTCTTTCGTACTTAAAGAAAGAATAACATCTTCATTTTTTAAATAATCATTTAGCTCTTTATACCAATATTGATATAAATTTATTTCATTTAATTTATGTTTCATTTCTAAACGATGATAATTTACAGCATCATTATAACGTAAAATTCCATAAAGTGGAGAATTAATTAGTAAATGCTTATCTAAATAATCCCATTCTTCTTTTTGATAATTCTTTAAATCAAGCTGTTTAAAAACAACGCCATTAAATAAATTTATGGCTGCAAAAGTTTCCTCATTATGAAAATAATCATAAATTAATGAAGATTGTTTAAAAGAAATCTTCATCAAATCATGAATTTGATTAATATCTAATTCTTTTAATTGTTTTCTTAAAGATTCTGCTTTATTAAAAAACAATGGTGTTTGTTTTTCAATAGGAAAATGCTTTTCTTTTAAACTTTTTGCATCAGCAATTATAATTTTCATAGACTTCACCACATCCATTATATATTAAAATAAAAAATTATGATATACTACATTCGGTGATAAAGATGAATACAACAATTATAGATAAGATATTAATTCATATGCTCGATATGGAACATAGTCAAATTATTTATTCTGATCAATTTATTGATTTAATAGAAGGAACAACTGAATATTATGATAAAAAAATAGAAAAATGTTTAACGAATACAACCATTAAAGAACTCGTTGTAGGAAGTGAACATCATTTATTACAAGCAGCTAGAAATATGATCATTGATGATGAACAATTTATTGCTGAATCTAAAAAGATTGCTCAAGATCTATTTGCTGTCAGCAAATATGTTGAAGAAATGCCTAATAGTAATTTAATGTTTGTTGAATGTAAAGTAGATGGAGAAAAGATGATTCTTATCATGAAGTTAAATTATAAAGTGACCCCTATTTCTATTGTGGAAGAAGTAGATGGTAAAAGATTTATTAAATTTGTTAATAGACAAAGTCTTCCACCTAAAACTTCAGCTGTTGAAGAAGCAATTATTATCAATGTTGATAAAAACACAGTTTCTTTAATTGAAAAAAGATTTCAAATAGATGGAAAACCAGGCTATTATCTTAATGAACAATATATTAAAGGTGAACCTAAATTAACAGATAAACAAAAAATGAGTATTGTCAATAAAGTTGTTAAAAAGGTTGATAGTGAATATAACGTTTTTGAAGGTGATCCAACAGCCATGGTTAAAAAAGAAATGATTGATTTAGTAATGGAACATTTACCATTAAAACCAATGGAAATTGCGAAGAAGGTCATGGGTGATGATTATAACGCACAAGAAGAAGTTGAAACGATTATGAGAGATCTAGGAATTGAAGAAGATGATGAAATTGTTAATGTCCCACTTTCATTAGATCGTATGTCAAGATGTAAATTGGTTTTAGATGATGATCGTATTATTGAATTAAATGTTGAAGATTATTTAAATCATGAAAATATTACAACCGAAACAGATATGTCAGGATATTCAACAATTACTTTAAATAATATTAAGGATATTAAGATTAAATAAAGACAAGAAGTTTTCTTTATGATAGAATAAACAGGCATATAATGAAAGGAAATAGATAAATGAGTAAAGTAATTAAATTAGGTAATTATAAAGGAATTGAATTCAAAGTAGAAAAAGTACCTGTATCAAATGAAGAAGTTGAACAACAAATTCAAATGATTTTAGCTCAATCAAGTCAAACAGAAGAAAAAGATGGAGATACTGTTGAAAATGGTGATATCGCTACAATCGATTTTGTTGGTTTAAAAGATGATGTTGCTTTTGAAGGCGGAACAGGAAATGATTATGATTTAGAAATTGGTTCAGGATCATTTATTCCAGGGTTTGAAGAACAAATGATTGGTATGAAAGTTAATGAAACAAGAGATTTAAACTTAACTTTCCCAGAAAATTATCAAGCAGAAGATTTAGCTGGACAAGATGTTGTTTTCAAAGTAACAGTTAAAAAATTATCTGTAAAAAAAGAAGCTGAATTAAATGATGATTTTGTTGAAGGTTTAGGTGTACCTGAAATTAAAACAGTTGAAGATTTAAAAGCTTATATTAATGAAGGTTTACAACAACAACATGATCAACAATATGAAGCACAAAAAGAAAATACAATTTTTGATACATTTATGAATGATTGTGAAGTTGAATTAGATGAAGATGCAATTGATGAAGCATTAGATAGACAAATGTCTTATATGGCTAATCAAATGATGGCTCAAGGAATTCAATTAGATCAATACTTACAAATGACAGGCATGGATGAAGAAAAATTAAGAGAACAAATGAAACCATCTGCTACTCAACAAGCTAAATTAGAAGCTTTAATTGATGAAATTATTGCTGTTGAAAATATTGTTGTTAGTGAAGAAGTATTAGAAGAACAATTAAATATGGTTGCACAAGCTAATCAAATGACTAAAGAACAAGTTTTAGAAAAAATTGATTTAGAAGGATTTAAAAGAGATTTATCTCGTATGCAAGAAAGCCGTATTATTGTAAATAATGCAGTTGAAAAATAATGAAAATTCCACGATATAGTGGAGTTTTTTATTATACTGTATAAAAATAATTTTTTCATTGATATTTAGTTTGGTTAATGTAAAATAGGTTGAGTAATTAAAGAAAAAGGGTAAAAATATCTATCTGTATTAAGGGGATTTCATTTTTTATGAAAATCATTGTTTTGGGAGCCGGTAAAGTCGGAAAAACACTTATTAAACATATGTCAAATGAAGATCATGATATTATTGTTGTTGATCAAAATGCAACTAAAGTAGAAGAAGTTGTAAACCAATATGATGTTATAGGTGTTGTAGGTAATGGTGGTTCATATGACATTTTAATGGAGGCAGGAGCTGAAGATGCTAACCTTATTATTTGTGTAACTACTTCAGATGAATTAAATATTTTAGCAGGATTAATGGCTAAAAAAATGGGAACAAGACACACTATTGCACGTGTTAGAAATCCTGATTATTCATCGCAACGTGATTTTATGAGAAATCAATTAGGTTTTTCAATGATTGTTAATCCTGAACTTGAAGCAGCAAGTGAAATTCGCCGTGTTCTATCTTTTCCTTCAGCTGTTAAAGTGGATACTTTTTCAAGAGGAAAAGTTGAGCTTGCTGAATTCTTTGTGGAAGATCAAAGTCGTTTAAAAGGAATAGAATTGAATCAATTACATAAAATTACAAAAACAAATATCTTAGTATGTGCTGTTAGTCATAATGAAGATGTTATTATTCCAGATGGAAATTACGCTATCAAACCAGGTGATCATTTATATATTACAGGGACACATCGAGATTTATCAAGATTTTGTTTAGATATCGGTGCTATCACAAATCGTATTAAAAATGTTATTATTATTGGTGGCGGTAAGATTGCCTATTATTTATCAAAACAATTATCAACACAAGGAATTAAAGTTAAAATTATTGAAAAGGATAAAAATCGTTGTCAGGTTCTGGCAGAAAAATTGCCTTATGTCACTATTATCCATGGAGATGGTAGTGATGATGAATTATTAAATGAAGAAGGTATTGAAAATACAGATGCTGTTTTAGCACTTACAGGTTTAGATGAAGAAAATATTTTTTATCATTATCCGCAAAAAGCCTATATCATAAAAAGACAATTGCGAAAGTAACAAGAATGAATTACATAGGATTATCAGATGTGTTAAAGGTTGATAGTATTGTTGCACCGAAGAAAATTGTTGCTAGTCAAATTATTAGATATGTACGTGCTAAAATGACTAAAGATCATGATTCAGCTGTTAAAACACTTTATAAAATTGTTGATGGTGAAGTAGAAGCTGTTGAATTTAAAGTAACAGAACATTTTAATTATTTACAACAACAGGATTTGTGGTTGTTGATTATAGTAAATGGCCATTACTTTCACAAGTGATTATTCTTGTTTTAACTTTCGTTGGAGCAAGTTCAGAATCAACAGGTGGAGGAATTAAAATTTCTAGAATCGTCATGTATTGTAAAAGTGCTCGTAAAGAATTAAGAAAAGCATTACATCCTCATAGTGTAGAGACAATTGAATTTGAAAATCAACCAATTGATAGTAATGTCATAAGTTCAATTCAAGGATATTTAGTGATTTACTTAATGATTTTTGTAGTATCTTTACAAGTGCTTTTTCAGCTGTAGCAACGTGTTTAAATAACGTTGGTCCAGGAATGAATGTTGTTGGTCCAGTAGGAAATTTCTCATCATTATCGGATGTATCAAAACTTGTTTTATCTTTTGATATGTTAGCAGGACGACTTGAAATATTCCCAATGTTATTATTATTTGCTCCATCTCAATGGAGAAAATAGACTACTTAGAAGTCCCTAGTGGACTTCTTTTAAAATATTGAAAATTATTTATTAGGAGATCTCGAAAGAGGTCTTTTTGCATTTCACACCCTAAAAACGACATTTCGCGACAAATGAAAAAATAAAGTATCATAAATAGTAAAATATGAATAGACAAGGGAGGTTTTTTATTAACAAATAAATAAGTAGTTTTAAACATAATAATTTTTAATAAGGGGAGGAAAAGAAAGTTATGAAGATAAAAATTAAGAAAATAATAGCAAGCGTACTTACATTTATGATGATCTTTACACAAGTGCCTTTAGCATCAACAAATGTGTATGCAGCTGACGACAATGGAATAACAATTTCTGGAAATGTAATGAATGTTACACCAAATACAACATTTCCAATAGAGATTGGGGATAAAGAGGCAGAATATGGCGTAGTTGATACTATTAATATAGAAGGAGGTCAATATTCTCTAAAAAAAGACAATCGATTTTTTACCATTGTTACAAAAAGAGCTATAACTGTTAATATTAATGGTAATATAGATGTTGCAGACAAAAGGGGAGCATATGGGTGGTTCATTATCGGCGGTAGTAAAAATAATTTTACTATTAATGGTAAAAATCATACTGTAAATGCCAACTTTTTAACATTCTTCGATAGCAGTGTTGGTACAGCGTCTATTAATGATTTAACAATAACAACAAATGCTCAAAAAGCAATAATAAATAGAACTACCAATTCGACAATTAGTATCAATAATTGTACAATAAAAAAGTTGCAAAATATTCAAAATAGCTGTGCATTAAGTAACAATGGTTATGCAGAAATAACAAACACTACTATAGAAAATGGAATGATTGCAAATGGTACAATGATTGATTTCGTTAATGAAACACCAAGATATAATGGGTTAGTCTTAAATAATAGTAACGTAACTAATAATTATGGTGATGCAATTCAATTTGGAAAATATTGGAAAAATAATTGGAAGAAGATAGAGATTAAAAGTTGCACAATAAAGGGTCAAAACTATGGTATATCTTCAAGTTTGAATTACTACTATAATGGAGGATATAAATATTTAAATATAAATGGAAATACAACAATATCAGGTGGTAATGCTGGAATTTATCTAGAAAATTCATCTAGATTAGATATTTCTAATTATACAAATACATCGCCGCTTTCAATAAGAGTTAATGAAGATGATTTATCAAAAGAGTATTATTTAACAAATACAAATTTAACACAAGATTTCATTGATAAGGTTTCTATACTTAATGATGATTGTAATGTGCTTTTTAAAAGTAAAGCTTTGACAGTAATTAAACATACTCATAATTGGGTATATGAAGTAAATGATAATAGTACAATTTCTGCTCGATGCACTACTAGTGAAAATTCATGTAGTTACAATACAAATGCGGTAGAATTAAAAATTAGTGCAGATGATATGGATTATACAGGAAAAGCTTATAGTGGTTTATCGTTAAAAGATAGTGACAATAATGTGGTTACTGATAATAAATTTCCTGTCACTAAAAATGATATAATAATTGAATATGAAGGAAAGGATTATACAAAAAGTGAAATTGCACCTACTGCAGTAGGTGATTACAAAGTATCTGTTAGTGTTGGTGAACAAAAGGTAACAAAGAATTTTAAAATAAATAAAGCAAATTCTTGTTTATCATCTTCTCCTAAAGCGAATGAGTTAACTTATAATGGTAAAGAACAAGAACTTGTAACAGCGGGAATAGCTGATGGAGGAACAGTTTATTATAGTTTAAGTGAAAATGATGGTTGGTCAACAACAATTCCAAAAGGAAAAGAAGCAGGAAAATATCGTATTTATTATTATGTAAAAGGTGATGAAAATCATAATGATTATAAAACTGATCATGGCTTTGTTGATGTAGAAATCAAAAAAGGCACACCAAGTATAAATGTAGAATTTGCAAAAAATCTTACATATAACAGTGAAAAACAAAACTTTATTATTAATGCTAAAATTCCAAAAGGAACAATTTTAAAATATAGATTAAATGCTAAAGATAAATGGACAACAGAAATTCCATCTGCTGAAAATGCAGGGGAATATACTATATATTACAAAGTAGAAGGTGGAAGTAATTATAATGATAGTGAAGAAAAGTCTTCAAAAGTAAAAATCAATCAAAAAGAAGTAACAGTTTCAAATATCAAAGCAAATGATAAAGAATATGATGGTAATAATTCAGTAAAATTAGACTTTAATGATGTTCATTTTGATGGTAAATGTGGAAATGATCAATTATCAGTTACAGCAGATGGAAACTTTACAGACGTAAATGCTGGAGAAAATAAAAAAGTTTCATTGTCTAATTTAGTTTTAAATGGTACAGATAAAAATAACTATGTATTATCGCAAACAGGAAATCAAACTGAAACAACTGCTACAATTACGCCAAAATCTTTAACATCTAATATGGTAACGCTAGATGGAGAAGATAATACCTATATGTTTAATAGCAGAAATATGATTAAACCAGTTGTTACAGTAAAAGATGGGGAAACTGCTTTAACAAATAATGATTTTGAAGTTAGTGGTGAAGTAGAAAAAACAGACTATGGAACATACACATTAAATGTTGTTGGAAAGGGAAACTATCAAGGAACAGTTCCTGTTCAATGGTCTATTAATGAAAATAAAGCTCCTACAGGAACAATTAAAATAGGTAATAACACTATAAATAAAGTATTAAACAGTTTAACATTTGGCTATTTCTTTAAAGAAACAAAAGCTGTCACTATTACAGGGAGTGATGGTGAAGGAGAAAGTGGAGTTAAAGAAGTATCTTACTATTTAGCTAATGATATTTTAAGTATAGAACAATTAGAAAATGTTACATGGATTAAGATAGATAATGGTAAAACATTTAATATTAATCCAAATAATAAATATGTTATTTATGCTAAGATTGTAGATAATGCAGGAAATAGTAGCATTATTAATTCTGATGGTGTTGTTCTTTACAGTGATTCAACATCAGTCACAGAAAAGCTAGAATATACAAAAACAACTGAAAATGATTTAACAGCATCGGTTAATTTAAATGGGAATGTAATTAAAAATGTTGCCATTGGAAATAAATCGTTACCAAATAATGCTTATACAGTAGAAGATTCAACAATCGCGTTTAACGGTAAATGGTTAGATACATTAGATGCAAACGATTATACATTAACAGTATCTTATAATCCTTTAGGTGTTGAGTATATAAATAATCAAGGTAATCAAGCACCAAGAACTACAACTATTACTTTAAAAGTGAAAAAGGCAAATGGTTCTATCACAAATATTCAAGATATATCTAAAGAATACGACGGACAAGTAGTTAAACAACCAACGTTCAATAAATTAGGAACAGGTAATGATACTATTGAATATAAAGTAAAAGATGCAGATGACACAACATATACAACAATAAAACCAAAAGATGCAGGAACATATAAAGTAAGAGTGACTGTAGGTGAAGATGGTACTTATGAAGCTACAAGTGGTGAAAAAGAATTTACAATTACTCCTAAAGAATTAAATGTTACTGTAGATTCTGTAACTAAAGAATATGATGGTAATAAAAACGCATCAGTAACTGGAAGTGTGACTACAGGAATTGATGGTGAAACACTTACAATAAGTGGTTTAACTGGAACATTTAATAGTAAAGATGTAAAATATGCAAATAAAGTTACAGTAGATCATAGTAAAGTGAGTATTACTGGAAAAGATTCTACAAATGTGAATAACTACACATTAGTTTATCCTGAATCAGTTACAGGAAGTATTACACCAAAAACAGTTAAATTACAATGGAAAAATACTTCTTTAACTTACAACGGAAAAGAACAATTACCAACAGCTACAGTTAATAACTTAGTAGATGGTGATAAATGTGAAATTACTGTTGATGGAGCTCAACACAAAAATGCAGGTATTTATGAAGCTACAGCTACAAAAGTAAGTAATCAAAATTATAAGTTACCTGAAGATGTCACAACAAGTTATACAATTGGTAAAAAACAATTATCTATTGAAGATTTAAAAGCTGTAAATAGAAAATACAATGGTACTAGTGAAGTTGCATTACAAGGTGGAACACTTACAGGTGTTGTTGGAAATGATAAAGTATCTATTGATATGCCAAAAATGGGTACAGTAGAAAGCTCAAATGCAGGAGAAAATAAAGCAGTAAGTTATACTAAATCTGCTTTAAGTGGTGAAGATAAAGATAACTATGAATTATCAGAAACTGCATGGCCAACATTAACAGTGACAATTAGTAAAACAGATGAATCAAATACAGTAATTACAACTACTCAAAATGAATTAGATAAAACGTATGATGGATATGAAGTTGTAGATGTAAAATCAACATCTAACAATAAAACTACTCCAGTTGTTGAATATTCAGTAAAAGGAAAGAATGAATATACAACAACAAAACCAAAAGATGCAGGAGAATATACAGTAAGAGTTACATATCCAGCAGATGACAATTATGAAAAATCATCAGTGACAAAAGATTTTACAATCAAAAAAATGAAAACAAGAGTTTCAGCAATTGATTTATCAAAAACATACGGAGAAAAAGGTTATGAATTGATGTATAGTTTTGATAGACTTGCAAGAGGTGATCGATTAACTGGAATTATTCTTACAAGAGAAGAAGGAGAAGATGTAGGAACATATAAGATAAAAGTAAGTCAAAAAGAAGGATCAAATCCAAATTATGATATTACTTTCAAAGATGGAACATATACAATTAATCCATTATCGATTGATAAAGGAACAGTTGTATTAGGAAATGTCTTAAAATATACAGGAGAAAAACAAACACAAGAAGTAGAACAAGTTTTAGTCAATGGAAAAGCATTAAATAAAGAAGATTATGAAGTATTAGATAATCAAGCAACGAAAGAAGGAAAACATGTTCTAACAATCAAAGCTAAAGGAAATAACCATACAGGATCCTTTGAATATAGCTATGCAATCTTACCAAAAGAAAATGATAAGATAGGAACAGGATCATTTACTGTTAAAACAACAGGAGATGTAGAAATAAGTAGAGATGAAATTATAGATCTCCTTATTGAAAACAAAGAAATAACAGCAAATGAATTAAGTGAAGTAGCAGAAGGTAAGAAAATAGAAATCGTATTAGAAGTAAAAGAAGCACAAACAAATGAACTTATTGAAACAAATACAAAAGGATATAAAGTAGGAAAATACTTAAATATTACTTTAAATAAAATAGTTAATGGAACAAATGAAAGTATACATGAACTTTTAAAAGTCATGAAAGTAACAATCAAAGTTCCAGAAGAACTAATCAATAAAGATAGTAAAACTAAGAGAGAATACTATATCGCAAGAAGTCATAATGGAAAAGTAGATATCTTAGAAACAAAATATAATGAAAAGACAAACAGTTTAACATTTGAAACAGATAAGTTCAGTGACTATGCAATTCTTTATAAAGATACGAAAGAAAAAGAAGCAGTAACACCAACAGTAACGAATAAAGAAACTGTTAAATCTGAAAGTAAGAAAGAAGTGAAGAAGGTTAAAACGGGAGATAATGCAAATATTATAGGATTAATGATGCTACTAGTAAGCAGTATGTTTGTGATGGTATTTGTAAGAAAAAAAGAAAATTAATAGAGAAATAGAAAAAGTCTTTAAGTTGATGCTTAAAGGCTTTTTCGTTGTTTTCAATTTTAAATACCTAACGACGCTATTCAAAACTGAACGACCGTTCTTAACAAATACTAAGTATGCTAAAATATTTATATGCTACTAATTTAAATTTTAAATCTAATGATAAATTTAATAGTCAAATATTAGTAAAATATAGAGAGAAAATGATCTACTGTTTTTTGTTACTTTTTTATCACAAGATGTTTTATCAAATTGATTGTTTTTTTTATTAAAAAGTCTATAATTGTATACAATATGAATGGAGGATTGCCTATGCTAGTAGATGGACATATGCATTTAGAAAACGGACCACTTACTAAAGAATATGTAATGGAATTTATTAATGAAGCTTATAAACAAGGATTTGATCGTATCCAAATTTTAGATCATACACATCGTTTTAAAGAATTTGAAGTTATTTATCAAGGTGTTAAAGAAGCAAGTGATCAACAAAGAGAATGGCTTGCTAATAAGAAAATGAAATTTAAAGATACACTTTCTAGTTATGTGCGTTTAATTAATGAGGTAAAAGAGGAAGAACTTCCAATAGAAGTTTTATTTGGATTAGAAGTATGTTATGTTCCTGAATATAAAGAAGAAATAAGACGTATTTTAGAATCCTATCAATTTGATTTTTTAGTAGGAGCTATTCATTCTATTGATGGACTTTTATATGATATGCCTTGGTCTAAAGAAATCTTATGGGATAAATATAATGTAGATGATATTTATCATCGATATTATGAATTGATTTTTGATTTAGTTAAAAGTGATTTATTCACGCAATTAGCTCATCCAGATACAATTAAAATGTTTAACTATTATCCAACATATGATTTAAAACCAACATATCATGAATTAGCCAAGTTACTAGTAAAACATCATGTTAAAGGGGAATGTAATACAGGGTGTTATTATCGTTATCATCATCCTGATAAAGGTTTGTCTAAAGAATTGTTGGATATTTTTAAAGAACACCATGTGGATATTATTACAGCGAGTGATGCACATAAACCAGCAGATGTAGGAACTTGCATCAAAGATATTTATAAGTTATGTCAGTATGATTAGTTGTTCTTGATTGAACAACTTTTTTGCTTTATGATAAACAAAAAAAGAAAGGTTGTTAGAAATGAAAATTACAGAATTATTAGATATAAATTCGATAGATTTAAATCCACAAATTTCTAATAAAGAAGAAGCAATTGATCATTTGGTTAATTTATTAGATCAAAGTGGAAAATTAAATGATAAAGAAATTTATAAAGAAAGTGTTTTAAATAGAGAGGCCCAAAGTACAACAGGAATTGGGGATGGTGTTGCTATTCCTCATGGACAAAGTGAAGGTGTGAAAACAGCAGGATTATCTGCAATGGTTGTTAAAGAAGGATTAGATTTTAAATCTCTTGATGGACAACCTACTTATTTATTTTTTATGATTGGTGCTCCTAAAGATTCGGAAGGTGCTCATTTACAAGCTCTTGCACAGTTATCTACTTTATTAATGGAAGAAGATTTTAGAAATGCTTTAATTAATGCATCTTCTAAAGAAGAATTTTTACAATTAATAGATGCTAAGGAAAATAAAAAAGAAGAAGTGAAAGAAATTGTTCATCCTGCTGTTTTAGCAGTAACTGCGTGTCCTACAGGAATTGCTCATACTTTTATGGCGGCTAAAGCTTTACAACAAGCAGGAGAAGCATTAAATATTTCTATTAAAGTAGAAACGAATGGACAAGAAGGTGTTAAAAATCAATTAACACAAGAAGATATTGAACATTGTAAAGCAATTATTGTTGCTGCTGATAAGAAAGTTGAAATGGCAAGATTTGAAGGTAAAAAAGTGATACAAGTACCTGTTAGAGATGGTATCTCTAAAGCTCAAGAACTTGTTGAAAAAGCTAATAATGGAGATGGTGAGATATATCATCATGAAGAAAAGAAAGAAAAACAAAATATCATTCGTTTATTCTATAAACATTTAATGAATGGTATTTCTCATGCATTACCTTTTCTTGTAACAAGTGGGGTACTCTATGGAATTCTTTATTTATTTAAAGATCAAGTACTTACAAACCAATTATTAATCCTTACAAGTAATGTACAACAACTCATTAGTATTATGATTATTCCCATTATTTCAGCATATATCGCAGATAGTATTGCTGATAGACCAGGTATGCTTTCTGGATTTGCTGGGGGATTGATTGTTTGTCAAGGAATTTCAATCACATCAATTTCTACAAGTTCACCTTCTTTACTTGCTGGAATTATTGCAGGTTTTTTAGCAGGATTTGTATCTTTGATGTTAAGAAAGTTATTTTCTTATTTACCACAATGTTTAAAAGGAATAGAAGCATCCTTGTTTCATCCAATTATTTCTACAATTATTGTTACTTTATTAATGTTTTATTTAAATAGTTATTTATATATTGGTCATACTTATATTTTAAATTATGTTTCATTAGTTGAATCACAAATGTCAACAAAAGTATTATTTGGTTTTGTATTAGGTATGATGATGGCTATTGATAATGGAGGACCTATTAATAAAACAGCTTATGTATTTTCTATAGGTATGTTAATGAGTTATGATTATTATCCAATGGCTGCTGTGATGGCTGGAGGAATGATTCCACCATTTGTCATTGCTTTAACAGCAACCTTATTTAAAGATAGATTTGAAGTTAGAAATGATGCATTAATGAATTATATCAACGGTATTTCATTTATTTCAGAAGGAGCTATACCTTTTATTCAAAAAGAATCTCAAGTAATTTTACCAGCTTGTTACCTTTCAGCAGGACTTGCAGGAGCATTATCTATGTACTTTAATTGTTCTATTGCTTCACCTCATGGTGGATTATTCTTAATATGGATGGTTCAAAATCCAATTTCTTATTTAAGTTTAATTGTTTGTTCAACACTAGTAGGAACAATATTATTAATCCTATTTACAAAACTAAAGAAGGAGTCGTAAAACTCCTTCTTATTTTTTATCTAATAAAACAGTTCCTTGTGGTGGGTTTTCATTAATAGCTCCTACAATAGGATGAGGAACATACATCTCTTCAAGATAAGTTAAATCTTCATTTGTAAGAGAAATCTCTAATGCCATTACTGCATCATCAATGTATTGCATTTTAGTAGCACCAATAATAGGAGAAGAAACACCTTTAGCCCATTGCCAAGCAAGAGCAATTTGAGACATCTTGCAATGATATTTATGTGCTAATTCATCAACACATTTAACAATTTCCATATCTTGCTTTTCAAAATGGTCATATTTACCATGAACAACCCGATCAGTTTTCCCTCTTAAGGTATTTGACTCCCAAGTGTTTCTAGCAAGATGTCCACCTGCTAAAGGACTATAAGGCATTAAGGAGACATTCATTTGTTGACAAATAGGAATTAATTCTTTTTCATCTTCACGATAAAGTAAGTTGTAATGATTTTCCATAGTTGAAAAAGGAGTCCAATGATTGTCCCTAGCAATGATTTGCATGTTATGAAATTGATATCCATACATTGCAGAAACACCAATTGCTCGTACTTTTCCACATTTAACAAGTTCATTTAATGCTTCCATCGTTTCTTCCATTGGTGTATCATAGTCAAAACGATGAATAATATATAAATCTAAATAATCAGTTTGTAGTCTCTTTAAAGTACCAGCTATTTCTCTAAAAATAGCTTCTTTAGATAATCTACCTTCATTAAAATAAACCTTTGAAGCAATAACGACATCCTCTCTTTTAACATTTAAATTCTTTAAAGCTTTTCCTAACTATTCTTCACTTGTACCATTTGAATACGTATTAGCAGTATCAAAAAAATTAATACCTAAATCAAGGGCGTGCTTTACCATCTCTTCAGTTTGTTTTTCATCTAAAGTCCAATCATGCATCGTTCCTGCTTTTCCAAAGCTCATACATCCTAAACATACTTTAGATACTTTTATATTTGTTTGTCCTAATGTTGTATATTTCAAATTTATCACCTCTTATCTATATTATAGAATTCAAATTTGATTTGTCTAATACTTGATTTCAATCATTTTTAATGCCTAAAAACTATGATATTTTTATCAATGAAGATTTATGATAATATATACTTTGGGAAGGTGATATAATGATTTTTACATATGAACAAATTTCAAAACTCAATGATACTGAACTTATTGTTTATAATTACATTGTAAAAAATGTTGGACTAGTCTTAAAAATGAATATTAGGGAATTAGCAGCACAAAGTCATGTATCAACAGCAACAATTACGCGTTTTTGTCATAAATTAGATTGTGATGGCTTTGTTGAATTTAAAATAGAATTAAAAAGATTTAATGAAATTAATAAGATGCCTGAAATTGATGATGAAATTACTATGCTCAATCAGTTTTTTGATTATTCTAAGGGAAAAGAATTTAATGAGCATATAAATCAAGCTGTTGAGTATATTACAGATAGTAACTTTATTGTTTGTTTAGGAATTGGACAAAGTGGAAGTATGGCAAGATATGCAGCACGTTTTTTTTCTAATGTTGGTTATTATAGTCAATATATCGATGATCCATTTTATCCTGCACCAACAGATCAATTTGAAAAATGTTTATTAATTGCTTTTTCAAATAGTGGAGAAACAAAAGAAGTTATTGATCAATTAAGACTTTATCGAGGTGTTCAATCTAAAATTATTTCAATCACAAATGATTCAAATAGCACAATTGCTAAAATGTCAGATTTAACAATACCGTATTTCATTAAAAAAGTTATTTTACCAAATACTAAAAATATTTCATCTCAAGTACCTGTTGTTTATATTATTGAACGTATTTGTCGAAAATTACAAACTCAAAAGAACTTAGAAATATTAGAATAAAAGTGCATATAAAGGCACTTTTTTTATTTTATGACAAAAAGTCATTTTGTTACAAAGAATGTAACCTGTTACATTAAATTTGAAAGCGCTGTCTTATTTTTGGCTTATATGCTATTTTATTTTTGTGTGATAAATATGCATTCATGTTCAGTGCATAGCTTATAAAAACTTGGCCAACTTTTATAAATATCACAAGATGAATGTAAATATTAAGGGAGGATTAAAATATGAGTTATATAAAAAAGCTTATTGCGATGGTACTCACTTTTGCAATGACATTGTCGATGGCAAGTATTGCAACTATTCAAGCTATGCAATCGCCTATTGAATTTAATAAAAGTAAGACGTATGCAGTGATTTCAAAAACAAATAATAAAGCAATTTATGTACATAACATAAACTGGGGAAATAATGATACAAAGGCAGATGGTGATTATACGAAATCTGGAAAAGTATTACCAAATTCTATTTTTAAAATAACGCCATTAGATGATCAAAGTGGAGCGGATTCTTCTAAGGGTGAAGTAAAAGTAAATATTGAATATCAAACAGTAGATGGAAAATTATATCCAATGCGTTCAGAAGGAAATGATTTTATTTTTGCTGATCCAAATCTTAGAAATGATTTATGTTCTTATATTATTACTAAAACCGATGATGGTGTAGGAACTATTAGAGATATGACAAGAGGATATTATCTAACAGTCAATGAACAAGGTGAAATTCGAAAATTAAGTGATGATGCAAGCCAAGCAACAGAATTTACATTTGTTGAAAATCCACAACTTATTGATAATACAGCATATATTGAAAGTGTCGCTACTGGTAAATTAGTAACATTTAAAAATCAAAGTGATGAAGAATATGCACCAATTTCTGTTACGGGTGATAAAGAAAATATTACAGATAATGAAAAGTTTAATGTAGGTTATGGTACAAATGGTGATGGTATTAAAGATGTTGTAGCATTTCAATCAGTAAGTAAACCAGGATATCAAATTGCTTCAGCTAAATGGATTGACGGTGCTACACCATTAGTTGGTTCTATTAACAGAAATGGTGGTTGGGAATCAATTGCTATTGAACCACTTGGTAATGGACAATTTGCTTTAAGAGATGCAGCAAAGGGGACTTATGTAAAAGTAAATGATGATAATATTTTAGAAGCAGGATGTGAAGCAACTGATGAAATTCCTGATAATGAAAGATTTATTATCCATACAAGTCAAGAATTAAGTGAAGTTTCTCACTTTACTTTTGATAAGAGTACAAGAACAAAAACAAGTATAGATTTATCATGGGGTAAACCATTGAATTTATATACTGATATTGAAGTATATGCAAAAGCTTCAAATGAAGTTGTATTTAATAAAGTTACAACTATTACAAATGTCGATCATTATACTGTTAATGATTTAAAAGAAGGAACTCAATATGAATTCTATTTAAAATTTATTAGTGGTAATGGTAACTTAGAATTATCTGATAATCCGGTTTATGAAACTAAAAAAATCAAGGCTTCTACAAGAATTGGTGAAAAACCACAAACAGTAACAAATTTAAAATTACAACAATCTAATAATCAATTTACTATTAATTTTGATAAAGCAAAAAATGCAACACATTATCGTATTTTAGGAGCAACAAGTATGTTTGGTAACTATACAGAAGTTGCTACTGTTAATACAAACAGTGCTAAAGTAAATGCACTAGATTCTAAAAATAAATATAACAACTATTATAAAGTTGTAGCATTAAATAATGGTAATTTTGGAGATCTAGATTTTAGTAATGCGGAAGAAGCAGATGAATCTGAATATGTTTCTTTAGAAACTGAATTATTTGGTAGAAATACTTTTGTTTTCTCACCAAATGATGATACAACAAAAATTGATGAATTATTGAATAAATTATTTAAACAACAAAATGATTATACAAATGATGCACAATTTAAAGGAAATCAATATCAAGTTTATTTCAAAAAAGGTGATTATACAAATACATCATGTATGTATTTGGGATTCTATACAACATTAAGTGGTTTAGGAAAAGTACCAACAGATGTTAAATTAAATAATATTGCTATTCCAGCTTATCTTCCAGCAGGAGCTTTAGGTGGAAATGGCGACAATGCAACTTGTAATTTCTGGAGATCTGCTGAAAATCTAGCAGTTTATAATACAGGAAATGAACAAGGAAAAGCAGGATATGGTTCATATCGAGCAGATCAATTAAACTGGGCAGTGGCACAAGCTGCTCCACTTAGAAGAATTTATTCTGAAAGACCAATTGCTTATGATTGGAATTATGGATGGGCAAGTGGAGGATATGTTGCAGATTCATGGATTAATGCTTCATTTAATGATAATGGAAATGAATTGAGTGCAGGTACTTTCTCTGGGCAACAATTTTATACAAGAAACTCAAAATTAAAAGGAAATGCTTATGGAACTACTTTAAATAATTTCTTCCAAGGAGTTGAAGCAAGTAATTTACCAAAAGCAGATGGAACAAGTGGTGAAGAATTATTAAGTGGGCAAGGTGCTTCTAACTGGAATATTCCAGCAAGTGATGGAGGACAACAAGTATTCACGCATATTGATCAAACAAAAGAATTAGCAGAAAAACCATTCCTATATATGGATGATGATGGTGAATATAAAGTATTTGTTCCTTCAGTTCAAAAGAATACAAAAGGTATTAGTTGGGGAGAAGGTAAAGATAATAATGGTATGGGAGCTGGAAAATCTATTTCTTTAGATGAATTCTATGTTGCTAAACCAACAGATTCTGCAAGCGATATTAACAAAGCTTTAGATGAAGGTAAAAATATTTACTTTACTCCAGGAACATATCATGCTAAGGAAACAATTCATGTAAAAAAAGCTGATACAATTGTCTTAGGTAGTGGAATGACTTCAATTATTCCTGATAATGATGATGCAGCTATGTTAGTTGATGATGTTGACGGAGTAAGAGTTGCTGGAATTATTTTTGATGCAGGTAGTCATTCAAAATATTTATTAAAAGTAGGGAAAACAGGAAGTAAAAATAGTCATAAAGATGATCCAACAATTTTACAAGATTTATTCTTTAGAGTTGGTGGAACAACAGATACATTGACAACAGCAGATAATGCTTTAGAGATTAATAGTCATAATGTTTTATGTGATCACTTCTGGATTTGGCGTGCAGATCATGGAACTGGTGTTGCTTGGGATGGAAATGTTTCAAATCATGGATTAATTGTTAATGGTGATGATGTAACATGTTACGCTTTATTTAATGAACATTTCAACAAATATGATACATTATGGAATGGTGAAAATGGTTCAACATATTTCTATCAAAATGAAAAATGTTATGATCCTATTTCTCAAGAAAGTTGGATGTCTCATAATGGTTCGGTAAATGGTTATGCAGCTTATAAAGTAGCTAATAATGTAAAAAAACATTATGCAGTTGGATTAGGTATTTATAATGTATTTATTTATACAGGTGGAACTTTAGGAGAAAATGGGCAACCAGGAACTTTAGGTGATGGTAAAACTGTTTCTATTTCAATGGATAATGCAATTGAAGTTCCTAATAATAAAGATGTATTAATTGAAAATGCTTGTATTCAAACATTTGCTAATGAAGATGGAGCTTTACAAAAATTTAATTCTATTATTAATGGTGTTGGTTCAGGTGTAAGCAGTGGTATTACAGGAGAAGGATGGTCTAGAAAATTCTTATTAAATTATAGAAATGGTACTGCTGTTGTTGGTAAAGCTAATAATAGTGATCAAAAAGGTAAATATATTGGTGTGAATACAATAGAAAATATTAAACAATTAGGAGATGATGATTTAGATTTAGATGAATTAAAAGAACTTGTTAACAATAAAAAGAATGAAAATTTATATACAGAAGATAGTTATAAAAAATATGCAGACATTTATGCTGATGCATCAAAAATTTTAACAACCGATGGATTAAAATATAGTATACAAAAAGATGTAGATGAAGCGGTGAAAAAATTAAAAGATGCACAAGCTCAATTAGAAATAAAAGTTAATAAAGATGAATTAGATAAACTTTATACAGATAAAAAAGATTTTAAAGAAGAAAGCTATACCGCTGATTCATGGAAAGTATTTAAAGATGCATTGTTAAAAGCTCAAGAAGTTCTTAATAATGAAAATGCCACTCAGGAAGAAGTCAATCAAGCTTATGGTGCTTTAAAAGAAGCTACTGATGCATTAAAAACTAAAACAACAACTCCTAGTGAAGAAGAAACTAAAGGAGATAAATTAGGAAATACAAATGGACAAGGAGATAATCAAAAAGGGCAAACAACTCAAGAAAGAAATGCAATAAATAGAAATAAGTCTAAAGTAAAAACAGGTGATGATATGAAAGTTGTACCATATGCATTATTAATGATGGCTGCAGCAGGTGGATATGTTACTGTTTGTAGAAGAAATAAGGAAAATTAAAAATGAAAAGATTTAAAAAATTGGGCGTTGCACTTTTAAGTGCAACCCTCCTCCTTATACCTTGTATGACTTCTATCAATGCACAAGATAATCCTTATGATACTTGGAAAACAACAGCTTTAAAATCTCCATCTAAAGGACAGCTTGTAGCAGCTGGAGATATCAAGATTTCATGGAATTCTTTAGAAAAAGTTCAACATTATGATATTTATTTTGATGGGAAATATGAAAAAAGTGTAGAAGCAAATATAACACAAACAACTATTTATTCAACAGCAGTAGCAAGACATACAATAAGAGTTGTTGCTGTTTTAGAAAATAATGATGAAATAAATGTAAGTGAGCGTACATTTTATATTTCAAAAAAAGGAATAGGGTTATATGAGGATGATCAAGGTATTAATTCATTAAGCTATGTACAAAATATGGGGGTTTCTTGGTATTATAACTGGGGTGAAGAAGCTTATGATAATCAAGATGAAGTAAATAGCGAGTTAGAATTTGTACCGATGATATGGAATGATGCAGGAAATGTTAGTGAACGCTTAAAATCATTAAAAGAAAAGGGGTATGATAAGGTATTAAGTTTCAATGAACCTGATTACGATCAAGAAGCAAATATGTCTGTTGACTTAGCTTCTAGCTATAATCAAGATTTCCATTCAAGTGGATTAAGAGTTGGTTCTCCAGCAGTAAGTGAATCTACAGTTAAAGAAAATGGCTGGTTTGAAAACTATTGGAATCGGCTAGAAATAAAAGATGATTTTATTGCTGTTCATAATTATCCAGGATATGTTGGATTAGATAGTGAAGAATATACACCTAAAAAAGCAGCAAAAAGCTTTTTGAAATATATGAATGATATTTATGATTGTTATCAAAAACCTATTTGGGTAACAGAATTTGCAGTAGCAGCTTGGGATTCAAATGAATATTGGCATCCATATGATGGAAATGATGAACAACATAATAAAGCTGTTCAAGAATTTATGAAATATGTTATTAATGGTTTTGATGATATTCAAGGACTAGATGAGCTTTCTTTTGTAGAAAGATATGCTTGGTTTAGTTTTGATGCCACGCAGTTACAAAGTGCAGCAAGTGCTTTATTCTATAATACTAAAGATACATCAAATCAAAATCAATTAGGTGTACTTACAAATTTAGGAAATGTATATAGAAATGAATGTGGAAATTCACTTCATTATACATTACCTTATTTAGATGGAAGCAAAGATCCATCTTCTATTGAAGAAGATAGATACATAGAAGATCAATTTCATCATGATGTGATACAAGGAGATGATCAGATAAATAAACAATTATCATCAAATATAGAAAGAAAATCTGTTCAAACAGATGATCAAACATCTTATATGTTCTTTATATTAATTATGATTACATCATTAATGGGCATATTCTTATTAAAAAATAAAAATGAATATTAAAATATTTACAAATCATAATTAAAATTTTTAACACCTTCTATACAAAACATGTAAATATGAGAGGATTTAGGGATGGAATTATTAGAAAGAATAAGATTTATTACTAATAGCGACTATATTTCAGATTTAGCATGTAATCGTTATTTAACTTTCTATCAATTTCATGAAATTGAAGAAATTAATATTGATGATTATTCTTTAAAAGAATGGAACGATGCAGCAAAATATGTGAGTAATCAAAATAAAGAATTTAATAATAGTTTAGATGCTAAAAAATATATATGTTCTATATTAATGCATAAGGAGTAGCAATACTCCTTTTTTGTTACAAGAAATGTAAATTGTGACAAGGAAAATGAATAGTATTCATTTTTATTAAAATATATTTTATATTATAGGCGTAGTTAGATATATTAAGCAAAGTAATCGAAAGGTTATGACGCAAAGCTAAAGGGGCTTTAAAATGCTAGCCAGTTGCAATAGGATTTGTAAATGGCTTTTTGTATTTTAAATTAAGGGAAGGTGTAAAAGATGAAAAAAATATTTAAAAAGTTTAGAGGAATATTTTGTTTTGCAATATGTTTATGTATTGCAGTTGCAACATTCCAAGTAGGTGTATTTGCCGAGGAATCAGGTGTCATTGTTAATTCAAAGTTATTACAAAATAATGATGGTACTGTTTATGGTAATGGAATATTAAGTGGTTTAGGAGATAATGGAACGCCTGAATTAAATCAGTTATGTTATAACAAAGATACAGGAGAAAATAGGGGCTATGATAATTCTCAAGCAAATGATATCGTATGTTCTTTTGATACTGTTACATATAAGGTCAATACGACTCTTCAAAATTTAGGTAATGTCAATCATACAATTACTTATGAATTTATTATTCCAAATGATGATGAATTAGTTTTATCAACACAAACTGTAACATCGGATAAAATACCCGAACCAGTCATTGATGGTAATAATAAAATCTATACGATTTCAAAAGAATTAAATGTAAATGAGTATAATGGTGGAGCTATTGGTGTAGAATTTGGTTTACAAATTAAAAATAAACATCAAGATGATACAATTGAACCAACAATTAATGTTTATGTAGGTAATGAAAAAAATCATATGTCAACTGTTGATAATATGAAACCAGTTATTGTTACAACTGCCCCAATGTACAATATCGTTTTAAAAAAGAAAACTGAAACAATAAAACTTGCTGAATATGATTTTGATAGTGATCATACAGGTTATTATGATAATCCTTTATTAAAAGGAAAAGATAAAGATATTAAAGGATACAAAATTAATTATGGTGTTGCTTTAGAAGTAAGAAAACCAGGTAATGGAATGAGAGGAGTTGAATTACCTGATCCAACAAAACCATTTAAATTTGATGTTGATTTAAGTGAATTTACTGTAAATGGTATAAATGCATCTAGTGATTTTACGCCTTTATTATATAGAGTGTGTGAAAATAAAAGAGATGGCGATGCAGTAACTGATATAGCATATTCAAATAAAAATGCTTCTGGTAATGCTAATGATCGTATTTATTGTAGTAATAGTGGAAATTACGTAGTTACACAAGAAGGTACGACTTTACATTTTGAAGTTACTGGATACGATACTGATTTTAATCATTTCCCAACTGGCTATGAAAATATGCCTACTGGTTATTCAAATGGGGATATTAATTCAATTTTAGAAGGTGTTTTCTCTACACAACAATTTCAAGTAGTATATCCTAATAACAATGAAACAACATCTTTATCATTATATAATCCTGATACAACAGGAAAAACTAATATAAGTGCAACAGCTAAAGTCATCAATATGAATGCATATTCTGAAGTTGATGGTAATGTAACTACAAAAGAAACTAAAATAGATGATAATAAACAAACATCAAATTGGGATAATACAAGTCCAGGTAGTAGAAATCAAAGTATTTTTTACAGTTCTACATCAAATAAAAAAACATGGACTGATGAATATACTCCTGGAAAGAAATTTACTAACGTAGATGGGGATATTGCTGCTGTTGGAGCAACTGATTTAGGATTTACAGTAGGCTATGATCAAACGAATATTATTTCTGAAGATGGTAATATTAATAATTATCCAGTAGCTATAGATCAACTTGTTTTATTTAATAGAAATGCTTTTGATGAAGTAAAGATGAAAAATTTTTCAAGAGAAGATACTGGCTACAAATGTAAAATATCATATGGTATTTCTAATGATGGGGAAGCTTTAACTAATGAATCTATGAGAACTAAAAATTTAAGTGATTTTAAATTTTATGATAGTCTTGAAGATATGAAGGATGATTTGAAGAATAATGGTCGTAAACAAACGTGTTGTGATGTTGTTTATGTGCAATATAGAGGTTGTCCAATAAAAAAAGGTAAACCTGATGTCAATTTACTTACGCAATTTACATCAAATTTAAAGAAAAATCCAAATATAGCAGATCAAGTATACATGGTTACCGCTGTTACTAACACGTGGAGTATTAGTGATATGCAAGCATATGAACAAGATGTTAGAGAATATAGAGGAAAAACAAATGGTGAAAAATTAAATTCAGAAGATTGGAAACAATGGATTTGGCATAAAACTGAACAAGGGAAAAAACCAGATGAACTATTTAAAAATATAAATCCTTCAAATGCTACACTTGACTATAGAAATGAATATACTGTTCCAACTTATGAAAATGG
>ERZ791864.634-NODE-634-length-33656-cov-5.076188_pt1 | contig 33656 bp, 30 predicted proteins | sample MGYA00510282_ERZ791864 | MGnify/ENA primary metagenome ERZ791864 (study PRJEB30046, sample SAMN00792087) | human gut metagenome | study: EMG produced TPA metagenomics assembly of the A metagenome-wide association study of gut microbiota in type 2... | reverse complement strand
GAACACCAGCCTTCCAAGCTGGATACGTGGGTTCGATTCCCATCACCCGCTTTTTATTTTTGAAAAAGCTATCGCTTTAACGAATAAAATTCGTAGAGTGACAGCTTTATTTTTTTGCATCAACTGCCAAATTTATGATAAAATATCAATAGTAACTTTTGGGGAGTGAAACAGAGAAGGAGGAAAACATTATGAGGAAAAAAACAAGGTTTTTTCTGGGTGCATGGTTGTGTGTCAGCATGTGTCTGCTGTTGTTGATAAGTATTCCGGTAAAGGCGGAAGATCAAAACATGGTGACATTGAATTTTATAGGGGCATCCATTGAAGATGGAAAGGCTATGGTTAATATTGATGAGGGCTGTAAAGCAAAAATCACATTATGTACGAAAGACGATGATTATAAGGATTGTTCGATAAGTGGAACTGGCATGTCGCTCGATCTGTTAGAGAATGAGTATTATTTAAAGGTTGATATTATTTTTGAAACTCCATCCATAGAAAAACTGCTGAGTATTTCAAGTTCGGATATTCGGTTCTATATCAATGAGAAATCGTATAATATTAACAGTAATCCGTATATTAAGCTGGATCCACATGAATTTAGCGGTGACCTGAATATCATGGCAGTATACGAACCTGGATCACCTAAGCCTGTTTATCCGGATGATATTCAGATTATAGGAACCTATGATGGATTTGGAATGGAGATTCGTCTAAATGGAGAGAGAATCGGAAGAGAGAGCAAGAAGATACTAGGGACTGGGAAGGGATATGCCTCTGGTGAAATCTATAATCTGATCAAGATTCAGCTGGCGTTTGGCGATGGAAATATCGGAACTGTTACGGTAAATGGAATGCAAGTCAATCTTCCGGAAGGAACAGAGGACAGCGTGGAATTTGCAGCAGCACCCGCAAGTGCATATACGATCGAGGTTACAAAGAGTTCAGCGGTGACGAAAACAAAGCGAAGTATCGTATGGGAGAGTGATAATGCAAATAATACAAGCCTGAAAGAGGATGAATTATTAAAGCATGGAAGTGTTGAGATTATTGGAATTAAAGATGAAGACGGAAACCCGGTTGAATTAAAGGATATTAATCAGAACGCCAGTCATGGGTATGGATTGATTGTGCCGGGTTCAGAAATAACGTTTCGTGTAACACCGGAATATGGGTACCAGCTTGATTCCATCACAATCAATGGACAGTCTTTGACACCATTGGAAGATACATCTACATATACATACACGATGCCGGATACAAATGTTCATATCTGCGGCATATTTACAAAGAAAGAGGATCAGACAGAACTGAATACAGATAAAGTGAAAAAAGCATTGATTCAGTTAGCAGAAAATGAGATCACTTCTGGAAACAGCAGACTGATGATAAAGGATGCACAACTCACACCGCAACAGCAGGAAGCCTTTGAAAAGGCAGCCGGGGATTATCGGATCGTTGGGTATTTTGATATTAAACTGGCGCAGATCCTCTACAAGAATTCAACGACAAATCTGTGGGTAAATAATATAGCAGCTTTGAAGAATCCGGCAAAGGTATCCCTTCAGTTGGGGGCAGATCTGGAGGTTGAAAGCAATGATCTGATTGTCATTCATGAGAATTCGGATGGAACCTATGAGGTTATTCCTGCATCCTTTGATTCTGCAGCTAAGACCGTGATGTTCCAGACAAAAGGATTTTCCAATTATGCGGTCGCATATAAGAAGAGTGAGACAACGACAGAGAATTCAACAAAGGAAACGACAACAGAAGGCACAATAGGAGATACATCCGAAACTACGACAAGCGGTACGACCGAAGCTACAATAAGTGGCACGTCCGAAGCAACAAAAGATGCTGTAACAGTTTCGCCTAAAACAGGGGAAGATATGAATCGGCCTGTATTTTTTATATTAATGCTGGTATCGGCAATGGGATGTCTCTATGCGATAAGAAAGGAAAAATCATGAAAAACGAGGCATCCTGTCAGCATGAAGTAATCGTCCCGAACAGAGGACTTCCCTTCAAGCTCTTCCTTTTCGAGGGAAAAGACGGAAAATACATAAGAGACAAGCACTGGCACCGGTCTGTGGAGATCTTCGCGGTGAAAGATGGAAGCCTTAACTTCTTTTTAAATGAAAAAAAATATCATTTGCAGGCGGGTGATTTTGTTCTGGTCAACAGCAATGAAGTACATTCTATCTATGCACCGGATCCAAATGAGACGATCGTCTTGCAGATTCCACTTGGCAGCTTTGCCGGTTACTATACGGAGGAACAGTTCATCTGGTTTTCACACAGTGAAAAAAGTGATGATGAGAGAATCTTTTCTTTGTTAAATGAGATGTATGAGCAGAATACGGAGTGCCGGATGGGATATGAGCTGCAAATGCTAAGCTGTTTCTATCAGCTGGAGTACCTTCTTGTCACCAGATATCGGAAATTGGAAGTGCATGAGGAATTGCTGAAAAATACGAAACAGTTAAAACGTCTTGGAGTGATTACCGGATATCTTAAGGAACATTATACCGAAGACATTTCTCTGGAAAAGCTGGCGGGGATTTTCGGATATTCTCCATCGTATTTATCAAGAATGTTCCAAAAATATGCAAAGATTAATTATAAGGATTATCTGCAGAGTGTACGTTTTGAACATGCTGTAAAGGAATTGGAAGAAACAGAACATCAAATAGGTGACATTGCATTGAACCATGGTTTCCCGAACAGTAAAGCATTTTCAAATCTGATGAGGAAAAAGTATGGATATCTGCCGAATGAATACAGAAAAATGAGAGATGAACATTTGCAAAGAGTGAAAGAATAATTTTTAAACAAAAATACGAAAAAGACAAAAAAGTGACATTACTTAGACAAAGAATCACTAGTCTCCATAATTGCTGCTTGCTATACTTGAGTCAGACATTAACAATGGCTTCAAGAAAGAACAGGGGGTAATTATGGAGATTTTTTCAGTTACAGATGAAAGATTCCGTAAATACGGAAATGTATGGAATGGTATGGAATGTGTGAAGATCTTAAGGGAGATGGAACACACACCATTACCGGAAGATGTCATCTATGTGCCATCGGTAGAAGAAATGGAAAATCTGTCTGAAGCAACAGCTTTTAAAAACCGCATTTATGGTGGTCTTCCGATCCAGGTCGGATATTGTAATGGAAACAATCATAAGCTCAATGCACTGGAGTATCACCGCAATTCCGAGATCAACATTGCTGTAACCAATATGGTTCTTCTGCTTGGTTGGCTTTGGGATGTAGAGAAAGACTATACTTATGATACTTCTAAGGTGGAAGCGTTTTTTGTGCCGGCAGGAACTGTAGTTGAAATGTATGGGACAACACTTCATTATGCACCATGCAATGATGGAGAAAATGGTTTTAAATGTGTGGTCATTCTTCCGAAAGGAACGAATACAGACATTGATTTCCCGTTAACAAAGGAAGGGGAAGATGCTTTGATGACGGCGAAGAACAAATGGCTGATCGCACATGAAGAAGCAGGGATAGAAGGTGCATTTAACGGATTAAGAGGCGAGAACCTGACAATAAGAAAAGGACAAAATTATAAAAGGTATAATGGAGGAAAAGTACATGAATAATAATATGCCAAATTTAAAAATCGGAGTAGTAGCAGTCAGCAGGGATTGTTTCCCGGAAAGTCTTTCAGTAAACAGAAGAAAAGCTTTAATGGACGCTTACAAAGCAAAATACGGTGAGGAGCACATTTATGAATGTCCGATCTGTATCGTAGAGAGCGAGATCCATATGGTACAGGCTTTAGAGGATGTGAAAGCAACAGGATGTAATGCACTTGTTGTATATCTTGGAAATTTCGGACCTGAGATCGCTGAGACATTGCTTGCAAAGCATTTTGAAGGACCTAAGATGTTTATTGCAGCCGCAGAGGAATCCGGCAACAGCTTGTTAGACGGAAGAGGCGATGCATACTGTGGTATGTTAAACGCAAGCTATAACTTAAAGCTTCGCAACATCAAAGCATATATCCCGGAATATCCGGTTGGAACCGCAGAGGAATGTGCTGATATGATCCATGAATTTGAACCGATCGCACGTGCTGTAGTTGCTTTAAGTGATTTAAAGATCATCAGCTTTGGTCCAAGACCATTGAACTTCCTTGCCTGCAATGCACCGATCAAACAGCTTTACAATCTCGGAGTAGAAATAGAAGAAAATTCAGAACTTGATTTATTTGAAGCATTCAATAAACATGCAGGAGATGAAAGAATCCCATCAGTGGTAGCAGAGATGGAAGCAGAGCTTGGTGATGGAAATAAGAAACCGGAAGTTCTTGCAAAATTAGCACAGTATGAACTTACATTAAAGGACTGGGTAAGGGATCACAAAGGATATCGTAAATATGTTGCGATCGCCGGAAAGTGCTGGCCTGCATTCCAGACACAGTTTGGATTTGTACCATGCTATGTGAACAGCCGTCTGACCGGACAGGGAATCCCGGTATCCTGTGAAGTGGATATTTACGGATGCTTAAGCGAGTTTATCGGAACTGTGATCAGCGAAGATGCAGTTACTCTGCTTGATATCAATAACTCTGTACCAGCAGATATGTACAAGGAAGAAATCGAAGGAAAATTCCCATACACATTAAAAGATACATTTATGGGATTCCACTGTGGAAACACAGCATCAGGCAAATTATCCTTCTGTGAAATGAGATATCAGAAAATAATGGCAAGAAGCCTTCCAATCGAAGTAACAAACGGAACTTTAGAGGGAGACATCAAACCTGGAGATATTACATTCTTCCGTTTACAGAGCACAGCAGACAATATCCTTCGTGCATATATTGCACATGGGGAAGTACTTCCTGTTGCGACCAGATCATTTGGATCGATCGGTGTATTTGCAATTCCGGAGATGGGAAGATTCTATCGTCACGTACTGATCGAGAAGAATTTCCCTCATCATGGAGCAGTTGCTTTCGGACATTATGGCAAGGCATTATATGAAGTATTCAAATACATTGGAGTAGATGTAGAGGAAATTGGTTACAATCAGCCGGCAGGCGTACGTTATAAAACAGAGAATCCTTTTGCATAAAATGATAGGAGGATGGCGATGAAGTATATCGGAATTGACCTCGGAACTTCGGCTGTGAAGCTGCTTTTCATGAATGCGGATGGCAAAATCGAGAAGATCACATCACGTGAGTATGAACTCTCATTTCCGCATCCGGGCTGGTCAGAACAGAATCCATATGACTGGTATGAGCAGTCTGTCGATGGACTGAAAGAATTATTGTCGGAATGTGATAAAAAAGAAATAGCAGGAATCAGCTTTGGCGGACAAATGCACGGACTTGTGACATTGGATGAAAAGGATCATGTTATCCGTCCGGCGATCCTCTGGAACGATGGACGTACATCAGAGGAAACCAATTATCTGAATGAAGTGATCGGCAGAAACCGATTATCTGAATACACAGCAAATATTGCATTTGCAGGATTTACAGCACCGAAAATCCTCTGGATGCAGAAAAATGAGCCGCAGCTGTGGGCAAGGGTAAAGAAGATCATGCTTCCGAAAGATTATCTTGCGTACAGATTGTCCGGAACATTCTGTACAGATTATTCGGATGCATCCGGAATGCTGCTTTTGGATGTAAAAAACCGTTGCTGGTCCAAAGAAATGATGGAAATCTGTCATGTGACAAGAGAACAGCTGCCGGATCTGTTTGAAAGTTATGAAACAGTCGGTAACTTAAAAACGGAAATTGCAGAGGAATTAGGACTTTCTGCAGAAGTAAAGATCATTGCAGGAGCCGGGGACAACGCAGCCGCAGCAGTCGGAACCGGTACGGTTGGAGAAGGTAGATGCAACCTTTCTCTTGGAACAAGCGGAACAATTTTTATCACCAGTAAGAAGTTTGGAGTAGATGAGAACAATGCACTGCATTCTTTTGACCATGCGGATGGTGGCTATCATTTGATGGGATGTATGCTTTCAGCAGCATCCTGTAACAAATGGTGGATGGATGAGATCTTAAAGACAAAAGATTATTCAGGAGAACAGAAAAATATCGAAAAATTAGGAGAAAATCCGGTATTTTTCCTTCCATATCTGATGGGGGAACGTTCTCCGCATAATAATCCGGATGCGAGAGCTATGTTCATCGGCATGTCAATGGATACGACAAGAGAAGATATGACCCAGGCTGTCTTAGAAGGTGTGGCATTCGGACTGCGTGATTCCTTAGAGGTGGCGAGAAGCCTTGGAATTTCGATCGAGCGGTCGAAAATCTGTGGCGGAGGAGCAAAAAGTCCATTGTGGAGAAAAATCATCGCAGCAGTCATGAATTTAAAACTTGACATTATCGAGAGTGAGGAAGGACCTGGATATGGCGGAGCCATTCTTGCAGCGGTAGGCTGTGGCGAATATGAGAGCGTGGAAGCAGCCTGTGAAAAACTAGTCAAAGTTGTTGACACTATTGAGCCTGATCCGGTTCTGGTGGAAAAATATGAGAAAAAATATCAGCAGTTTCAGAAATTATATCCGACTGTAAAAGCACTATTTTAAAGAAAAGTATGAGTGAGCGTTATCTGGGTGAAAAATCCGATAACGTTTTCTTTTTTTGTTGGGGCTATTTTCAGATTTGCATAACACAAGATAAGGATAATATGTTATAATTTCCGGTGTGTTGTAAGAAAAGTAACGATTTAACAGGTTTGCGCATCTATGGTGCAGACTGTGGGAAAATGATTGAGAGGACATACGAATGATACAGTTTACCGGATATGATTTATTATGGCTGTTTTTTATATATTCCTTCGCAGGCTGGATTCTTGAGACAGTCGTGGCGACACTGCTTCACCGGAAGTTTTCAAACAGGGGACTGGTGAACGGACCGCTTTGTATTTTATATGGTGTGGGAGCCGTGGCAATGTCAGTCGGTCTGCAGGAGCTGACGGGGATCTGGCTTTTTTTGTTCGCATCGTTATATGCAGCGGTGACAGAGTTTGTTGCAGGAAAATTAATCGAGAAATTTTATCACAAACGCTGGTGGGATTACAGTAAGAGTAAATGGAACTTAGACGGTTACATCTGTCTCCCGGTTTCCCTGATAAAAGGTGCATTGGGTTATGTTGTGGTGAAGTATGCCAACCGGTGGGTATTCCGATTGCTTGCAATACTGCCACAGCTTTTGGTACATATTGTTCTGCTGGTGCTGATCGGTGTGCTTGTGGTGGATATACTCGCCTCCTATCTGCTTGTGACAGGAAAGAGCAGACACCCGGAGAAGTGGCTGGAAGCAAATAACAAAATCGATCGTTTCCGCATCAGGCTTGGCAATAAGATTTCAGATTCAATTGAAAAACGAATGACAAAAGCCTACCCGAAGGCAAGCTTTGTGGAAAAGGTCACAAAGGATAAAACCGTTTTTGCCAAGGGCTGTGATTTTTATAAAATCGTGATGTTATTTTTTGTGGGAGCATTTTTAGGAGATATCACGGAGACGATTTTCTGCCGCATCACAGCAGGGGTATGGATGAGCCGCAGCAGTGTGGTGTGGGGACCATTCAGTATCGTGTGGGGACTTGCGATTGCAATGGTGACGGCAATGTTATATAAATATAAGGACAGAAGTGATGGATTTCTGTTCTGGACAGGCACTTTTTTAGGCGGTGCTTATGAGTATCTGTGCAGTGTGTTCACGGAGCTGGTATTTGGAAAAGTATTCTGGGATTACAGCTGGATGCCGTTTAACCTCGGCGGAAGGATTAACCTGTTGTACTGCTTTTTCTGGGGAATTGCAGCTGTTGTGTGGTTTAAGATTCTGTATCCGAAAATTTCAGGATTGATCGAAAAAATTCCTGTTGTGATCGGTAAGACAGTGACATGGATGCTGATTGTATTTATGTGCTGCAATGTTGTGGTGTCCTGCATGGCGTTAATACGCTATGATGAGAGAGGCAGGAAGGTGGAAGCGACACAGAGCTGGCAGGTGTACATGGATGAGCATTATGATGACGCAAAGATGGCGCGCATTTACCCGAACGCCAAGACAAAATAAGAGGAAAAACAATGAAATTAATCAAAACAGAGGAAGCGGTCGGTCATGTTTTATGTCATGACATGACGCAGATCATAAAGGGTGTCACGAAAGACGCAAGATTCCGCAAGGGGCATATTGTGACAGAAGAGGATATCCCGGTGTTATTATCCATGGGAAAAGAAAATCTCTATGTGTGGGAGAAGAACGAAAACATGCTTCATGAGGATGAGGCGGCAGAGATCCTGCGTGAGATCTGTCAGGGAGAACATATGCATGCCTCCCAGCCGAAAGAGGGGAAAATCGAGCTGACCTCGGACATTGACGGAATTTTAACAATCAATGTGGAAAAACTTCTGGCAGTCAATTCACTTGGTGAGATGATGATCGCAACGAGACATTCCTACACCCCGGTGAAAAAGGGGGCGAAGCTTGCGGCAACCAGAATTATCCCACTGATCATTGAGAAAGAGAAGATGGAAGCAGCAAAACGGTGTGCGGGCAAAGAGCCGCTTGTCAATGTGCTTCCATATAAATTAAAGACGGCGGCGCTCATCACGACGGGCGGTGAGGTGGCAAAAGGACTGATCCGGGACACCTTTTCCGATGTGGTCATTGGGAAGCTGAAAGCCTATGGCATTGAGACGGTAGAGCATTGTTATCCGGGGGATGACGAGGCGCTTATCACGGAAAAAATAGCAGAGTACAAAGCAAAAGATGTGGATATGATCTTATGTACCGGAGGCATGAGCGTTGATCCGGACGACCGCACACCGGGAGCAATTAAGCGTTCGGGAGCGCAGATCGTCACCTACGGTGCGCCGGTGCTGCCGGGAGCTATGTTTCTGCTCGGATATTTTGAGGACGGCACGCCGGTCATGGGACTGCCGGGCTGCGTGATGTACGCAAAGAGCACTATTTTCGACATTATGCTGCCGAGGATCGCAGCCGGGATCCCGGTGAAAGCGGAAGATTTTTATGTGCTGGGACATGGTGGCTTATGTCTTGGATGTGCAGAGTGCAGATTCCCGGACTGTTCTTTTGGAAAGGTCTAAAGAGGTATGGAATGGAATCATTTTGATGAGAATGGCAATGCCGTGATGGTGGATGTCTCCGAAAAAGAGATCACAGAGCGCATTGCGGTGGCGAGCGGCAAGATCCGTGTGAATGACGCAGTGATGTCTGCGATCGTCAACCACACGGCAAAAAAAGGCGATGTGCTGACCGTAGCGCGTGTGGCAGGCATTATGGGAACAAAACAGACGTCAAATCTGATCCCGATGTGTCATCCGCTCTGCCTGAATAAATGTACCGTTGATTTTGAGGTAAAGGAAGCGGAAAACATCATAAAGGCACTGTGCACGGTCAAAGTTTCCGGGAAGACCGGAGTGGAGATGGAGGCGCTGATGGGCGTGAATGTGGCGCTTCTGACGATTTATGACATGTGCAAGGCAATGGATCGCGCAATGGAAATTTTTGACGTTCATTTAGAAAAAAAAGACGGTGGAAAATCCGGACTTTTTGAGCGAAGTAAGGAAAGAGAACAATGTTAGATCAATACAGCCGCAATATCGACTATATCCGCATTTCGGTCACAGACCGCTGTAATCTGCGCTGTATTTATTGTATGCCGCAGACGCGTAAGACGTATCTGAGACAGGAAGAACTTCTGACTTATGACGAGATCGTAAAACTTGCTGGAATTTACCGCAGTCTCGGGATCAAAAATGTAAAGCTGACCGGGGGAGAACCTCTGGTGAGGGAACATGTCGATGAACTTATTTTCAGGCTGAAAGAAGAATGTGGCATGGAAAAAGTGACTTTGACGACGAATGGAATCCTTTTAGGACAACAGTTAGAGGGTATTGTAAAAGCGAGACTAGACGGTGTGAATATCAGTCTGGATACATTAAACCCAGAGCATTATAATCGCCTCACAGGAAGCTGTAATGCGGGAAAGAAACCTTCTGACAGCAATCTGGAAGCTGTGTTGTGGGGCATGCGAAAAGCGCAAAAACAGGCGGGAATCTCTGTAAAAGTGAACTGTGTGCTGATGCACCAGACCAGAGAGGAACTGCTTGCACTGGCAGAACTTGCAAAAGACGGCGTAAATGTCCGTTTTATCGAACTGATGCCGATCGGTCAGGGAAAAGAAAAACATACATTAAAAGAGGCAGAGGTGAAGCACATACTCAGTGAAACTTATGGGACGATCAGACCGTGCGTGGAAAAACTTGGAAGCGGACCGGCACATTATATGGAAATTGATGGATTTGAAGGAAAAATTGGATTTATCAGTGCAATTTCACATAAATTCTGCAGTGGATGCAATCGTGTCCGCATGACGGCGGATGGTTTTTTAAAACCATGTCTGCAATATGAGACAGGAATGGATCTGCGCACGATGTTAAGAGACGGCGTTTCGGATGCAGAGTTAAAAGCGCAGATCGAAATGACTATCACACAAAAACCGAAGTGTCATCATTTTGGGGAAATCAATGAGCCGGAGCAGACAGAACACAGAGGAATGTCGGAAATTGGAGGCTAGTACAGAGACACAATCTTTGCAGGTTGTGGGAAAGGCTGGGTTTTTAAATGGGAAAAGTAAGGGCTGTGTGCATCAGTGAAAAGCGCGGCACACAGAAGAAAAATATAGAATCCGCAGTATTTGTGGAAAACTGGGGCATTGAGGGAGATGCCCATGCAGGAAACTGGCACAGGCAGATTTCCTTATTATCAGAGGAAACGATCGCCGCATTTAAGGCGCGTGGTGCAGAGGTTACAGATGGGGCTTTCGGAGAAAATCTCGTCGTGAGCGGCTATGATTTTACAAAGTTCCCGGTCGGGACAAGGTTTACGTGCAAAGATGTGGTGCTGGAATTAACGCAGATCGGAAAAGAATGTCATCACGGCTGTGAGATTTTTCAGAAAATGGGAGAGTGCATCATGCCGACAAACGGCGTGTTTGCGAAAGTGCTTCACGGCGGAAAGATCAGTGTCGGGGATGAATTTCATGTGCAGTACCGGGCGGCAGTCATCACGTTAAGCGATACCGCTTCTAAGGGGGAGCGGGAGGATGCGAGCGGAGCGGTGGCTGAAGAAATTGTGAGAAAAGAGGGCTATGAGGTAGTTTTCAAAAAGATCATCCCGGATGATGGAGACTCGCTGACCGCACTGTTGTGTGAACTTTCGGATGAAGATAAAGCGGATCTGATCTTAACGACAGGTGGAACAGGTTTTTCCAAAAGAGACAATACGCCGGAGGCAACCATGCGTGCAGTTGAGCGCGAAACACCGGGAATCTCGGAAGCCATGCGCTGTTATTCCCTGCAGATCACGCCGAGGGCAATGCTCTCCAGGGGCGTGTCGGGAATCAGGAAAGAGGCGTTGATCGTCAACCTTCCGGGAAGCCCGAAGGCGGTAAGAGAGTGTCTGGAATATGCGATCGGTGCACTGACGCATGGAATTGATATTTTAAAGGGAAATACCGGAAATTGTGCGGGAAAATAAAAGAATCATAAATTTGCAGACAATTTGCAGTTTTATATAAAAACAATCAGAAGAAAGATGTGGAAAAATGATGAAAAAGTTGACAGCAGTTCTATTACTGACAGCTATGACAGCAGGACTTGCAGCCTGTGGCAGCAATAAAGGAGCAGATACAAACACAGATGCTCCGGCACAGAATGAAAGCACAGAGAAAACTGTGACAACAGAGACATCCGATGCAGCACAGAATGCAGACATTCAGGGAACGATCACACTGGCGGCAGCCGCAAGTCTGGAAAAATCTTTTACAGAGCATCTGATCCCAATGTTTGAGGAACAGTACCCGGAAGTATCCATTGAAGGGACTTATGACAGCTCTGGAAAATTACAGTCACAGATCGAGGCTGGCGCAGATGTGGACATCTTCTTTTCCGCAGCGTTAAAACAGATGGAGGCATTGCAGGAGGAGGGCTATATCGCAGAGGATGCATCTGTGGATCTTCTGGAAAATAAAATCGTTCTGATCGTTCCGGCAGGAAAAGAGAACGGCTACACTTCTTTTGAGGACATTGTGAATGCAGATATGATCGCAATTGGTGATCCGGAGAGTGTTCCGGCAGGACAGTACGGCAAAGAGGCATTGGAGAATCTGGATCTCTGGAGCAGTGTGGAAGGTAAATTAAGTCTTGGAACTAACGTGACAGAGGTATTAAACTGGGTGGCTGAGGGAAGCGCAGACGCCGGGATCGTTTACGCAACAGACGCAGCTTCCATGACTGACAAGGTTTCGGTTGTGGCAGAAGCACCGGAGGGAAGTGTTTCCAAAGTCATTTATCCGGTGGCAGAGTTAAAAGAGACAAAGAACAAAGACGCAGCAGATGTATTCATGGAGTTTTTACAGTCCGATGAAGCGCTTGACGTATTCAAGGCGGCAGGATTCACTGTCAATTCACAGCAATAAGACAGGATAGTAGTTCAGGAGGCATAAAAAATGGATCTTTCTCCGGTATGGATCTCGTTAAAAACATCGGTCGTATCGATCATCATCACATTTTTTCTGGGGCTTTGGGCAGCACGGGGCGTTGTGTCTGTCCGTTCCCCAAAAGCAAAAGCATGGCTGGATGGATTGCTGACACTGCCGCTCGTACTGCCTCCGACCGTAGCGGGCTTTTTCTTGCTTTATCTGTTTGGAGCAAAAAGACCGGCCGGTATCTTTTTAGAAAAAGTATTTCATTATAAAATCGTGTTCAGCTGGCAGGCAACCGTTCTGGCGGCTGTCGTGATCTCGTTTCCACTGATGTATCGCTCGGCGAGAGGCGCGATCGAGCAGGTCGATGCAAATCTGATCTATGCGGGCAGGACGCTTGGCATGAGTGAACGCACCATTTTCTGGAAAATTATTTTGCCACAGGCAAGACCGGGAATCCTCTCCGGCGGCGTGCTCGCATTCACAAGAGGGCTCGGCGAATTCGGAGCGACTGCGATGATCGCCGGAAATATTGCAGGAAAAACAAGGACACTGCCACTCGCCATTTATTCTGAGGTGGCGGCCGGGGATATGGATACCGCAGGAAAATACGTGTTGATCATTGTTGCTTTTTCCCTGCTCATCGTGGCAGGAATGAATCTGCGTGGAGAGAAAAAAAGATGAGTTTACAGGTGGAGATCGAAAAAAAACTAAATGACAAAGTGCTGTCTGTTTCTTTTGATACCGAAGGAAAACAGGGAATCACCGGAATCCTCGGTGCGTCCGGCTGTGGCAAGAGCATGACGTTAAAATGCATTGCCGGCATTGAGACACCGGATCGTGGGAAAATTGTTTTGAATGGCAGGGTATTGTTTGATTCCGGCAAAAAGATCAATCTGCGCGTGCAGGACAGACATGTCGGCTATTTATTCCAGAATTATGCACTGTTTCCGAACATGACGGTGGAGAAGAACATTGCGGCTGGTTTTCAGTATCGTCCCGGTCAGAAAATGTCTGCGGAGGAGATAAAAAAACAGACGGCAGATTATATGGAACTGCTGCATGTGACAGAGTTAAAATCCTCTTATCCGGGAAAATTATCCGGCGGGCAGCAGCAGCGTGTGGCGCTGGCGAGAATCCTTGCGTCAGACCCGGAGGTTTTGATGCTGGATGAGCCTTTCTCTGCGCTGGACGCATTTTTGAAAGAAAAACTGCAGTTGGAACTGCTGGAACTTTTGTCCGGTTATGACAAAGACATTCTGATGGTGACGCACAGCCGCGATGAGATCTACCGTTTCTGTGAGCATATGCTGATCGTGGAGGATGGCAGACAGGCGGGATTTGGTATCACAAAAGAGATTTTTAAAAATCCCGGCACACCGGCGGCAGCGAAGCTGACAGGCTGCAAAAATATTGAAAAAATCGAGAGAGTGGACGACCATACGATGGTTCTGCCAAACTGGAATACAACGGTCTGCGTAAAGGGCATGATCCCGGAAAATACGACACATATCGGCATCCGCGCACATTATTTAAGACTGCCGGAGAATGGACAGCGTGAAAATCTGGTGGAGTGCCAAAACGGAAAGATCCTCGACGATCCTTTTGAACTGGTGGTTGTTTTCGAACATGATGTCTGGTGGAAAATCCCGAAAGAAAGCTGGCAGAAAGAATATCAGGAAAAAATGCCACAGTATCTCGCTATCCCGGAGGAGAGTATTCTATATCTGCACGGATAAAACTTGCAAACTGTAAAGTTATTTTTTATAATAAAAATAACATGTGCTTAGGAAGTGTAAATGGAACGGAGGAAGAACAAATGCCGGAAAATACGCAGAGAGTGAGCGTTGGTGGATTTTCTTTTGAAAATAAGGATGAAGCAGAACAGGCGAAAAAGGAAATCGAGGGGATCAGATATATCAAGACCAAGACCGATATGAGTGATCCGGAGGTCATATTGCAGGTTTATAACAAAATGATCGGACAGAAACTGTTTGAAACAGCAGTCGGATACAGTTATTTAAAGGATCTGCAGGAATACCTGACGACAATTCCTTTTATCAAAAATGAAGATATCCTGCCGATTCCGGTCACACATCCGAGACTTGAGGAAAGCTTAAAAAAGCAGAAGCGTGAGATCGCACAGAAGGAACGTGTGCGGGCGGTCAGGGCGAGACAGCGTGAAAAAAATCTTGCAAAGATCGACAGGAAGGCATTAGAGACAGAGTCCTCCGGAAAATTGAAGATTTCCCTGTGTGTGAATGCAATCCTTGTGGTGTGCGTTGTGGCAATGTTTGCCATGGCGCTGACGAGCGACAGTCCGACAATCGTGGACTATCAGTCGAAACTTTTAAACCGCTATGCATCCTGGGAGCAGGAACTGACGGAGCGGGAAAAGGCAGTGAGCGAAAAAGAACAGGAACTTGGGATCCAGGTGGATACAGAACAGACAGATTTCACAGATTCGCCATAAAATCATGATATGATGAACAGAGAACAGACATAACCGGAGGACGATATGGAGAGATTAAAGATTCTTGTAGTAGATGATGAGAGCAGGATGCGTAAACTGGTCCGAGACTTTTTAGTGCGGGAAGATTATGAAGTGTTAGAAGCCGGAGACGGTGAGGAGGCACTGGATATATTTTATAAAGAAAAGAATATCGCACTGATCATTTTAGATGTCATGATGCCAAAGATCAACGGTTGGGATGTCTGTCGTGAGGTGCGTGAAACATCCAAAGTTCCGATCATTATGCTGACTGCAAAAAGCGATGAGAGCGATGAACTGACCGGATTTGAACTTGGAGTGGACGAATACATTTCCAAACCATTTTCACCGAAAATCCTTGTGGCAAGGGTAAATGCACTGCTTCGCAGAAGCGGACTGACTGCCGGAAATGATGAAAAATTTGTTGAGGCGGGCGGTATTAAACTGGATAAGACGGCGCATCTTGTGACCGTGGATGGCAGACCAATCGAATTAAGTATTAAAGAATTTGAACTGCTGGACTATTTTATGGAGAATCAGGGAATTGCACTATCCCGTGAAAAGATATTGAACAACGTGTGGAATTATGATTACTTTGGAGATGCAAGGACAATTGACACACATGTCAAAAAACTGCGTGCCAAAATCGGGGAAAAAGGGGAGTATATCAAGACAATCTGGGGTGTTGGCTACAAGTTTATAGTGGAGTAGGACATTGCCGATTATTTGCAAAACTGATTGACATTACAGGATGGTTGTCATAATATGAAAAGAGATAAAAAAGGGTCACTGACCCGCGAACTTGCAGTGATATTAGTCGGACTTGTAGCAGGGACGATTATGTTATGCTGGTTTATCAATACTTCCTTTTTGGAAAAATATTATATGTTGAATAAGCAGGATTCGCTGATCGACGGATATGATGTGATCAACGGTGCCAGTGAGACAGGTGAACTGAATTCCAGTGAGTTTGATGTCACTTTTGACAATCTGTGTGCCAATGGTAATATTGCAGTTATGATCATCAGTTCCAACCGTGCGATCGTGAGGTCGTCGGTGAATGACAATCAGGTCATTCTGATGGAATTTATGAATATTTTGTTTGGTGATGACAGAAGCCAGACCGAGATCTTACAGAGATCAGACAATTACGTCATACAGAAACAGACAGATACAAGGTTATCATCTGAGTACATGGTTCTTTATGGAACACTTTCCAATGGAAATCTGATCCTGATGCGTACCGCAGTGGAGAGTATCCGTGAGAGTGCAAAAATTTCAAATCAGTTTCTGGTTTATGTGGGCGTTCTGGCAATTGCGATCAGTGCGATTGTCACAGTGTTTGTGTCTAAGAGGATAACAACACCGATCTCAGAACTCACGGACATATCAAAAAGAATGACAGAACTTGATTTTGATGCCAAGTATGTTTCCAAAGGACACAGAAAAAATGAGATAGATGAACTCGGTGAACATTTTAACCGGTTGTCATGTGCGCTTGAAAGCACGATCTCAGAACTTAAGAGTGCAAATAACGAATTAAAACAGGATATTGAGAAAAAAACAGAAATCGATGAGATGCGCAAGGAGTTTCTATCCAATGTATCTCATGAGCTGAAGACACCGCTGGCGTTGATCCAGGGTTATGCAGAGGGATTGCAGGAGTGTATCAATGATGATGCACAGAGCCGTGATTTCTACTGTGAAGTGATCATGGACGAGGCGGATAAAATGAATCAGATGGTCAAAAAACTTCTGACTTTAAACCAGTTAGAGTTTGGAAATGAAGTTGTTCCTATGGAGCGCTTTAATCTGACGGAACTGATCAATGGAATTATTAATTCATCTTCTATTTTATTAGAGCAAAACGGTATCTCGGTCGCATTTGACGAGAGCGGACCGATGGATGCATGGGGAGATGAATTCAAGGTGGAAGAGGTTGTGACAAATTATCTGAGCAATGCGATCCACCATGCAGAATTTGATAAGAAGATCAGAATCTGGTACACAAGAAAAGACAGTGTTGTCCGGGTGAGTGTATTCAACACCGGAAAACAGATTCCGGAAGAAGATCTTGATAATGTCTGGATCAAGTTTTATAAAGTGGACAAGGCAAGAACGAGGGAATATGGTGGAAGTGGAATAGGACTTTCTATCGTAAAGGCGATCATGGAGTCATTTCACAGGGAATGTGGCGTGCTAAATCATGAAGACGGCGTAGAATTCTGGTTCGAACTTGACACGGAAAAGACGGGGCTTGATCGCGGACAGGCGGAGGATGATACAATATGAGAAGAAAAAAAATAGAAGGAATCTTATGTCTGACAGGCATGCTTTTGCTGACAGGATGTGGAACCAAAGCATATGATCTCACAGAGGCAGAGGAAAGTCAGATCGTCAATTATGCAGTACACGTTGTTTCCAAGCATAATTCATATCAGAAGGATGGTCTGGTCTATGTGGATCAGAGCGCGGAAGAAACAGAGCCGGAAGAGACTGTCACAGGCAGTGAGAGTGTGGATGGCACAGAAATAATGGATGAGACACCAGCCGGAAATACGCTGGAGGATGTATTTGGAGCGGATGGACTGGAAGTTGCCTATGGAGGAGTAAGCCTTGCCGGAAACTATACAGAGTCGGATGTGCTTGATGTAAGAGCCTCGAACGGAAAACAGTTTATGGTGCTTGCAATCGATATGACCAATCCTACAGAAGAGGATATTACTCTGGATAATCTCACTTCAAAGGTAAAGTTTACAGCGGATTATTCTGCTGATGGAGCAGAGAGTACGCAGGTTTCTGCTTATACAACGATCATGACAACGGATTTTTCAACTTATGATGATGAGATCCCGGCGGGAGAAACAAAATCAGCGGTTCTTTTATTCGAGATACCGGATTCTGTGACAGAAGTTTCTGATATTGTGCTCCATGTGACAAGAGATGACACAACTTATGAAATAAAATTGTAAAAAATGGAAGAGTTATGATATAATGTGCGTAAGCAATGAGTAGTGCCAATCGAGAATATACAGACCGGACATGCTTGCATGGTGAGGTCTGTATATATCGAGAGTGATAGGGCGAATGCCCGACAGCCAGGAAAATCTCTGATTTTTCCGGCGTGCACTGCGGACTGAGGTTCATATATAATGAAGACCAATCGAATTAAAATACAAGAGAACATATACGTGGGAGGAAGACACAATGGATACAAATATTCTTTTAGAGTCAGGTACAAATGAGTTAGAGGTTTTGGAATTTACGTTAGGCGACAATTATTATGGAATCAACGTAGCAAAGATCAGAGAGATTCTTACCTATCAGCAGGTAACACCAGTTCCAAATGCACATCCTTGTGTTGAGGGAATTTTTATGCCGCGTGATACGATGATGACTGTTATTGATCTGAAAAAGTGTCTAGGAATGGAACCATCCGAGAAAAAGGGCTTATTCATTATTACAAACTTTAATAAATTAAACATTGCATTCCATGTAGATGAAGTGATCGGTATCCACAGAGTATCATGGGAGGACATCATTAAGCCGGATTCTACGATCAACACGGAAGATAAGAGTGCTGCAACAGGGGTTATCAAGCTGGAAGGAAAATTAGTGGTGATCCTTGATTTTGAAAAGATAGTTACGGACATCAGCCCGGAAACCGGACTGAAAGTATCAGATGTGGAGGAGAGAACAGCCAGAGACAGAAGCGATTCTCCAATTCTCATTGCAGAGGATTCCCCACTGCTTGGAAAAATGATCTCAGAGTGTCTGAAAAAATCAGGATACACGAATCTGATCATGACAATGAACGGACAGGAGGCGTGGGATAAGCTGACTGAGTTCAAGAATAAAGGAACAGTCCGTCAGGACGTACACTGTATCATCACAGATATTGAGATGCCTCTCATGGATGGACACAGATTGACAAAACTCTGCAAATCAGATGATGAGATCAAGAAGATACCACTTATTATTTTTTCATCTCTTGTGAATGAGGAGATGCGCAAAAAGGGAGAACAGTTAGGAGCAGATGCCCAGTTGACAAAGCCGGAGATCGGTATTCTGGTAGAGGCAATTGACAATCTGATCGATAAGAGCGTAGATTAAGTCAAAAAAAGGGGTGTGAGTTTTTTCACATCCCTGATTTACTATAATCGAAAAATAAATATATGATAGTTACAAAGAAATCAATAGCAGGAGAATATTACCATGAATGAATCAGAAAATTACCTGGATCAGTTATTAAATGCCGTCGATGGCAGATCTGATTTAAATGACAGTGATCCTGTAAATCCAGAAGAAATTGAGAGTAAAGAACAAATGCCACAGAAGAGTACAAGAGAGACAATTGATATTCCGGATTCCAATGATCTGTTTATGGATCAGTTTGAACAGGAACTTCGGAAAGATAATGATCCCGATGAATTTTTAAAACAGTTCGAGCAGGAATTAGACAGGGACGAAAGTTCACAGGGTGTGACAAAAGCAGCACAGCCGATGCTTGATGATATTGACCAGATCATGGAGAGCGTGAATCAGGAAGCCGCAAATGATACAGCAGAGACGGCAGCATCAGCAGTGGAGAAAACAGCAGAGCAGAAAGAGGATACTGCTGAAGTAAAAAATGATGAGGATGCCAGTGAGGATGGAATTGATGATCTGGCAATCGATGATATCGGAATTGATGATTTTGGACTGGATGATCCGGAAACAGAAAACGAAAAAGCGGTATCGGATGAAGATGATGAATTAATGAGGATTCTGAGTGGAACAGGCGAAGATTCCGAAATACCGGAGGCAGACAATGCAAAAGCAGAAGTGCAGCCGGATGACGAGGTAAAAGAAGAAAAGAAGCCGAAGAAACAGGGATTTCTGGCAAAGCTGTCCAAGTTACTGTTCGGTGATGATGAACCAGATGAGGAAGAAATTTCCGAAATGCAGGCAGAACCTGCAGTTACTGAGATGCCTATGGATGATATGGACATCTTAAAAGAGTTAGAAGGTTCTTCGGACGGTGATAAGAAGGGCGGGAAAGAAAAAAAGAAAAAAGAGAAAAAGAAGAAAGAAAAAGCACCAAAGCAGCCGAAAGAGAAAAAAGTAAAACCAAAGAAAGAGAAGAAACCAAAGCCACCGGCAGAACCGGATAACACACCACCACTGCCCAAAGTGCCAGTGATTCTTGTTTTTGTGATGGCATTATCCATTCTGGTATTTGTTTTGGCAGGGACTCATTTACTTGGATATTCAAACAGTTTTGCAGATGCCAGCCAGGCATTTGCAGAGGGAAGATATTCGGATGCTTTCCAGTCTGTGGCTGGAGAGAAAGTCAAGGAAAAGGATGCTGATACCTATGAGAAATATCGTATTACCGCTATGGTTTCGGCAGAGTATGAAGCTTACGAGAGCATGATGGACGCAAAAGTTTATGATATGGCATTGGATTCTTTGATCCGCACTGTACAGCGATATGATAAGTATCTGCAGGATGCAGAGACTTATGGATGCAGGGGCGAGCTTGATAAGATTGAAAGTGCAGCAGAGACAGCATTACAGCAGGATTTTGGATTGACAGCAGAGGATGCAAGAACTATGTATGCTCTGTCCGATAAAGAAACTTATTCCAGAGAAATTTACAAAGCATTAGAGAAGGCAGGCTTATCAGAGGTGACAGAATGATAGCGATCATTGACTATGATGCAGGAAATTTAAAAAGTGTAGAAAAGGCATTACAGTTTCTGGGGCAGGAGTGCGTGATCACAAGAGATTTTCATGAGATTGAAAAGGCAGACAAAGTGATTCTTCCAGGTGTTGGTTCCTTTGGAGATGCTATGAGCCAGCTGAGGAAGTTTGAACTTGATAAGGTCATTCATGAAGTGGCGGCAGAACAGAAACCATTTTTGGGAATCTGTCTGGGATTACAGCTTTTGTTTGAAGGAAGTGAAGAGTCTGAGGGAGTGGAAGGGTTACATCTGTTGGATGGAGAAATCCTTCGAATCCCAGAACAGGAAGGACTGAAAATTCCAAATATTGGATGGAATTCGCTGGATCTGCAGAACAATGGACGACTGTTTGAAAATCTGAATGGCAATCCATTTGTTTATTTTGTTCATTCCTATTATTTAAAAGCCAGAGAAGAGTCAATTGTCAAAGCAACCATCGAGTACAGCACACATATTCATGCGTCTGTGGAAAAAGATAATATTTTTGCATGTCAGTTCCATCCGGAAAAAAGTGGAACAGTAGGATTACAGATACTTTCTAACTTTGCAAAATTGTAGGAGGAACGTCAATGTTTACAAAAAGAATTATTCCGTGTCTGGATGTAAATCAGGGACGCGTGGTAAAAGGTGTTAATTTTGTTAACTTAAGAGATGCAGGTGATCCGGTAGAAATTGCGGCAGCGTATGATAAGGCAGGAGCAGATGAATTAGTATTTTTAGACATCACAGCAACGTCTGATGCGCGGGAGACTGTGGTCGATATGGTGCGAAAGGTCGCAGAAAAGGTATTTATCCCGTTTACCGTGGGTGGAGGAATCCGCACGGTAGATGATTTTAAGGCGTTGCTCCGCGAGGGAGCAGATAAGATCTCCATCAACTCATCTGCCATCAATAACCCGAATCTGATCAGTGAGGCCGCAGATAAATTTGGAAGTCAGTGTGTGGTTGTAGCCATTGATGCAAGACGAAGAGAAGATGGTTCCGGTTGGAATATTTATAAAAATGGCGGTCGTATCGATGTTGGCATGGATGCTGTTGAATGGGCGATGAAAGCAGACAGACTGGGTGCGGGTGAGATTTTGCTGACCAGCATGGACTGTGATGGCACAAAAGCCGGTTATGATCTGGAACTCACCAGAATGATCGCTGAAAATGTATCCATTCCGGTAATCGCATCCGGTGGAGCCGGAACAAAAGAGCATTTTTATGATGCGCTGACGGAAGGAAAAGCAGACGCAGCGTTAGCAGCTTCTCTGTTCCATTATAAAGAGCTGGAAATCGCTGATCTGAAAGATTATCTTGCAGGCCGGGGAGTTCCGGTGCGGCGCTGAGACATCCGGCAGCAGACTGGATGTCCCGGACAAATGCAGCAGTGCAGGAGAAATTTTAAGAAGGTAACAAAAATGTCAATGATCACAAATGACTGGCTGGATGAAATCCAGGGGGAATTCAAAAAGCCATATTATAGAGAGTTATATCAGTTTGTCCGCGATGAATACAGTAAAGCGGTGATTTATCCACCGGCGGACGATATTTTTAATGCAATGCATTTTACACCGTTAAGCAAGGTGAAAGTGCTTTTACTTGGGCAGGATCCATATCATAATGTAAATCAGGCGCATGGATTATCTTTTTCCGTATTACCGGAACAAAAAGAAATACCACCGTCATTACAGAATATCTATAAGGAATTGCATGATGATCTCGGCTGTTATATCCCAAATAATGGATATCTGAAAAAATGGGCAGACCAGGGTGTACTTTTATTAAACACAGTACTTACAGTACGTGCACATCAGGCAAATTCCCATCAGGGACATGGCTGGGAACAGTTTACAGATGCAATCATCCAGGCTGTGAATGCCCAGGACAGACCGATTGTATACATGCTGTGGGGAAGACCGGCACAGAGCAAGATACCGATGCTGACCAATCCAAAGCATCTGATCCTGACAGCACCGCATCCAAGCCCACTGTCTGCGTACCGGGGATTTTTCGGATGCAGGCATTTCAGCAAGGCGAATGAATTTTTGCAGGCGAATGGTGTGGAACCAATTGACTGGCAGATTGAGAATATATAAAAACAGATGGCATTCTGCCATCTGAAAAGACCTCTGAAATGAGGAGTGCCCAGACACCAAAGGCGTCTGGGCTATTATGAAAAAATTTATCAAGTATTAAAAACTTATTTCCGTTTCATTTATGAGTTTATTGTAACAGTAATATGTGAATAAAGTATGAACAATTGTTGAATAATTAAAAATTTTTGTGCAAAACTACAGAAATGACCTTGAAAAACTAATAAAATGAAGCTAAAATGACGATGTAATGATAAGAGAGAGGTAATTATGAGGGAGAATGCATAATTACACAACGATATTGTTTTACATGGATGATTGCTGATCAAAGGAGTGAGAAATATGGCAACAATTTCAGGATATGATTCATCTTCCATCGGCGTACTGTTTTCCAGTTTGAATTCAGGAAGTACGAAAACAAGTGCAATGTTTGGAACATCAGATTTACTTGGTATTAGTTATTCTGACTATGCCACAATCCAAAATGGAAGTTACACAAAGCTGATGAAGGCTTATTACACAAAGGAGGCATCGGGCGATTCATCATCTTCGTCTGTGTCTGCTACCACATCGACTTCCAAAGATTCTTCCAAGACACTTGCAAATATCGAGAGCGCAGCAGAGGATTTAAAGAAGGCGTCTGAGACACTGAGAACAAATGGAGATAAATCTTTGTTTACAAAGAAACAGACGACAGATAAAGATGGAAATGTTTCTTATGAGTATGATACAGATAAGATTTACAAGGCGGTCAGTGATTTTGTGGACAGCTACAATAAGATGTTAAAAGAGGGTGGAGATTCCAATACCAACAGCATCTTAAGAAGCACGAAGTCTATGGTCAATCTGACAAAGGCAAATTCCAACATGCTCAGCAAGGTCGGAATCACGATCGGAACCGACAATAAGCTTTCCATTGATGAGACAGCATTTAAGAAAGCCGATATGAACACGGTAAAATCCCTGTTCCATACGACAGGCGGATTTGGTTATCAGACCTCGGTTCAGGCAGGCATGATCGAGAGTTATGCGAAGAGTGAGGCGGAGAAAGCCAATACTTACAACAAGTCAGGCATGTATACATACAATTATACGACAGGTGAGATCTATAATACCACAACCTAAACGGTTGCAAAATAAATACAGACATGATATGTTATGAGAAGCTCATAAAAATGGGTTTCTCATAATTTTTTTATGGCGGGAAAAGAGGTAAACTATGGCAAAAAAAGTAGTAGTAGGAATGTCGGGAGGCGTGGATTCTTCCGTCGCAGCGTATTTATTAAAGAAGCAGGGATATGATGTGATCGGTGTGACCATGCAGATCTGGCAGGACGAGGATGAATTTACACAGGAAAAAAATGGTGGCTGCTGTGGACTCAGTGCTGTTGATGATGCACGAAGGGTGGCAGACCGTCTGGAAATTCCGTATTACGTCATGAATTTTAAGCAGGAATTCAAAAAGAATGTCATGGATTATTTTACAGCAGAATATCTAAAGGGAAGAACACCGAATCCATGTATCGCATGTAACCGCTATGTGAAGTGGGAGGCATTATTAGATCGGAGCCTTGCTATTGGTGCAGATTACATTGCAACCGGACACTACGCAAGAATTGAGCAGCTTCCAAATGGCCGCTATGCAATCAAAAATTCTGTCACAGCCGCAAAAGACCAGACTTATGCGCTTTACAATCTGACACAGGCACAGTTATCGAGAACACTCATGCCGGTCGGAGATTACCATAAGGACGAAATCCGCCAGATCGCAGAGGAGATCGGGCTGATGGTCGCACACAAAAAAGACAGCATGGAGATTTGTTTTATCCCGGATGATGATTATGCGGGATTTATTGATAAAGAGTGTGGAAAACTTGTGCCGCCGCCCGGAAATTTTGTGTCTACGGATGGAAAAATACTCGGAAGACATAAAGGGATTACACATTACACGGTCGGACAGAGAAAAGGTCTTGGGATTGCACTTGGTTACCCTGTGTTTGTGACAGAGATCCGCCCGGAGACAAACGAGGTCGTACTGGGTTCCAATGAGGACGTGTTTACGACAGAACTGTATGCGGATCATGTGAACTTTATGTCGCTTCCGGACATTGATGGGGAAATGGAGTTAAAAGCAAAAATCCGTTATTCCCACAGTGGAAGTATGTGTAAAGTGACACGTACCGGAGAAGATCAGATCCATTGTGTGTTTGAAGAACCGGTACGCGCAGTGACACCGGGACAGGCGGTTGTGCTTTACGATGGCGATTATGTTGCCGGTGGTGGAATCATCATCTGAAATTCTGTACGGAATCTTATGGAAAAATCTTATAAAAATTAAAGGCAGAATTAACAAATGAAGAATACTTTCTGGAAGAGAGAACGAATTGAGATCATGATTGCTCTGGCGTTATTTAATTATGTGTTTCTGGGAGCAGAATATTTATTTGACAATATGATGGCATTTCAGACGGATTCAGGTGGAGTGGTGCTGGCACCGGAGTCCTCGCGGCTGTATGTCTTTGGGTGATTCAGGTACATCAGAGTTATGGAAGCACACTTGCAGCAGGACTGATTTTATATGTGCTGCTTGGAATAGCCGGAAGTCTGGTACACTACCGGGCAGCGTGCCGCTATGGTATGGAAGAACATCTGGCGGAAACGGTGGGGGTATCGTATGCAACTGGACTTTTTTTACAGTTTCTCGAAAACAATCTGATCCATAATGCAGCGGTGGAAGCAGTGATTTTGACTGTTGCATTCTGGGCACTTCTTTTTCTGGTGGAGAAAAAGAAGGTGGCGGGAAGCCTGATGGAGCGGAACCTATATGAGTCAGATCCCATCAGACATCCGTATGCAGCGGCAGTTACGCTCATTTTCACAGTCGCCCTTATGACCTGTATTTTTGCAACATTAGACAATGCAGTGACATTAGGGCATGCAGGTGGAAGTATGGATATCGGACAGTGGCCAAGACTGATTCTGGCGGTCAGCGGACTTGTGTCAGGCGTGTTGTTTGATTATGGAAAAGGCAGATACAGGAACCTTATCATGTACTGCGTGACGCTGCTTTCCACGGTGTGTATACTTGTGATCGTTTCCGGCGGCTCTTTTTTGCTTGGGCTGATCGTATTTTATCTGTCGGCAGGCTTCTTTGTTGTGTTTTTCTAGACCGGTTTTGTGCGGCTGGCGGGGTACATGAGAGTGCCACAGTTTTGGGCTGGCATGGGAAGAGCGGTGAACAATCTCTGCGCCATACTCATTGGAAGCTTTTCTGTAGCACTGATCCAATCCGATGACAGTACGAAGATCATGATCGCATCGATCGGGTTATTTGTACTGATCAGCATTGCGATTTATATTTACACGGTGATGGGACAGACGGATGTGGAATTGCCTGATCAGGAGCGGAAACAGGAAGAGGAGCAGGATTATTTTTCAGCATTTGCAGATACCTATGCGCTGACAGAACGGGAGCAGGAGGTGTTGAAAATGCTTTTGGCATCGGATGAGGAGGTGCAGGAGATCGCAAATAGGCTTTATATTTCAAGGGCAATGTTATATCGATATATTTCATCGCTCAACAAAAAAACAGATACAAATTCAAGGATTGGCCTGATCCAGTTTTATTATACATGGAAACCGGAAAAAAAGGCTGATCGTGACGATTGAGACATATGTAAACTCCCGGATCGTGCAATTTTATGTTAAGCTTTTTTCAGTATATTCCTGGTATGGAGATAGGAGGCCTGAATGAGACATAAGGTGCGTGATGTGGGAGTCTTTTTTTGTCTGGCGGTGATGTTGTTTACTGTGACTTCCTGTGGAAAAGAAGTGAGTGATCAGACGATCGCAGCGACCGAACAGAGTTCAGAAGAAAGACGTGATGCAGAAGCAGTCATGGGGACAGAAACGACGGAAGCTTTTTCGACGAAGAAAGCCGGAGGGGTTGGGATGCCAGACGATTTAGTGTATGCGGCTGTGATCCATGTAAAAATTAATCCTGAATTTAATTTATATTTAGATTCGGAAGGATGCATTGGCTATGTGGAGTATCTGAATGAGGATGCGGCAGATTTATTTGAAACAGTTGATCTGACAGGACAGAAGCTTGCAGATGGGATGGAGACAATTGTGGGTGCCGCAGAAGAAAAAGGATATCTGACCGGGCAGAATGAGGTTACGACAGATGTTGTCTGGGTGCAGGAAAAATTGTCTGCGAACTCTGTGGCGGTTCGCATGGAAAGCCGTGCTCTATTTGTCATGGCAAGGGTGTGATCACGGATGATTGTATTCTCTGTCATGGAGCGAAGAAATGTACGGTATGTGGCGGAAGCGGAAAAATGTAGAGAAGAGACCCCAAATGGGAGAACATAATTACACTAAAAAGTAGTATAGGAGGAAAAGCGGATGAGAAAGGCGTGGAAGAAAGCAGTCAGTGTCCTGCTGACATTGGTACTGATATTCGGTGTCCTGCCGGCGATGAACGTGTCGGCAGAGGGCGAAGGAGGACAAGGCAGCAGATCGATTGAGTTGAATTTTGCAGGTACTGTGAATGGCAGCATTGTCACGTATGGCGTAGAGGGAACAGATGTTGCGTTAACGGTGGAAGGTGCAGAATTAAATGATTCTAAAGTTTCTATATCAGAGGGGAATTTAGGGAGTGTAAAATTTAAACTCGAGAACTTTGATCCAGATAAGATGCAGATTCGTGTGTATTCAAACGATGGATTTCAAACATATCTTACGGTAAATCAGAATGAAACTTCACTGGCAGAACGGGAGGGTGAAGGAGGATTCCCAGATTCTATTACACTGGTCGTAGAAAAAAAGGGTTCGCAAGGACAGTCGGGGCAGTCAACAGATAACAGGATTCGCTTACAATTGGAGGGGGATGCCTGTAACAGCTTTGCAGACATGGTTTCTAAAGATATACAGATATATGTAAGCAAGGATGGTGGCAGCAGTTTCAGTCAATTGACAGGTTTAGATACCAACAGTACAAAAGAATATGTGTTTGAAGCTGACATAACATCTATACAATTTTACGTTTCCTGTGATGAAACAAAATACAGTCTGCAGTTTCCGGGAAAGTCCGCAGATGAGGGAAAATCCGAGCAGACAGCGATAGCGTTAAATGCAGCGGGAACACAGCATATCCAGATCGATCATTCTGTGAGAACCATTACATGGGCATATGACAGACAGACCTATGGAGAAGATGCCTATTTAGAGCATGGAAAAGCGCAGGTGGTTGCGGTAGAAGGTGTATATGATTTATATAGTATACCGTTTGCAAACAATCCAGGGGATGAGAAAGGTGGACATATTGCAGTAGAAGCCGGAAAACAAGTTACGGTAAGATTAACCCCGGATTATGGTTATCAGTTGAAAGGTGTATCACTTAATGGAGGAGTTACGTTGGCACCGCAGGCGGAGGTATCCACCTTCACCTTCACAATGCCGGATACCAACGTGCATTTTAAAGGAATCTTCACACAGACACAGGATGAAATTAAGACATCAGGAACAAAAGTCTCTTCTGCTTCTGTTGAAAATGGAGCAAATGCGGCTCCAAGTGGAAATCTGCGTCTTACTGTGGAGGATTCGGATGCAAATACAACAAATGCACTTGCACAGGTAGAAAATGCAGTAAGTGCAGAAGCAGTAAACCTGACCTTAGACCAGATTGTCAGCAAGGGAGATGGAACTAACTGGGAGAATCCAGTCACGCAGTTCGACCAGCCTGTAAAAATGAAACTACAAGTGGCTGATTATGACACGGTGGCAGGATATGAGGTTGTAAGGGAGCATAACGGAAACCTCACAAAACTTACAACGTCTGTGTCGGAAAATGGTACGCTGACTTTTGAGACAAATCAGTTCTCAACTTATTTTATTGTGAAAACAGCAAAGAAAGCGGATAATGGTAATGCAAAAACGGAAAAAAGTTCCAATACATCTTCCACAACTGCTTCTTCGGCTGCGGAATCTACAGATAATGCGATAACTGCACAGTCAGTAAGCGGAGAGGGAGTCCCTGCAATCAATATCGCAAGTGCAGCAGATCAGCTTCTGAATCTTGCAAAATTAAGTGAAGACGAGAACCAGGCAGTAAAAGCCGGAAACAAGACGCAGTTTGTTTTGAGTGCATCCGGCATGACACCAACAAAAGAAGAGATTGCACTCATTCAGAGTGTTCTTGGAAACAATGTGATCGGACAATACTTAAATCTTAATTTAACATTGAAGATATCAGGAAGAGCGGATCGCCAGATTACGGATTTATCCGCACCAATGTATATAGCGATCACAATTCCGCAGAACCTTGTGAACCATGACAGTAGTATTGAACGCACTTACAGGATCGTCAGAATCCATGATGGTGTAGCAACACTGATCGATGGAACTTACGATGCAGCCACGAATCAGTTTACATTTGCAACGGATGGTTTCTCAACCTATGCCTTGGTATATGAGGATGTGAATACCACTCTGACAGGCAGATCGCCAAAAACAGGAGACAACTCCATGTGGATGGTATGGACGCTCATTCTCTGTGCAGGATGCAGTATTCTGTTTGCAGCAGGAAAGAGATACAAAAAAAGGGAATGGTAATCATGAAAAATAGGATCATGTAAAAAATCTGAAAGAGGTAAAAAGGGCGTGTGAAAAAACGAGAGTTTTTTCACACGCCCTTTTTATCTTATGCGAAACGACGTTAAAAAACATATTATCACTGCATCAGACGTCTGCAACAAGTTCCACCGGACAATGGTCAGAGCCGTACACTTCCGTATGGATTCCGGCAGACTGCAGCTTTGCATCCAGACATCTGGAAGTGATAAAATAGTCAATGCGCCATCCTGCGTTCTTCTCACGAGCCTTGAACCGGTAAGACCACCAGGAGTAGATGCCCTCTTTATCAGGATAAAAATAGCGGAAAGTATCTGTGAATCCGGAGTTTAACAGAGTGGTCATCTTTGCACGTTCCTCATCGGAAAAACCGGCATTTTTGCGGTTGGTTTTTGGATTCTTCAAATCAATCTCTTCATGTGCAACATTCAGATCTCCACAGACAATGACAGGTTTTACCTCGTCGAGCTTTTTCAGAAAGGCAAGAAAATCTTCTTCCCACTGCATGCGGTAAGGAAGTCTTGCCAGTTCGTTCTGGGAATTCGGAGTGTAACAGGTAACCAGATAAAAAGCATCGTATTCCAATGTGATGACACGCCCCTCATGGTCATGCTCCGGGATGCCGATGCCATAAGAGACAGAGAGTGGTTCGTGTTTTGTAAAAATAGCAGTGCCCGAATAGCCTTTTTTTTCGGCATAATTCCAGAACTGATGGTAGCCGGGGAGATCAAGGGCAATCTGCCCCTCCTGTAATTTTGTCTCCTGGACACAGAAAAAATCTGCATCCACTTCATTGAAAAAATCTAAAAAACCCTTTTGCATGCAGGCACGAAGTCCGTTTACATTCCAGGAAATAAATTTCATAATTTTATCCATCCTTTTCCTGCAGCAGTGACCGCAGAGGCATCTGCCGCTGATTTTTTATATACAGTATAGCTTTTTTTGCGCCGGAGAACAATATAAAATGAATATGTCGAAAAATGACAGAAAATTGTTGAAAAATGAGAAAATTGTATTAAACTAGAATTAGTGGTTGCTTTTTGATACCAGAGATCGTGTTTACAGGGAGAAATGAGGCGTCAGATGAAAAAGAAAAAATGGAGTGGATGGATCGCAGCGTTATTGTGCGGCTGCCTGCTGGCAGGCTGTGGGGCGCAGACAGAGATTGATGATTATGCAACGAACAGTGTGGATGGAAGTGATGAGCAGGGAACGGAGAGCTCCGTGGCAGGGGATAATACGACATCCACAGGTATTCCAAAGGATGAGATCAAGGTAGGTGTCATTCATCTGTCGGATCCGGCAGATGGAAGCGGCTATACCTATACACATGATCTGGGAATTCAGGGAATGCAGCAGAATCTTGGACTTTCAGACGAACAGATCGTGCGTAAGATTAATGTAGCGGACACGGATGCAGCAGCGACAAGGACAGCAATCCAGGAATGTATTGATGAGGGATGTAACATTATTTTTACGACAAGCTGGGGGTACATGGAGACGACAGCCGAGATGGCGGAGGAGTATCCGGATATCTATTTTTCCCATGGAACCGGATATATGAGTAATGGAAAGAATTTTAACAACTATTTTGGCAGGATTTATCAGGCGAGATATTTAAGCGGGATTGTTGCAGGAATGAATACAGAGACGGACAAAATCGGCTATGTGGCAGCGATGGATTCAGAAAATTCGGAGGTGACAGGCGGAATTGATGCGTTTGCGCTTGGAATCTATTCCGTGAACCAGAATGCAGAGGTGTATGTAAAAGTGACAAACAGCTGGTTTGATCCGGAAGGCGAGAAGGCAGCAGCACAGACACTTCTTGACATGGGATGTGATGTGATCGCACAGCACTGTGATACGGAGTATCCTCAGACGCTTGCGCAGGAGCGTGGTGTCTACAGTATTGGATATAATTCTGATATGAGTAAAAATGCACCGGATGCGTGTCTGTGCAGCGTGATCTGGAACTGGAGTGCCTATTATACTGCAGCAGTGCAGAGTGTGATCGATGGAACATGGGATGGCAGCAATTATTATGGCGGTATGACGGAAAATCTGGTTGGTATTACAGCGCTGGCTGATTTTTGTGCCGATGGAACAGAAGAAAAAGTCGAGGAGGCTAAAAAGCAGATATTGGCAGGAGAAAATGGGGTGTTTGACGGAGTGATCGAGACAAACACCGGAGAGACCGTCGGAGAAGCAGGGAAAACACTGGATGATGCGACGATCACAGGTGGCATCAACTGGTACTTTAAGAATGTCACTGTAGTAGAGTAGGAGGATGCAGCATGAATATTAAGAAAAAGATCCTTGCAATTTCGATTGGCCCGGTACTTGTATTGGGAATCATCTCGCTGGCGTTTTCCGTTACTATGGTGAAAAATTCCATGTTAGACGAAGTGAAGGATGCATTAAAGGGTACAGCGGCAGCTACACTGGCAGCTTATGACCAGAACACCGGCGACTATATGGAGACAAGCAATGGCGATATCTGGAAAGGAAGCTATAACATTTCTAAATCAGAAAGTCTTGTAGACCGCATTAAAAGCAACAGCGGAATGGATGTCACCTTTTTTTACGGGGATAAAAGAATCATGACCTCCGCAGTTGATGGAAACGGTGACCGTGTGTTAAATTCCAAAGCCGGGGATAAAATCGTAGAGAAAGTGTTAAAAGGCGGCGAGGAGTATTTCAGCCGGGCGGTGTCCATTGAGGGGACATTGAACTATGGATATTTTATGCCGGTTTATCAGAATGGCTCGACAGACGAGATCATTGGCATGGTTTTTGTGGGAACGGATAAGCAGGAAAAAGATATGGTGATAAATCAGATCATCTGGTCGTTGAGTGTGGCAGTATTTGCAGTGATGATCGTTTGCATGATCGTCGGAATGAAATTTGCATCCTCCATCAGTAAAAACATCCGTACCAGTATCAATGCGGTAGGAAAGATTGCCGCCGGAGATCTCACAGTGTGGGTAGATGACCGCATGCTCAAACAGAAGGATGAGACAGGAGATCTGTCGAGGGTTACGATCACTCTCCGGGATGCGATGCAGGAAACAATCAAAGAGATCGATAAGAATGCGCGGACGCTTCTGGATGCATCGCGGTTATTGCAGACAGCGGCAGACAATACAAGCGGCACAATGGAAAATGTAAGGACTGCGGTAAATCATGTTGTGGATAATTCTGCCGAGCAGGCGGAAAATTCCAGAAATACTTCAGAACATATGCGTATCATGGGAGAAAACATCACAGAGACAACCTCAGAAGTGAAAACACTCGATGAGAATGCGGTATCCATGCAGCAGTCCAGTGAGAAAGCAGCCGAGACATTACACAGGCTGCAGAATATTAACAGTAAGGTGGAAGATACCATACATGAAGTACAGGAGCAGACGAACCGCACAAATGAATCTGTGAAAAGGATACAGGCGGCAACCGAATTTATCACTTCAATTGCAGAGGAGACAAATCTGCTCAGCCTGAATGCTTCTATAGAAGCTGCAAGGGCAGGGGAGAGTGGAAAAGGTTTTGCAGTTGTTGCAGGACAGATCAAGAAGCTTTCAGAGCAGTCAAATCAGTCCAGTAAAGAGATTGAAGAGACTGCAAAAGAACTGCAGAATGATTCTTCCAAAGCAGTCGAAATCATGGAACAGATGCAGAAGGTCATCATAAGTCAGAGCGAGAGCATGTCAGAGACACAGAAAGTTGTGGAGGAAGTCATCTCCCAGATCAGCAATTCCATGCAGAGCATCCGCCAGATCAAGGACAGTACGGAAAATCTTGCCAGCACGCGCAACGAAGTGCTTCAGGCAGTGGAAGATCTCTCTGCTATCGCACAGGATAACGTTTCCGGCACAAAAGAGACTTACGATGAGACAGAGATGGTTGTGGATACCTTCCAGCAGGTTTATAAGAGTGCAGAGCAGCTTCGTGAGATCGCAGATAAGCTGGTCGGAAGCATTGAATATTTTAAAATTACCGGAGTTTAACTGGCGTAGTGCCGCAGATTCTGTGGTGCTTTTATAGGGTGTGAAGGGCAGATATAAGCGTCCTCTCACAAGTCGTGATTTTATAGGTTTATGAAAAGAAAAACGGTACAGACGAAATATGATGTTCCTGTTCGCCAGGCATTTCGCTGGGCTTCTGAACAACAATCATGTTCAGCTGAAGCTTCCATGATTGTTAGAATCCCAGCTCCATGGCTCAC